>ENA-UOYL01000034-UOYL01000034.1-marine-metagenome-genome-assembly--contig:-NODE-34-length-72375-cov-11.671499_pt1 | contig 72375 bp, 62 predicted proteins | sample MGYA00238173_ERZ767189 | MGnify/ENA primary metagenome ERZ767189 (study PRJEB28943, sample SAMN06267163) | marine metagenome | isolation source: Columbia River Estuary | place: USA:Columbia River Estuary... | reverse complement strand
GCACTGCGTAGGTCGGCAAGGAGGAATGCATTTTCATGGAAGGCCAATAGAATGAATGGATTCCGACGTAGTCCAAGGCGGTGAAGCAGGTGTCCGCTTGGACATCGGTTCACACAGTCAATGGGCAGAATGGAAATATCCATAGGTGCCCCTTGGGCTTCCTTCTGAAAGGTGCCAATCGCTTTTTTCGCCCAATATGCCTCCTTGCCTACCTCCTTATTAAGCGGCTTTGCCTGATTCCATATGGACCTTTTCTCTTTGATTTTTTGCCAATTGTAGCGCCCGCCTTCAACACAACGCTGATAGAGAAGTTTGGAAATAATCATGCCCGAAATGTACCCTCAAGGACGCAAATAGCCACCTGAAAAACCAGAAAAGTTGTCAACAAGAGGCCCTGATTTTTCCTTAAAAAAGGAGGGTCCCAAGCCAAATCCCTACCTTTAACCAGCCGGAAAATGCACCTATGATACATCTCAAACCGGAGGACCTCTCCATCCCAGATCTTCAACGCACACTTCAATTTGCGGTGGGTCCGCGACCCATTGCCTTGGCGTCGACCATCGACCGCGATGGGCGCGTGAATTTGAGCCCATTTAGTTTTTTTAACGTCTTCAGCACGAATCCGCCCATTCTTATTTTTTCTCCTGCGAATCGCGGGCGCGATGGCAGCACCAAGGACACCCTCCACAACGTGCTCGCCGTGCCAGAGGTCGTCATTCACAGTGTGAGCCATGCCATGGTGGAGCAAACCAGCTTGTCCAGCACGGAGTACCCAACTGGTGTCAATGAATTTCTGAAAGCGGGATTTACCCCCGTAGAAAGCACCCTCGTTCATCCACCTCGTGTGGCCGAAGCTCCCGTCGCCATGGAATGCGAAGTCCTTGAAGTGAAAGCTTTGGGCGATGGGCCTGGAGCTGGGAATTTGGTCATTTGCGAAGTGAAACTCATCCATATTCACGAACGCGTTCTCGACGAAGAGGGCCGCTTGGACCAGGATGAACTGGATTTAGTGGGCCGTCTGGGCGGTGATTGGTACGTACGCGCCAACGGAGATGCCCTATTTGAAGTGGAAAAGCCCCTGGCAACACGCGGTATCGGAGTGGATGCCTTGCCTCCTTCGATTCGAACGTCCACCATCTTGTCCGGCAATGACCTCGGACGCTTGGGCAATGTCGAAATGACCCCCAGCGAAGAGGAAGTGGCCGAATTCGCCACCCATCGCCGCATTCGGGAAATTTTTGACCAAACGGCGGACCGCATCGAACGCCGTGAAATGCTGCACCAATACGCCAAGGAAGCCCTGGAAGCGGGCAAAGTGAAAAAAGCTTGGAAAATTCTTCTCACCGACCGGCTCAATGCTCCGAAAGGAAGCGCTAATTTGTAATCTCAATTCTTCTTTCAATATCTACGCATGGAAATCACAGGCACCGTAAAAAAAATCATGGAGGTTCAACAAGTGAGCCCCACCTTCCGCAAGCGCGAACTGGTCGTTCAAACGGATGAACAATACCCCCAACCCATTTTGGTGGAATTCACCCAAGACCGCGCTGACCTGCTCAATCGCGTGCAGGAAGGGCAGAAAGTGACGGTATCCATCAACATCCGCGGGCGCGAGTGGACTTCCCGCGAGGGCGAAACCCGCTACTATGTCTCTATTCAGGGATGGCGCATCCAAAATGCCGATGCCCCCGCCGCCCCTGCCAACAATGGACCCACATATGGAGGTGGTGCCCCGGTTGCACAAGCTCCTGCGGCTCCGAATACCAACGCCTTTTCAGGAGACGACGACGATTTGCCCTTCTGAGGAAGTCCGAACCTAAGACCATTTTCCTATCCGGCGCACTCTGCGCCGGATTTTTTTTGCCCAGCCCGCGCGCTTAACTGCGAACGTCTAGGACATCCCGAAGGGCCGTGCCGAGGGACATAAAGGCCAGGACGAGGCTGGCCAGGGCCAATCCGGGAATCAAAGCCAAATGTGCCTGGCCTGTTAGGAGGTAAGCGTAGTGGTCTTTGATCATCCCTCCCCAAGAAGGCATGGGCGGCTGAGCCCCGATTCCCAAAAAGCTCAATCCGGATTCCAATAGAATGGCAGAAGCAAACTGGCTGGCCGCCAATACAATGAGCGCTGGAACAACCTGTGGGAGGATGTGGCGCCAAAGGATTCGGCCCGGGCTATACCCAAGAACCTCCGCGGCTTGAACAAACTCGGCCTGCTTGATGGACAGCACCTGGCCACGAACCAAGCGGGCTACTTCCACCCAGGCGGTCAGGCCCACCGCGATAAAAACTTGCCAAAACCCCTTCCCGAGCACGAAACTGAGCGCAATGACCATTAAAAAAGTGGGGATGCTCCAAAATATTTGAATGACCGTCTGCAGGACGCGATCCAGGGCCCCGCCATAGTACCCCGCCAAAGCCCCTAAAGGCAGCCCCAAAAGCAGTGCGATGCCCACCGAAATCAATCCAACACTCAAGGAAATGCGTCCGCCGAGAATTAATCGGCTCCAAAGATCTCGGCCGTAGCGGTCGGTGCCCAACCACATTCGAATTTCCTGGGTCTCACTCGGCACCCAGGCTGGTGCTCCAGCATCCCCCACGAACCACCAGTGAAGGGGCTTGGCCTGCAAGCGTGGCGCCTCTTCCAGCGGAAGGCGCACCCCGATGGGCTGTGCGGCATACGCCAAATTCATCCGGTTCGCATTTGGGCTGGCATCCGTCGCCAACACATAGCCTCCCAAGGCCATCACCAGCCAAAATCCCATAATGGCTAGCCCCCAACGGCCCAAGCCATGCTGCCATATACGGCGGAGCATGGAGACAGGCGGGCGGGATTCCATCATGATTTGTTAGCGGGGCATTTCGCCTACAATGCGGAAGGCTTCACCCAAGTAAATATCCGTGGACAAGCCCTTGAACCAGCGGGTGTATTCCGTCACCTTCCCGCTGTCGAGGGTCGACTCTTGACCTGGAAAAGCATAGGCCACAGGAAGCTCGTCGGAGGACTTCAATAAGTCATCAAAGGCCTCTGCCTCCGCTTCTGCCGCCGCCTCGCGGTCAAAGTAGGCCACATAGTTCAATGGAACGAGGGTTTGGTCTTGCTGGGACTTCAACCATCGCGCATACTCAGAAATGCGGGCAAATTCCGGGTTGTCCGCAATCCGCTTTTGGGCCGCCTTCAGGTAGGGCTTGGAGATTTTGGGTTCAAATTTTACCGCCGGCTCCACATAATCCACCGCCAAGGGGTAGTCCAACTCGCGTTCTCCATACGGAATCTCCTGGTAGGGATGCGGCAGAACAACGTCACTTTCCACCCCTTGCAACTGGGTGGTTCCTCCGGTAATGCGGTAGTATTTCTGAATCGTGAGCTTCAGCGCACCCAGGGGCTTGTCCCCATAAAACGGTCCGGCTGCACGGTCAAGGTCCAGCATATTCTGCACGGTGCCCTTGCCGAATGTTTGACGCGTTCCCACGATGATGGCCTTGTCGTAGTCTTGCAAGGCGGCGGCTACAATCTCGGAGGCCGAAGCGGTTCCTTCATTGACCATCACCAACAGCGGCCCATCCCACACGGCACCCCCCGCGCGGTCGTCGTAGGAGCGCACGCGTTGGCCACTTGTTTTGACCTGAACGACGGGGCCTTTGTCAAAGAACAGGCCCGCGATGTCCACGGCAGCCGGCAAGGAACCGCCGCCGTTCCCACGCAAATCAAAAATGAGGCGTTCCATCCCTTGTGCTTTGAGAATTTCGATCTCTTTTTTGACATCGTCGGCACAATTGCGGTTGTTGTCGTCGTAAAAGTCGACGTAGAATTTCGGCAGGCGGATGTAGCCCGTTTTACCGTCTGCTCCCAAGCGGGCCGAGCGGGCAAAGGTGGCTTCAATCTCCACGATGTCGCGAATGATGGGAATGACCTTTTCGGTGCCGTCCTTCTTGCGAACGGTGAGGCGCACTTCCGTACCCTTCTTCCCCCGAACCTTGGTCACCACTTTGTTGGTACTCATGCCCACGATGTCCTCGGGTTCGGCCGAACCTTGGGCCACCTTGATGATTTTGTCGCCCACTTCCAATTCCCCTTGGCGCCAGCAGGCCGAACCAGTCACGATAGAGGCCACGCTGGTGAACTCGCCATCTTGCTGAAGCGAAGCTCCAATGCCTTCGAGCTGCCCAGTCATTTCAATTTCGAAGTTTTCCTGTTGGCGAGGAGGGAAGTACTGGGTGTGGGGATCCAACACGCCGGTGTACGCATTCATGTAGAGACCAAACCAGTCCGAACGCTCCATGTCCGACATGCTGCTGAACCACTCATCGTGGATTTCCATTTCTTTTTCACGCGCCTTCTTCTCTTCCTCGTCAAATCCGGGGTCGCCAAGGATGAATTTGGCCTGACCGGCAGAATCTGCCGCCATGGATCGATCGTAGAGACGCATCAAGACCCGGTAGGTAAGGTAATCGGTCCAGTACGCCCGCATGCCCGCATCGTCTGCGGCATATCCCCGCTTCTCCGAATCGGTCTCAAAGGTGCGCTGGGAGGTGAAATCAAGGGGCTGGGCCAAAATTTCTTGGTAGAGCTCCTGCGATTGGGCAAAGCGCTTCTGCCAGAGGGTTTGGCTCAAGTTGAAAAAAGTCAGGTCGGCGTTCTTCAGCGCATCGTCCAACTGGTTTTGGTAGGCCCGCATTTGGTCAATGTCTGACTGCTGCAAAAAGCGTTTTTCGGCATCCAAGGACTCGAGGAAGAACGCCATGACCTCTTGGGAGAAAGCGTCGTCGATGGGTTTGGGCTGGTAATGCACCCCGGCCAAGGCGTCGTGCACAAGCAGCATCACCACTTTTTCTTGATCGTCCGAAGGGGCTTTCCACGAGAAGCCTACCGCCAATGCAGCAATAAGTGCCAGGGCCGGCAGAGTGTACTTGAGGTTCTTTTTCATGAATAGGATGCGTATCAAAGCGAGCATGCGCCGAAAGTACATAAATCATGCCCCGAATTCAGGTCTTGGCATGGCATTTGTCCCCCTGGGGCTGAACATGCGGCCCTTTACGGGGTTATTGGGTTACAAGTTATGCGCCAAATCACATTTATCCTCGCCCTCTGGGGCTTTTTTCATCCCGCCTGGGGACAGAGTACGACCCTCAGTGGCACGGTATCAGAGGCTAGCACCGGGGAGTCGGTCCCTTCCGCCATGGTGGTCGTGAAATCGGCTGCCGGGACGTGGAGTGCGGCCACCAACCCCTATGGCTTCTACAGCCTGACCTTGCCTGCTGGAAAAGGCTACACCTTGGCCGTCACGATGATCGGCTATGCCCCCTTTACGTTCAATGTGGGAACCCTTTCCGCCGCCCGGAAAGTGGACATTTCTTTGAGCGAGGAAGCCACCCAACTCGGGGAAGTGGAAGTAGTTTCAGAACGGCTCAATAGCAACGTGACCACCACCGAGATGAGTGTGAGTTCCTTAACGGCCAAGGAAATCAAAAAGGTCCCGCAGCTCTTGGGCGAAACCGACATCATCCGAACGCTGACGCTGCTGCCGGGCGTTTCGACGGTGGGTGAAGGCGCGAGCGGGTTCAATGTGCGCGGGGGCAATGCCGACCAGAACCTCATACTCTTGGACGAAGCGCCAGTCTACAACTCCTCCCACCTCTTTGGCTTCTTCAGCATTTTCAATGCGGATGCCGTGAAAGATGTCAAGTTATTCAAAGGGGGTATGCCCGCCAACTATGGGGGGCGCCTATCATCCGTTCTCGATGTCCGTCAAAAAGAAGGCAATGCCCAAAAATTTGCTGGCACCGGGGGCATTGGGCTCTTGTCCAGCCGGCTCTTGCTGGAAGGACCTATCATCCAGGACAAGGTCAACTTTATGGTGGCGGGACGCCGTTCCTACTTTGACCTCTTCTTTCCCTATTTCAATTCACCCGAGCTCGACAACACGACCATCTACTTTTATGACCTCAATATCAAGGTCAATGCCAAATTGAGTGAAAAGGACCGCGTGTTTGTCAGTTCCTACTTTGGACGAGACCAGTTTGGCGCCTCCGATCTGTTTGATTTTGGATGGGGAAACTGGACAAGCACCCTGCGGTGGAACCGGTTGATTAGCCCCAAACTCTTCTTCAATGCCACCACCGTGTATTCGGACTATACCTACCAGTTGGGTACACCGAAGGATGCCGACCCCGCCTTCATCTGGGATTCCCGCATCCAAAATTATGTGAGCAACGTGGGTTGGACTTGGTATGCCAATGCGGCCCATACGGTGGATTTTGGCGTACAAAACACCGCCTACGTGTTTCACCCCGGTCAAATCTCCGGAGTCTTCAGTTTAGAGCTCCAAAAAGAATATGCCACCGAGCCGGCCCTCTACTTCAGCGACGATTGGCGCATCACCGATGTGCTGACGGCCACCTACGGACTGCGCTACAGCACCTTCTTCAATGTGGGGGCCCGAGACATTCAGAACTACAGCAATCCCAACAATCCGACGGATCTGGAATCGACGGGACTCACCGCCTATGGCCCGGGGGAAATCATTGCCTCCTTCACCGGACTAGCTGGCTTGGAACCTCGCCTCGCATTGAACTACCAGGTCGGACCAAAGGCTTCACTGAAAGCGAGTTACAACCGATCCCGCCAGTACCTCCACCTCATTAGCAACAACACCACAGCCACCCCGGTCAATATCTGGCGCCCCGCGGGCAAGTTTATCGCTCCCGCCACCGTAGACCAGGTTGCGCTTGGTTGGGCCCAAAACTATGGCGAATCGGGCGTCCGCCTGGGCATTGAGGTCTACTACAAAGAATTCCAAGACCTTCTGGATTACAAAGACGGTGCAGATTTGATCTTTACGGAATTCATCGAAACGCAACTCCTCCGGGGCGATGGCCGGGCATATGGAGCCGAATTCCTTCTCGAAAAGAAAACCGGCGCCCTGACTGGCTGGTTGGGCTACACCCTATCTCGGACCGAGCGCATCGTCGATGGCGGTACGCGCGAGACACGCATCAACAACGGCGAGTGGTATCCCGCCAACTACGACAAACTTCACGACCTCAACTTGGTCGCCAACTGGAGTATCAATAAGGCCTGGGAAGTGGGCGGAAACTTTGCCTACCAATCTGGACGCCCCATCACCTACCCTGATTCCCGCGCGGAATTTGAAGGCATGTACTTCCCCGTATACACCAACCGCAATGGCGCCCGTACGCCGGCGAGCCACCGTTTGGACCTCTCAGCCACCTATACCTTGGGCACGAAAAAACCCAAAAAGGCTTGGGAATCCTCCTTGGCCTTTGGCGCCTACAACGTTTACGGCCGCCGCAATCCCTACAGCATTTTCTTCCGGGCCGACTTTAGCCAGCCCACCAATGTCCAGGCCTACCGCCTGTCCATTTTTGGCTCCGTCATCCCCTACTTCACGTACAATTTTACCTTCTGATGCGCACCCCTCGTTCCCTTTTTCTTTGGACCGCAGCCGCCAGTCTCGCGTGGGTAAGTTGCCAAGACCCCATTGACCTCACTTTGCCCGATGGCGAAACCCGCCTCATCGTCAACGGCTCGGTGGGAGATAGCACACCCGTATATGCCGACTTAAGTTGGAGTGTCAACTACTTGAGCGAAGACCCGAATCCCGCTGTCGAAGACGCCACCGTGGTCCTCTTTGAAAATGGCCTCCCTGTGGACACCCTCGTGCACATCGCCGGTGGGCACTATGCGGGGCAATTCCGCGCGACCTACGCTCAGAGTTACCACATCCAAGTGCAGATTGCCGAAAATGGAACCCTTCCTTTTGGCACCTGGCGTTCGGCCCCTGAGGCCCTAGGCCGTTGCAATCCGTTTGATTCGGTGTACAGCGCCTTTGTTCCGCGTGCTCCTTTCGTGCGCGAAGGCTACTACGTTTACGCCCACTGGAGTGAAGCTCCGGGCCCCGGAGATACCTACCGCGCACGCGTTTGGCGCAACGACACCCTTGAGAATGCCCCCTTCAACTTGCAAGTCTTTGATGACGGTTTCTTGGATGGCCGCTCCAACAATGGCATCGACCTCCCCGAAATTGAAGTGGCAGGTCCCGATTCTGTGGGGGTAACGTTTACCCTTGAAATTGGCAGTATCCCCTTGGGTCTATACAGTTACCTGCAGCTTTTGCGCGAGCAGACACTTCAAGTTGGCGGACTTTTTGACGCGCCCCCTGCCCCCATCGTTGGCAATATTTACCGCGAAGGCGCTCCAGAGGACTATGCCCTTGGGTACTTCTATCCTTCCGCACGCCGAAAAGTATCCTGGACCATCACGCCATAGTCCATCCCGCAGACATCCGTTACCTTTGTGGGCATGGATCCCACTTCAATCAATCCGGGCCACTGGACTCGGCAACTGCTCGAAGCCCAAGGCCTTTCTGAACCTCTGATCGCCGGCTTGACGATCACCGTGGACTTTTTCGTTTTAGTATTAGCCAGCTTACTGGCTGATTTTGTTGCGCGGAGCATTTTGATGCGCCTCATTCGACGCTTTGTGTTGCGCACCAAAGTCACGTGGGACGATCATTTTTTGAAGGAAAAGGTCTTCGAGGGCTTGGTACATCTTCTGCCCACCTTGTTGATTCGCGGGTTCGTTCCTGTGGTATTTGAGCATGCCGAAGCGTGGATTGCCCCTCTACAAAAAGGCTTGGATTTCCTTTTGGTGTATCAAATCGCCTTGCTGGTCAACCGCACGGCGCGAGCCACAGGCCATGTCTTGGAGGACCAAGAGCAATTCAAGGATAAGCCCATACGCACCCTGCTTTCCGTGGTCCAATTCCTGACTTGGTTCATTGCCATTTTGGGGATTATTTCGGTCGCCTCGGGCACCCCCTTAGGGACCTTGCTAGCCGGCATGGCCGGAGCCACCGCGATCATCATTTTGATTTTTCAGGATGCCATCAATGGGCTGCTCGCCAACTTCCAAATCGCCATGTACGACTTGTTGCGCAAGGGCGACTGGATCACCTTTGAGCGCTTTGGTGTCGATGGCGATGTGATCAGTGTCGACCTCACCACGGTCAAAATCAAAAACTTTGACAACACGATTTCGAGTGTTCCCGCCAAGGCCTTTGTCACGGACAGCTTTGTGAACTGGCGGGGCATGCAAGTGGCCAATGTGCGCCGCATCAAGCGCAATCTGGTCATTGATTTGGATTCGGTGCAGTTCTGCAGTGACGAACTTCTTGCCTCACTATCCGGCATTGAGCGCGTCCGGGACTACATCCAAGCGCGTCAAGCCGAAATTGCCCAACACAACGTCGCCATCGGCGCGGACAAGTCGCAGCCCGTCAACGGCCGCCATATGACCAACCTCGGGGTCTTCCGGATCTATGCCACGCATTATTTGAAAGAACACGCCCAGGTTTCGGACGAGCACTCCCTGATGGTGCGGCAACTCCAGCCGTTGGGCACGGGTGTTCCCTTGGAGATCTACTGCTTTGCCAAGGAAATCAGCTGGGTGCCCTACGAGGGTATTGTCAGCGACATTTTTGATCACCTCATTGCGGCGGCGCCCGCTTTTGGACTTCGACTCTACCAAGCCCCCACTTCCCGGAGCGGCTACATGGGAACCAACGCGGGCCAAGCCTAAACCATGATCATCCTCGGCGTAGACCCCGGCACTGTGGTCCTAGGCTATGGGATTATTCGCGTCGAAGGGAAAAAGTTGACCTGCTTGACGCTGGACGCCCTCAAACTGGACGCCAAAAAAGACCCTTTTGAGCGGCTTGCCGACATTCATGCAGCCATCGCCGAACTATTCGCTACCTACCAGCCCGATCACATGGCTATGGAGGCACCTTTCTTTGGGAAAAACATTCAATCCATGCTCAAGTTGGGCCGGGCTCAGGGCGTCATCATGTCCGCTGGGCTCGCAGCCGGGATACCCGTGGTGGAGTACTCGCCGCGGAAGGTCAAGCAAGCCATTACAGGGAACGGGGCGGCCAGCAAAGAGCAAGTAAGCGGTATGCTCCAGCACATTTACGGATTGGAATCCATGCCGAAAGTTCTGGATGCTACGGACGGACTCGCAGTGGCCACCTGCCACGCGTACGCCATAGGGTCTCCGATCCAAGCCTCCATGTCTGTGAACAAGCTTAAAAAGGCCCCAAAGGGTAAGGGAAAAGGATCGTGGTCCCAATTCCTCAGTCAGAACCCCGACCGCATTCAAGGCGGTCAATCCGAATAGCTCGCTCTCCACACTTACCAAAGGCCCTATGCCTCGGTGGACGGCGGCGAATTGGTAGATCCGGCAGCACTCGACTTGGTCTACCGGGTACGAAAAGAATGTTTAGTGCAAGATGTCCTCCGCTACCTCTTGAGCGATGGACGCAGCGATCTCTTCCATAACTTCGGGAGCCAATTGAAGCTTGGGGTGTGCAAAGTTGAGATCCCCTTCTGTCCTTAAAGGAACTAAGTGAATGTGGGCATGTGGGACCTCAAATCCCAGTACCGCGACGCCAACCCGATTGCAGGGAACAGATGCCTCCATCGCCTTGGCCACTTTGTGTGTGAAGGACCACAGTGCCTGGAAGTCTTCCTCGGGCAAATCAAACAGACGGTCCACTTCCATCTTTGGAACCACCAAGGTGTGCCCCTTGGACAGCGGGCGTATATCCAAAAAGGCGATCGCATGATCGCATTCCGCCACTTTATAGCAGGGAATATCGCCTCGGATGATTTTGGTGAAGATGGAGGACATGGTGAGGTGAACTTAGCGAGAAATTTCCAGAATCTCGAGCTTCATCGTTCCATTTGGGACGTGAATTTCCGCAATGTCGCCTGCGCTGCGGCCTAAGAGTCCTTTCCCAATTGGGCTGTTCACCGAGATTTTGCCGGCCTTTAGATCCGCTTCTTGCTCCGCCACCAGGGTGTAGGTGAACTCCATCTTATTGGCCGGGTTGCGCAATTTTACCTTGGACAAAATCAACACTTTGGACGTATCCAACTGGCTTTCGTCCACAATGCGGGCATTGGCCATGACTTCCTCCATCTTGGAAATCTTAAGCTCTAGCAGGCCTTGCGCCTCCTTGGCCGCATCGTATTCCGCATTCTCGCTCAAATCCCCTTTGTCCCGCGCCTCCGCTATTTGGGCAGAAATGCGGGCTCGTTCCACGGAACGCAGGTGATCGAGGTCTTCTTTCAGCTTTTTAAAGCCTTCAGGGGTCAAGTAGGAAACGGACATAGTGTCAAAGGATTAAACGAGAATGAGATCCCTGGCTGGGGATCTCATTCCGTGAAAGGTAGTAAAATTGGCCTTACAATACCAAGGTGGCACCCAAAGTGTGCACCCCTGCGAAGGCAGAGTTCGTTAACCGGTAGGCGTACGTCAAGCTCAGCTTGGACGTTCCGCCGGTCGGCGCATTCACCGTGAATCCCATGGCAGGGCCCATAAAGGCTTCTGTCGTTAGGCCATCATAGCGGTTGTCAAACATGGCATACGAGGCACGCACTTGGAAAATGTCGTTGTGGTCAAATTCCACTCCCGCAGTAAACTGGTCCTTCTTGAACGAATTCGAGATAAAGTTGCCCGCAACATTCAGGCGATTTTTCGCATCCAAGTCAAAGCGCTTCGCTGCGCCGATGGCCAGCTGGGTAGGCAATTCAAACTGCTCTGTGCGGCTGTCAAAGGTGGTGGTGTGCGATCCCGTGGGGACAGGCAACACAATAGCCATACCGTCGCCACTGTACCCAAAAGAGGGGCCAATGTTCCGCAGGGTGATGCCAAAGCGAAAATCGCGGTCCGCACCCGTCACATATTGAACGCCGGCGTCAAAACAAACGCCCGTCGCCGACAAGTTGCTGATGCTCGAATTGTAGAGCTTGATGTTGACCCCGCCATAAATGCTTTGGGTAAACTTCTTCGCATAGGCCATGCCAATAATGGTGGACGTGGGGCTGAAGAATCCCGCGCCTCCATCGGGCAATTCGGTCGTGGTGACCTCGATTTGGCCGTAGTTCATGTTGGTTATGTGAATGCCCAACACCCCTTCATTGCCCGAGGGCGTCGCAAAGGAGGCCGAGTTCAACTGAATCCCGCTTCCGACCAACCACTGGCTGTTTGCAAAGCCTGTTTGCAGTCCGGTAGTGAAGGCCATGCCCGCAATATTCCCGTACATAGCCTCAAGGCCCATGACATTGGCGGTATTGCCCTCGGACCACCCAGCGGTGCGTGCCCATGGGTTGATGAGGAGTTCAGAGGCGCCCGCGGAACCCGAACGAACGGGGTTTCCTGCGAAGAGGGCCGTGCTGGCCGCAACGAGGGCGATGGTGGCGATATGTTTTTTCATCATTTCCATGTCTTAGAATCCAGTCGGGTCAAATGGACGGAGGGTTCCGAAGAACTTGATTACCTTCTCACCGATGCCTGGGGCGTCGATGTGAATGAGGTAGACCCCACTTGCGATGGGTACTCCATAATTGTTCTTCAAATCCCAATACAACCAGGTATCGGTGTTCGCTTTACGCAAGGTGCGCACCAAGGCGCCTTCGACCGTGTAGATGCTGATGGTACAGTTTTCAGGCAGGTTGGTCACCTTCACCAAGTTGTCCAACTGAGACTGCTCGTAGGCGGACAAACTGAAGTAAGGGTTTGGAACGACGCGGATATTGTCCAACGCGCTCGTAGCCACCACATTGTTGCCCTTGTCTGTGGCCACATTGTTCGTGTTGAACTGGTAAAGCGGATTGCTGTTGTTCGTGCCATCCGTTTCGTACTTCTCATAAGGACGTGCCATGCGGATACGCACGCGGGCGTCTGAAGGCATATCCGTGTACAAGTCTCGGTCCGCAAAGCGGGGATCCATCAGCGGAATGCTCACCCACATCAAACTCTTTGTGACCTTGTTTCGGTTGAGGATTTGGCCCATGTTGTTCAACTCGGTATACAAGGGGTTGTTCAACTCATCGCCGCCGGCGTAATCCAACGGCACTTTAGACAGGCCTTGCTGGAAGTAGGGACCGAATACGTAGATGTAGTGTTGCCCACCAAACTTGTAGCCCCCTGTAACCGGATCTGCCGGGAAGGTAGAAAGGCGTGAAGAGGGGTTGAACAGCATGTCGTTACCGTTGTCGCCCACCATCCAGGAGTTCTCACCAAAGGCGATGTTCAAACGGGTGCCGGTTTCAACGTCAATCGCATAGCCGGGGAACCATGACCAACCCGTGCTGGTTGAGCTACGGACCAGCTCGCCACTGGCGTTCTTGTCCCAGCTTGCACCGGCACGCAAGCGCCATTTGCGGACAGCCCCTTCGGTCAAGTCCTGGTCTTCACCCATCTCCAAGACCGGAACACGGGTCCACTTGGTGTGGTCCTTCGTGAAGACGATGTCTACGGAGTGCAGATCACGCGCATTCATCCGGGCAGAGAACGCCGACTGTGAAGAGTCCGCTGGGCCCATACCGTAAATGTTGTTTCCAGCGTCGTATCCTCGGCCGAGGTAGCTGACATATGGGAAGGGTCCCCATGTTCCGCCGACGATGTTCGTAAACAACCCTTTGGGGTCGTTGGGATAATCGCGGTAGTAGGATCCGGGCTTGGACGTGATGTCATTTTGGCCAGAGAGAATCCAATTTCGGGGGCTATAGCTATCATCATCTTTCACGCCGGACAACCACGTTTGGGTGGGGTCATCGTAAATGACTTCCGACTCCAGGATGCCCGCATTGCGTGAATTATCTGGGTCATTACCTGGGTTCTCTTGATCGCGAATTTCGACGCTCAAGCCCAACTCAGGGATGATTTGCTCGTTGATGAAGGACAAAGCGGTCATAGACGTCGCGATGACATTGCCTGCAGCGTCTTCAACCTGCCAATTGGCATTCGGTCCTGTTCCATCAAAGCGCAATTTGAAATTGCCCGGAGGAACGTTCAAGGGATCCACCACTTTCACGTTGACCGGACCATAGCCGCTCTTGTAGGTGGGGTGGCTCAGCACAAAGTTGTTGACGATGGCGCGCTCGGAAGCCGAATCCAGCTCCAAGGCGTTTCCGCCATTGCCCATGCCCTCAATTCTCGTGATGATAGGACTGTAGCCGTATAAAGAATTTTGGACGGTGCCGCCTGCCTCAGAATCCACCAAGTGGGGAATGCCTTCGTACTTCTTCACGTTGTTACGGCCAGCCAAGAACGGCTTGCGCTGTCCGTTCGGGTGCATGACTTGGTCAAAAGGCTCGTACTCGTTGTAGGCATAGGCCACAACTGTGAAGTAATAAGGAGTATGGTTTACCAAACGGCGGTCCGTACCCGTTGCGAAGGCGTCTTCCTTCACCAAGAAGCTCATTTTGATGCCCTCGTCGTTGTATTCCAAAGTCATATCCTGGGGAATCAACAGCTCCAAATCTGGATCCAATTCCCAGTTGATCAAACGCTCCACACCATTTTTGATGTCGCACTGAGCGATCAGGCGGGCTTGGTTAGGATCATAGCGATCACCTACCGAGGCATTCGCATTGGCCAGCTGGAAGATTTGAAAGCCTTCAAACTTGTAGGTGTTGTCCGTGAAAGGAATCAACGGATCCTCCTCTTCGTAATCCAACAACTGGTTGTTCTGGCCGTCGCGGTAGCTGAGCATGATGACCAACTCGCGGTCCATCTCTTGAATCTCCATGTCTGGGGCATCGGGACCATTCAAAATTTGGAAACAGTTGTCAAACAGGCTCTGCGCCTTGTCGTCGGCGATCAAGATTTTCTCTACCGAAGCGAAGAGATCCGCTTTGTTGTAGTCACGCTCCCATACCACACCCGTGGTGATGAAGTTCAAAGCGCCCGGAGCCAAGGAGAAGGGGCCCGCATTGTGCAGTCCGCGCTTGTCCTCCGAGTTGTTGGGGGATTCATACCAGTTTTGCGAGGCCGTAGGTGCCCCATTTCCAGTGGTGTCATAGGTATCACCCGGGTAGGCAAACAAGGTCACCAGTCCAGAACCATCCGCCGTAAATCCGTCACCATTGGCGGGATTACCTGGACCTGAAGGGGTTTCCACCACTAAGGGGTTGCCATTCTTCCAGCGTGACTGCATGAAATTGTAGTATTCAGCCGCGGTGCTGGGGTTGCCCGAGAAGGCAGAACCCGTGTTGTTGTAGTACATGAAACCAGACATGATGATACGCTCGTTCACGCCGGTCACAGGATTCTCTGCCTGGCAATCGCCATTGTCGTCGCGCACTCCGTCGATGCAACCGTCGCGGTCGTTGTCCAACCCGTCAAAGTAATCCGCGAAGGGACCCTGGAAAAAGTCAAAGCCTACGGCAGGAGGATTCAAGCCATAGCCCAAAGGACCTTCGTCATTCAAATCTGAGTTGTAGCAATAGCCCAAACCACGGGGAATGTCACAACCAATGATGTCATCCAGGTAGTTGCCCAAATCCGGGTCAAACCAGGTGGAGAAGAACGTGTTGGTCAAACGGAATGTCGACTTGTTGACGATGCGGTAGTTGTTGAACGTCATGTTGTTGATCTCGTCGTTCGTGGCAAAGGCAAAGGCCTGAGCACGAATCTCGAAACCGAGCGCCCCCGCCGAGGTCTCCGTGTGAATGTTTCCACGATCATTGTAAACCCACCAGATGGTTTGGTCACCATAAAGCACGTCCGTCTCTTTGCGGCGGCAGTCAAACTGGCGGTCCAAGTCATAGGCTGGATAATCCTCCAAGGGGTCATAGCGCTGGTCGCCGTCCAAATCGATAAATGGTGCCAATGTGTAGGGTAATTCGCCTTCGGCCCCGTGAGCGGGCCATTCGAGAATGATATCGGGGATGTTCCCTTCGTAGCCGGGGAACTTCTCTGCGACGTCGCAATCCGGATCGTTTTTACAGAGCAACCATGCGCGGTGCATTTCAACTGCCTCGCGGGTGATAATCCACTGCTTATCGTATTTGTCACAAATTTCTTTGTTGACCGATGCCAAGCCATCCGTAGAAAGGGGGCCAGGCCAGTAGTCCACTCCGCGTGAACGGTAAGTGACTGCCGCCAACTTGAGCTGGTTACCTTCATCCAATCCGCCAAGCCAAAGGGCTCCCGCAAACATGGAGTGCTTGCCACCGCCTTTAGGCACTTCGTAGCGGGCCGTGTTCAAATCCCACCACATGTCGCCTCCACCAAGGATGGTTGCGCGGACGTTGTTGATGTTCAAGTCACTCTGGGCACGAGCGGGTTGGCACAGCTCCTCGACCGTCTTATTGGACAAGTTGTTCTTTCCAGACACGTTGACGTCCGGACGAGCCATTAACGAGGCCGTGGAGGCCACCCATGCTAAACCAAATAGAATCTTCTTCATAGGAATACGGAATTCAAACTTTTACAGGCCGAGGCGGACACCAAGGCGAATTTGACGGGGGATAGAGAAGTTGAAAGGATTCACCATGCTCACATTGTACAAGTCTGCAAAAGACTGGGCATTCGTGGTGAACAAGATGGCCTGTTGGCCACGTGAGGAGGACAAATAGCCATCATCCGTGGGCGACCCCGTGAAGGGATAGATATTCAATACGTTTTGGGTATTGAGGACGTTCAACACTTGAGCGTAGATTTCAACTGTCTTCTTGCCCTTGGCGTAGTACCACACCTTGTTGGCGGTCAAGTCAATTTTGTACTGCCAAGGTTTGCGCGACCCGTTGAGTACACCTACGATGGGCGAAGCCGTCTCGGTCAAGCCATACGCACGTACACGGCGAGAATATGGGAATCCAGAGCTAGCCGTACCCAAAATGTTCACCCCGGCATTCTCAAAAACGCGGACGTTCTTGATCACCAGACCATTGTAGTCGGTGCCCTTTCCGTAGCGGAAATCCAAGTTTCCGGAGAAGGTGTGACGTTGGTCAAAGTCCAAAGGCTGGATGTAGCGCAAGTTGGGTTGTCCTGAGCGAGCCAAAGCCAAACCGGAATTCGCTCCAGAACCCGTTCCGTCTGCAAAAGACAAGGAGTACTGGGCATTCACCATGACATTGCCGGTACGGCGCATATCGTACTGGAAGCTAAAGCCCTTCGCAGTGGTGAAGTCGCGGTTGCCGTACATGACATAGGTAGCGGGGTAGGCTTCCGTCACCGAAACCGTTTGGATCAAATCGCGGTATTCGCGGTAGAATGCATTCACCTTCAAGGCAGAACGCTCGCCCAACATTTGGCGGAAACCGATTTCGTACTCCGTCAATTTCTGAGGAAGCAACTCGGGGTTCGGCAAGTTGGCCGTTCCGTATTCCAAGTTGACGTAGTTGACCGGATTGAACCGCGAGAAGCCCGGTGTCGGACGCTGAACGAGCAGGTCGTAGTGAGCAAAGAACTCCGCTTCATCCGAAATAGGGAACTGGAAAGAGATACGAGGAGAAACCGTCACTTGGGGCGTGTAATCCTTGAAGCTTTTTTCACTTAATACGGGTTGATCGGGGTTGCCTTGGTCCGTGAAGTTCTCTTCGAAGATCCATGGCTTGGCCTGACCGCCACTCAAGTTCGCAATGATGGTGGGGTTGTTTTGGGGAGAACCATCCGCATTGAACCAGTCAAAACCAGAACGGTACCCCACAATGCGTTTTGGGTTTTTGATGTTGTCCACGTAGACCACATAGTCATCGCCAATCGACTCAGGGATGGGCGATCCCTCTAGGCCGCCCATAGAACGGACATCTCCTACAGTGCGGCTGCTATATAGGGTGAAGGGATCCTTCAAAACAGGCTGGTTGGCGTCAAAGCGATCCACGCGCACCCCTACGTTGAAGAACAGGTCATTGAACAGGAACTGGTCTTGGATGTACCCGGCCATATAAATAGGTTGGAAGGCCGCCATCGGATATGTCCGGTTGCCATTGGCATCCTTGGCCTTGAAGAAATCGGCCAACGTAGGATTGTAGTTGAGCAATTTGCCGGTGTAGTCGTAGCCGTAGTAGTTGACATAGGACCCTGCACCGAAATTCAACAATTCCTGCGCGGAGAATAGGCTCAAACCACCGTATCCCAGAAGGTCATCCGGATGAATGTTGTCGACATCTAGCAACACTTGGTCCGCGCCGTCAGGATCCAAGCCCAAGGCGATACGCAGGTTGCGGTCAAACGTGCGGGGTTTGTTCAAGTCCAGCGCGCGGTTGTAGTTAATCGTGTCTTGGAAAACGCCATCGCGGTAGACCAGGATAGGATTCTCCGTATCCAATTCCTTCATGTGGTCATTTTGCAAGTTTCGCATGAGAAGCCAGAGAGCGGTCCCCGCCACATTGAAGTTGCGGTCAAACCGTTGCTCATACTCCAAACCTGCAATCAAGGAGTGGCCACCAATGTCAAAGTTGGTCGACGCGGTGATGCGGAACTGCTCCGCTTGGCTGTAGCCGTAGTTGGTTTGAATGGCCCCTACGTTCCCGAAAAGGCTGTAAATACTAGAGGGCCCTTGGCCGTTCAACAAGCCGCCACCCTGTTGGATGTTCGTCAGGTTATTGATGCTGTTGTTGATTTGGCCCGAAGAAACCAAGTCGTAGTAAGTAGAGGTGTAGTTCGCCAAAATGGGGTTGTACTCACTCGGGGTGAAGACCACGGCAGTGTCCAAATCCAATAATTTGCGGAATGCGTTGATGCCCGTCTTTTCATCTTGACCGAAGCCATAGAAAGATGTGCGCTGGGTTTCAAACGTTCCCACGTGGCCATAGCGGAAAATGTTGTCGCGGTGACGAGGATCCCAGCTGCGGTCTGTATTCAACGTGTAATCCACTTGGATGGTGTAGTAGGCGTTTTTAATCAAGGACTCCGCGTCCTCGCCCGCTCCGCCAAACTGCTGCGTGAAACGCACATAGGTAGAGAAGTCACGGCTGTTGTAGGCACCGTTGTTCTTCCAGTTCATCAAGGAGTTGGAGAAGCTGGAGTTGCGGCCAAAGCCCTGGTTGAAACGTGCACCGACAACCAGGTTGGTCTTCTTACTCGTTTTGATGTTGATGTTACCCGTTGCGCGAACTCCATTCGTTGCCACATTCAAGCGGCTATTGACTGTTTCGAGGTCATCGGCACGAAGCAATTCTGCCGCACGGATCGTTCCAAGTCCAGCTGCGGTCGGAACCAAGGGACGTGCCTCAAGTTCAGCCAGGACATCGTCCTTCACCTTGTAAACTGGAACGGAATAAGGGCGTCCATCGCCGTTGTGCTGAACTTCTGCGGAGAAGAGGTAGCCGACAATGGGGGCTTCCGTCTTTTTGTTGCGAAGCAAGGGGCCACCGATGGTCAGACCACCGAGGTTGTAGTTGTAGGGATCAAACAAGGCGGACGTCACGTATTCGGCTGTGCCAAAGAAGCGGGGCGAGGGACCACGGGTGGTGGTCGAAATGACTCCACCTGTCACGTCACCGTAGTTCGCGGGCACGCCTCCGGTGATGATTTCCGTGGTTTGAATGGCTTCACGGGGAAGGTTGATGTCGCCACGCACTTTTACACCGTCAATGAAGACGACGTTTGCATCCGAACGACCACCACGGAAGTAAGACGCTCCAGAACCTTCGTCTTGGACTACCCCGGAAGTCAAGGCCAATACACCGCCGACCCCACGTGAGGCCAAGTTGCGAATTTGCTCGCTGCCAAAGGTGACGGACGTTTTTCCTTTTTCAATCAAAGGCGCTTCGTAGGAGGCCGTCACCTCTACTTCGCCCAAAATGACGTCCGCAGAGGTCAACTTGAAATCGATGTTGGTAATGCGGCCCCCATCGATGGTCACCCCCGTCAAGGTCGACTTGTTGTAGCCAAAAGCCTCACAGGAAAGGGTGTAGGTTCCAGGCTGGACCGGGTTGATGTTGTAATTGCCATCAAAGTCTGTCGTGCCTTTGGCAATTTCATAGCCTCCCGAGAGAACTCGGACGATAGCCTGGTATTGCTCTTCCCCGTTTTTCTTGTCGGTAACGGTTCCTCGCAACTGTCCTGGACGTTGGGCTTGGGCGCTGAAAGCCAAGGCCAGAGCGAGCATGAGTACTCCAAATCGAATGCGCATAAGTGGTGCGTTTAGGTCGTGTTTTAGGGAATCCTCAAAGGATCCAAGTCACGAAAATAACCAATAAATGCTGCCCTTGAGCGTTCATTAGGGCATAGATTTGTATAAAATGTGGCGATTCCTTCTTTTCCTTCTGCCCTTAGGGCTCTTCGTGCACTGCGATGGATCGAACACGCGGCACCCTGTTCCCTACGCGCCAATCAACGAAACCATCTACCTCAATACGCCATCTGCGTACGATTTGCAGTTTGTGGGCGGGTCGGTGGCTCATCTAAATTGGGGGTACCGCGGCGTCGCGATTTACCGCCGAACGAATTACGGGGACGCCAATGATTTTGGGGTCTACGATCTCTGTTGCCCCAACCATGTGTCCGAAGCTTGTGGCACACTCACCCTCGTAGATAATTTGACGGCCGAATGTCCCTGCGATGGCCAGCAATTTTTGCTCTTCGACGGGCAACCACTGGACGGCCCAACAGCCTGGGGGCTCAAGCCCTACCAGGTGGGCTACGATGGGGTAGCGCTCTACATTTCCAACTGAGGGTTGGAGGCAATAAGGGTTGAAGGACATTAGGGACGCCTCGGCGAGCTGAACTATATGAGAAATCCCTATGCTCGCGAGGTAACTAGAAGGCCAAATTCCATATCTCCGATGTCAACCCGGAAGGAGTAAAAAATTGTATGCCTTAACTTATCGTATCCTACAAACCCAAACACCCTTCTCGGTGATGGAAGGTTTTGAAGCTTCGCAAGGCGTGATTGCGGGCGGCCTTAAGGTTAGCCTCACTCCCACCCTGTATGGACTGATGATTTACATCCTGAGCGTAGTGCTTCGTGCGGTCCGCACGTGGCGTCAAGCCTAGCACTCCCTTACCTCCGAAATGTTTCGCTTGCGGAGCGTTTAGGCCATCTGGCCCATCATCCGAAGATGTTGGACGTGCGAACGGACGGCGCTCGCAAACGTTTTGAATTCGGTGTATGTCACATTGAACTCGTCACAAGTTTGCTTCACAATTTTGGCCAAATCTGGATAGTGCACATGGCTTATGCGAGGGAATAAGTGGTGCTCCACTTGGAAGTTGAGTCCGCCCAAAAACCAGGTAAGAAAACGGCTTTTGGTGGCGAAGTTGGCTGTGGTTTTGATCTGGTGGATCGCCCACTCATCTTCCGTTTCCAATGTCTCTCCGTGAACGTAGGGAGTAAAGGACGCTTCCGTCACTACATGGGCCAATTGGAACACCATGGAAAGAACCAAGCCCGCCGACATGCCCATTAACATGAACCCACCAAACCATGGTAAGACGCCCAATTTCCACATGGGCAATCCGACAAAGAGGCCCAAATGCAAGGCCTTCCATGCCCAGAAACTGATGTGTTGGAATCGTGTCAATTTGGGAATGGGCACATTGCCCACTTTGCCTGAGAAGTATTTTTTATAGTCCGTGTAGACCACCCAATAGATGTACAGCATGGCGTACAAGCCAGAGAAATAGAGGTGCTGAAAACGGTGAAAACCGCGGCGCTCCTGACTTGGCGCCATGCGCAACATGGCGCCAGCATCGATGTCATCGTCCACCCCTTCAATGTTGGTAAAGGTGTGGTGCACCGTATTGTGCTTGGTCTTCCACATGAGAATGCTCGCTCCCAAAAAGTTGACACTGTGGCCCGCCATTTCGTTGAGCCAGTTGTGCCTTGAAAAGCTTCCGTGAGCCCCGTCGTGCATGATGTTGAAGCCGATGGCCGCTGTGAGGAGGCCCAAAGCCAGCCATAGCATCCAGGCGACTTCAAACCCGGGAGCAGCCAGGACCAATCCGAGGTAGGCGGCGAGAAAGCCCCCAATCAAAACTCCCGTTTTGACGTAGAGTTTATAGTTGCCCTTAGGACTCAAATTGTTTTGAGTGAAGTAGGCATTCACCCGCTTGGTAAGCTCTTGGTAGAAGGGCTGGCCTGCTTTGGGCGCAAAGCGCGGGGCTCGGAAAGGAATTTCGGACATGCAACGAAGGTAAGACCTAAGAAACCTGAAAAACCCGCCTTAGTTCATTTTCCGCTCGCACTTCGTCTCACAACCCGCGCTCCAAGCATCAAAAGAGGGCCGAAGCAATTTTTTCCGTGGCATCCGCCTTGCCCATTGTATAGTAGTGCAATACGGGCGCACCCTGAGACATGAGCTCCTTGGATTGCGCAATGCACCACTCAATGCCTACTTCTTTGACTGCAGCGGGTGTTTTCGCTGCTTCAACGGCCTCCACCAAATCATCGGGAAGATTGAGGTGGAAATTTCGGGGAATGGTCGTGAGTTGGGAAGCCGTGGCAATCGGCTTTAAGCCGGGGATAATGGGTACATGAATGTTCGCCTTTCGGCACTTGGCGACAAAATCAAAGTAGTGCTGGTTGTCAAAGAACATTTGTGTCACCACATATTCTGCGCCGGCATCCACCTTGGCCTTGAGGTACTTGATGTCCGTGTTGAGGGACGGGGCTTCGAAGTGCTTTTCGGGGTAACCCGCCACGCCGATGCAAAAATTGCTTGGGTTGGAGTTTTCCACCTCATCGTGCAAGTAATGGCCTTTGTTGAGGTCCGACACCTGCTTCAGAAGATCAATGGCATAGGTGTGGCCGTGGGGTTCGGGCTTGAAGGCGCCTTCGGCCTTGAGGGCGTCGCCGCGAAGCACCAACACGTTGTCAATGCCCAAGTAGTGCAGGTCGATGAGGGCGTATTCCGTCTCTTCTCGGCTAAATCCACCGCAGATGACGTGGGGGACCGTATCGATTTTGAACTGGTTTTGAATGGCCGCACAGATGCCTACCGTCCCAGGTCGCTTGCGGGTGTGCACCTTCTCCAGAAGGCCGTTCTCGCGTTTTTTGTAGATGAATTCTTCTCGGTGGCTGGTCACGTCAATGAACTTGGGGCCAAACGCCATCAGGCGCTCTATCGTCCCAAAGAGCTCATCGATGCGCGTGCCCTTCAACGGGGGGAGGATTTCAAAGCTGAACAGGGTTTTTCCGTTCGCAGCGGCAATGTGGTCCGTGACTTTCATGGGTTCAGAGGTCGAGTAAGGGGCTTAGCCAGCGCGCAGCGTCCTCTTGGGAGATGCCGCGGCGACCAGCATAGTCGGTCAATTGGTCGGTATCGATTTTGGCCAATCCAAAATATTTGGCCTCAGGGTGTGCAAAGTAGTAGCCACTTACCGCCGCCGTGGGGTACATGGCTTTGTGTTCCGTGAGCTGAATTCCCGCGCGGGCCTCCACGTCCAACAAGCGGAAAAGGAGGTCCTTCTCCAAGTGGTCTGGGCAGGCTGGATAGCCCGGCGCAGGCCGAATGCCTTGGTAGGATTCCGCGATTAAATCTTCGTTGCTCCACGTTTCATTCGCAGCGTAGCCCCAAAATTCTTGACGCACGCGCTCATGCAGATGTTCGGCAAAGGCCTCGGCCAAGCGGTCCGCCAGAGCCTTGAGCATCAGGGCGCTGTAGTCATCTTGGGCCGCCTCGTAGGCCGCGACCCGCTCGTCCAAGCCATGGCCCGTGGTGACGGCAAATAAGCCCAGATAATCTTCGCCCGCGGGATCAATAAAGTCGGACAGCGCCAAGTAGGGCAGCCCTTCTTTTTTCTGGCCTTGCTGACGTAAGGTCAAGAAGCGGTGGGATTCGCCTTGGGCGTCGCGCACTTCAATATCATCCCCTTTTTGCTGGGCTTCAAAGAATCCATAGACGCCTTTGGCGGTGAGCCAGCCTTCGGACACCGCCTGCGAGAGCATGGCTTGGGCGTCCGCGAGCAAGGATTTGGCCTGAACCCCAACCACCTCATCTTCTAGAATTCGGGGGTATTTGCCGTGCAAGTCCCAGGCCATGAAGAAGGGCGTCCAGTCGATGTAGGGCACCAATTTTTCCAGAGGATAATCATCCAAGGTGAAGACCCCCATTTGGGCAGGGCGCGTTGGTTTTTGGGAGAAGTCCGGGCGGTAGCGGTTCGCGCGTGCGGCATCCAAGGGCATAAAATTGCGCTGGCTGCTTCGGTTCGCATACTGCTCGGCGAGTCGGTCGTAGTCAGACCGAATTTCCGCGGCAAAGTCAGCGCCTTGTTCACCCAAGAGGCGCTGCACCACGGGGACCGAGCGCGAGGCGTCATTGACGTGAACCACTGGGCTATCGAGCACCGGCTGAATTTTCACCGCCGTATGCGCTCGGGAGGTTGTGGCCCCACCGATGAGCAAGGGCAAAGAGATGCCTTGGCGCTTCATCTCCGAGGCCAAAAAGACCATCTCGTCCAAGGAGGGCGTGATCAAGCCGCTCAATCCAATGGCATCGACGCTATGTGCGAGGGCCGCATCCAAAATTTTCTGCGGAGGCACCATGACGCCGAGGTCAATCACTTCATAGTTGTTGCATTGCAGCACGACACTCACGATGTTCTTGCCAATGTCGTGCACATCGCCTTTGACCGTCGCCATGAGGATTTTGCCTTGCTTGCGGGGTGCGGCATCGGAGGTTTCGAAAAAGGGCTCCAAGTAGGCCACCGCCTTCTTCATGACCCGGGCTGATTTGACCACCTGAGGCAGGAACATTTTGCCGGCCCCAAATAAATCGCCCACCACGTTCATACCCGCCATCAGCGGGCCCTCAATCACATACAATGGTGCGCCCAGCGCTACGCGCGCTTCCTCCGCATCGGCTTCAATGTGGGCATCCAAGCCGTTGACCAAGCTGTACTCGATGCGCTCCGAGATAGGCAGTTGTCTCCAAGATTCGTCTTTTTCGCGGACGGACGCGGCGCCGCGGACGGATTCCGCGAGCGTCAGCAAGCGCTCGGTGGCGTCGTCGCGGCGATTGAGTAAGACATCCTCCACATGTTCACGAAGAATGGGGTCAATCTTATCGTAGACAATCAGCTGACCGGGGTTGACGATGCCCATGTCCATGCCGTGGGCAATGGCGTGGTAGAGGAAGCACGCGTGCATGGCCTCGCGGACGACGTCGTTGCCTCGGAAAGAGAAACTCACGTTAGACACCCCGCCGCTGACCTTGGCACCGGGAAGGTTTTGCTTGATCCAGGCCGTCGCCTCAAAGAAGTCCAACGCATTCCGGCGGTGTTCTTCCATGCCCGTAGCCACGGGGAAGATGTTTGGGTCAAATATGATGTCCTCCGGCGGGAAGCCCACTTGCTCTGTGAGGATCTTGTAGGCGCGGCCGCAGATTTCCACCCGGCGGTCGTACGAGTCCGCTTGGCCCACTTCGTCGAAGGCCATCACAATCACGGCCGCGCCAAACCGGCGCACCGTCTTCGCATGGGCCATGAATTCGGCCTCGCCCTCTTTGAGCGAAATGGAATTCACCACCGCTTTGCCTTGCACACATTTGAGGCCCGCTACAATGATGTCCCACTTGGAGGAGTCAATCATGATCGGAATGCGCGAAATGTCCGGCTCCGAGGCAATCAGATTCAGGAAGGTGGTCATGGCATACACCCCGTCGAGCATGCCCTCGTCCATGTTCACGTCCAAAATTTGGGCCCCTCCCTCGACCTGGTCGCGGGCGATGTCCAAGGCCTCCTCGTACTGCTCTTCCTTAATTAACCGCAAAAACTTGCGCGACCCTGTGACATTGGTGCGCTCCCCGACGTTGACAAAGTTGCTTTGCGCCGAAATCTTCAAGGGTTCCAGTCCACTCAGCTTCATGCGACTCGAGGTTTACGTGGGGTGATCCCCTGAGCCGCCTGGGCAAAGGCCCGGATGTGCGCGGGGGTGGTGCCACAGCAGCCGCCCAAAATATTCACAATACTCAGGTCCAAATATTCCTGGACCGCCGCCGCCATGTCCTCGGGGGTCTCGTCATAGCCGCCAAAAGCGTTCGGCAAGCCTGCATTGGGGTATGCGCTGACTAGGAATGGAGCCTCGGCCGCCAGGGTTTGGAGGTAGGGGCGCAGGTCTTTCGCGCCCAAGGCACAGTTGAGACCAATACTCAATAAGGGCATGTGGCTCAGTGAAATCAAAAAGGCCTCAGTGGTCTGGCCACTGAGGGTGCGGCCACTGGCGTCCGTAATGGTGCCGCTAACCATGATAGGCAGTTCGCGGCCCTGCTGCAAAAAAGCCTCTTGGACCGCATAGAGCGCGGCTTTGGCGTTGAGGGTGTCAAAGACGGTTTCTATCAATAAGGCATCCACTCCGCCTTCCATCAGGGCTTCCGCCTGTTCCTGGTAGGCGCTGGCCAACTCGTCAAAGGTGATGTTTCGGTACGCTGGACGATTGACATCGGGGCTCAAGGACAAGGTGCGGTTGGTTGGCCCAATCGCCCCCGCCACGAAGCGCGGCTTTTCGGGGGTGCTCAGCGCTTCGGCGGCCCGCTTGGCTAAGCGTGCCCCTTCAACATTGATTTCGCGCACGAGAGACTCCATGCCGTAGTCCGCCATAGAAATGACCTGAGCATTGAAGGTGTTGGTTTCAATGAGATCGGCCCCTGCTTCGAGGTATTGGCGGTGTATGTCCTCAATGATGTCGGGCCGAGTGAGGTTGAGCAAATCATTGTTGCCCTTTACAGGCTGCCCCCATGAGGCGAACCGCGCCCCGCGGTAGCCGGATTCGTCCAGGCGGTAGTTCTGAATCAATGAACCCATGGCCCCATCAAGGATGAGGATGCGTTCGGCAGCGGCGGCGTGGATGGGATGCATGTCCTGTTTCTGTCGTTAGGCTTATTCAGAAGGACACGAGGCCTAGAGGCCATGTGCTCATCTACCTGCATGCTGCAGTGGGAGTTAGCACCCTTCTTCGGGGTTGCCAAGACGTCGTAGGGCCCTTCCCTCGGTCTTTCTGGATAAGCAGGGCAAAGGTAGTCGGCATTTTGAGGCCGACAAAGATGTTTTGACATGTAAATCTCCGTTTTCGGTCATTTTCTGGTTTCCCACAAAAATTGGTTGCCTAAGAAGTCGATGCCATTACCTTTGCCTCCGCGTGGAAGGATTTGTCCGATTGCAACCACGGTAAAAAATGCTAAACCCGGCTCACCGCGTACAGCATCCTTACCGTTTCCCGGCACCCTTCCATAGCACTAAACCTTTTTGCTATGAGCTACCTTTTTACCTCTGAATCCGTGTCCGAAGGGCACCCCGACAAAGTCGCAGATCAAATCTCCGATGCCCTCGTCGACCATTTCATTGCATTTGATGCCGAGTCCAAAGTGGCCTGTGAAACCTTGGTGACCACGGGTCAAGTCGTCCTCGCTGGCGAAGTCAAGTCCAAAACCTACATCGACGCCCAAGAAATCGCCCGCGATGTCATCCGCCGAATTGGCTACACCAAGTCGGAGTACATGTTTGAAGCCAACTCCTGTGGGGTATTGAGCGCCATTCACGAGCAATCTCCCGACATCAACCAAGGGGTAGACCGCGCCTCCAAAGAGGAGCAAGGTGCCGGTGACCAGGGCATTATGTTTGGCTACGCCACCGACGAGACCGACAATTACATGCCCCTGGCATTGGAGCTCAGCCACTTGTTGCTCCGGGAACTCGCTGCCATCCGCAAGGAAGGCAAGGTCATGAAGTACTTGCGCCCTGACTCGAAGAGCCAGGTGACGATCCGCTACAGCGACCGCGACGTACCCGAGGCTATTGACACGGTGGTCATCTCCACCCAACATGACGACTTTGCGGATGAGAAGGCCATGCAAGAAAAAATTGCTGCGGACATTCAACGCTACCTCATCCCACGTATTAAGAAGCATTTGCCCCGTCGCGTTCAACGCCTCTTCACAAAAGACGTACGCTACTTGATCAATCCTACCGGCAAGTTTGTCATTGGTGGCCCCCACGGGGACACTGGATTGACTGGGCGTAAAATCATCGTCGATACCTACGGCGGCAAAGGGGCCCATGGCGGTGGTGCTTTCTCCGGCAAAGACCCCTCCAAAGTGGACCGTTCTGCGGCGTATGCGGCACGCTATGTGGCGAAAAACCTCGTAGCTGCTGGGGTGGCTAAGCAAGTCTTGGTGCAATTGGCCTACGCTATCGGGGTGGCCGAGCCCGTCGGATTCTACATCAATACGTACAACACGGCCAAAGTCCGTGGCGCCGACGGCAAGAAATTGACGGATGGGGCGATCGCTCAGACGGTTCAGTCTTTGTTTGACCTTCGCCCTTACGGCATTGAGACCAAATTTGGCCTTCGTCAGCCCATTTATGCGGAAACCGCGGCCTATGGCCACATGGGGCGCAATCCGGAAGTCGTGGAGAAGCAATTCAAGCGTCCTACCGACAAGGGTATTGAAGTGAAAACGGTGAAGGTGGAACTCTTCACCTGGGAGAAATTGGATTCCGTAGCGGCCATTCAAAAGGCCTTTGGAATCTAAATTTTTGCCACGAGCATAAAAAAGGGCGCCCATTGGGCGCCCTTTTTGTTGGGAAGAACCGCTGGATTAGTAGCGGTACGTTTCAGGCTTGAAGGGGCCTTCTACGGTCACACCGATGTAGTCGGCTTGGTCCTTAGAAAGCGTATCCAATTCCGCGCCCACCGCGGCCAGGTGCAAGAAGGCTACCTTCTCGTCCAAGTGCTTGGGCAGGGTGAATACTTCGTTGGGGTACTTACCTGGATTCGTGTACAGTTCAATTTGGGCCAACACTTGGTTGGTGAAGCTGTTGGACATCACGAAGCTCGGATGGCCGGTAGCACAGCCCAAGTTCACGAGACGGCCTTCCGCCAAGACAATGATGTCGTTTCCATCCACGTTGTACAAGTCTACCTGAGGCTTGATAGTGGATTTGGTTTGACCGTAGTTCTTGTTCAACCAGGCCATGTCGATCTCGTTGTCAAAATGGCCAATGTTGCAGACGATGGTCTTGTCTTTCATGGCCTTGAAATGGCGGTCTACAATGATGTTCTTGTTGCCTGTGGAGGTAATGACGATACCGGCCATGCCTACTACGTCGTCCATGCGGCGAACTTCAAATCCATCCATCACGGCCTGAAGGGCGCAAATGGGATCAATTTCGGTCACGATCACACGTGCACCCGCTGCCTTGAAGGAGGCGGCGGTGCCCTTGCCTACGTCGCCGTAGCCTGCACAAACCACCACTTTGCCGGCAATCATCAAGTCCGTGGCACGGCGGATAGCGTCGACGGCCGATTCACGGCAACCGTATTTGTTGTCAAACTTGCTTTTGGTCACCGAATCGTTCACGTTGATAGCGGGCATAGGCAAGGTGCCTTTGATCATGCGCTCGTACAAACGGTGCACACCGGTCGTCGTCTCTTCTGACAAACCTCCGATTCCTGGAGCCAATTCGGGATAGCGATCCAAGACCATGTTGGTCAAGTCGCCGCCATCGTCCAAAATCATATTCAAAGGTTCGCGGTCCTCGCCAAAGAACAAGGTCTGCTCAATGCACCAGTCAAACTCCTCTTCGTTCATGCCTTTCCACGCATAGACAGGAATGCCGGCCGCAGCGATTGCAGCAGCAGCATGGTCTTGGGTGGAGAAAATATTGCAAGAGGACCAGGTTACGTCCGCGCCGAGCTCCACCAAGGTTTCGATCAATACCGCGGTCTGGATGGTCATATGCAAGCAACCGGCAATGCGGGCTCCAGCCAAGGGCTTGGAAGCGCCATACTCACTGCGCAAAGCCATCAATCCGGGCATTTCCGCCTCGGCGAGGGTGATTTCTTTGCGGCCCCACTCAGCGAGGGACATGTCTTTGACTTTGTAGGGGATATAGTTGGACGCTGCCATAATTTCCTTGAATTTCGCGTTGTTTATGGATTGGAACGGCAAAAGTACAAAGAAGGTTTCGGAGGAGTTCCAAAATATTGGTCTTTTCGGCTTGAAATTAGGGCGTTGTCCTTTGGAGGCAAGTGCCACAGCACTTCCCTCGCCAACCTTCCTTTCGCCGGCAGACCTCCAACGTTGGGGGGCCTTCTCCAACGATACCCGCCGCTCCCACTTTTTGGCCGCACGGAAAGCTTTGGAGGACATCCACCCTGGACTCGCCGCTGGCATCCAATACCATGGCGACCGTCCCTTTGTCAAAGCGGGGCACGTGAGCCTGAGCCATGGAGGCCACCATGCCTGCGCCGTCTTCCATCCATACGTGGCCGTGGGGGTGGACGTCGAAGGCCCGCGTCCTCAACTGCAGCGCATTGCTGGCAAATTTTTGCATCCAGAAGAGCGTGCTTTCTTGGAAGGATCCAGCTCCGACTGGGGCCTTCGAATGGCCTGGGGAGCCAAGGAGGCTGTGTACAAGGCGGCTAAGACTCCGGGTTTGGCCTTTGCCGACGACATCCGCATCCTGCAATGGCCGAGTTTAGACCGAAACATCGCAGGAACAGATCCCATGCTGGTCCGATTGGTGGATGGACGAAGGTTTATTTTATGGGTCGATGCCCTGCCTCGCCCCGATCGGGAGGAAGATTGTGTCGTCATCGCATTGGAACAGCCCACCCATGCTCGCGTTGTACTAACAGGACCAGAGTCTTCAGGTAAAAGTACCCTGGCGCAAGACCTAGCGCAGGCCTTGGGTCGGCCTTTTGCCGCGGAAGCGGCGCGCACCTACCTCGCCGAACAGCCATTCCGGGGAATAGAGGACTTGCTGGCTATCCACCATGCACAGCGGCAGGCCGCAGAGACGCTTGAGGCTCTGTCCTCTAGAGGATCGGCAAACGATCTGTCCGTAGCCATTGAGGATACGGATGCGCTCACGACATGGATTTGGGCCGAAGAGAAGTTTGGGCATGTGCCGGAGGAAATTCAAGCCGATTTTGCGCAGCTACCGCCCATGCTCTATCTACTATGCCACCCAGAGATTCCATGGGAGGCCGATCCATTGCGGGAGAATCCGACGGATAGGGATCGCCTGTTTATGAGGCATTTAGCCCTTTTGGAGGCATATGGCCATTCCTATGTCGTACTGCGTGGGGACCGGTCTCAACGCCTGGCAGAAGCCCTTCGGGTACTACGCGCTTGGGGTATGGGAGGGGGCGAGCTTCGTAGGGATACACAGTACAAGTAGGAAAGGATTCTCATGCCTTAAGCGCTTCACTCGTCCATTTCCCCTACCTTTGATCCCACACAGGGGTGCCGGATTCGGCTGAGATGATACCCTACGAACCTGGGCGGGTTATGCTGCCAAGGAAGTGGAAAAGCCCGGAACGGGCGGCCTAGATCAGGCACCTCGCTGTGTAACCGAAAAACCCAGCGAGTATGAAAACTGTCCCCTTTGCCCTCTTGACGCTCAGTACCTTGACGCTGAATGCGCAGTTATTGGATACCACGGATCTCCCCAACGTCACCTTGCCCAGTGTGGAGCTTTTGGAGGTTCGCGCCTCGGAACGCACGCCGATGACCGCTGAAACGAGAACGTGGAACATCATCGATGAGCGCCGAATTTCGAACAGCATGCTCTCCAACATGAATACGGGCCAGGACATTCCCTATGTACTGCAGTTTGCAACCTCTATGACGCAGTCTTCCGATGCGGGTACCGGGATGGGGTATACCTACTTGCGCATGCGGGGCATGGACCAAACGCGCATCAACGTCACCATCAACGGGGCGCCGGTCAATGACCCTGAATCGCATGGTGTTTTCTGGGTCAATACGCCGGATTTGACCTCTTCGTTGTCGAGTGTCCAAATTCAGCGTGGGGTAGGCACCTCCACGGTAGGCGCAGGTGCTTTTGGCGGCTCTATTTCCATGGAGGTGGGGGTTCCTAATCCAAAAGCATCGACGAAACTCATTTTAGGAGGCGGTTCGTACGGCAGCAGTCGGGCCACCGTAGTCATGCAATCCGGGTCCGTTGGGCTCAAGGGCCAAAAAGAAAAGCCCTTTTCCTTCATGGGCCGGTATTCGAGCATGCAAAGCACCGGCTTTGTAGACCGCTCGGCGGTGGATTTGACCTCGTATTTGATTTCGGGCCAAGTCCGATTTGAGGAGGGCTATATACGTTTGGTTCACTTCAGCGGCCAAGAAAGAACGCAGCAAGCTTGGTGGGGCATCCCCGAGGCCAAGTACCGGGGCGACCTTCAAGGAGTAGAGGACTACATTGCTCGGAATTCTTTGGATTCGGCCGATGCAGAAAATTTGCGCCGCGCCGGGAACCGCACCTACAATTACTACCGCTACCCCAATGAAATTGACCAGTACCGGCAGTCGCATACGCAGTTTATCACGAAAGTTCACTTGCCCAAAAACTGGGATTTGAATGTCAACACCTACATCGTTACGGGGAAAGGCTATTTTGAACAGTACCGCGCCGGGGATGCCTTTGCGGACTACGGGTTGGAAAATCCAGTCATCAACGGAGACACCCTTTTTAGCACCGATTTGGTTCGACAACGCTGGTTGGACAATTTCATGATGGGCACCCATGCAGCCTTGGTGAAGCAGGTGGGGGACCAGAAATACGTCCTGGGGGGCTTTTGGAACGGGTACCTGGGCGACCATTTTGGGACCCTGCCATGGATGCGCGTCAATCCGTTGCCCAGCATCGGAAGGACCTATGATTTTTGGCTAGACCGAGAGGACTATCAAGGCGCGAACGAATACCGCTACTACGAGGCCGTGGGAGATAAAATGGATGTGACGGGTTATGCCAAGGCGGAGGTGCCCTTTGGCCCCTTTGTGGCCTATGGCGATATGCAGGTCCGAAACGTTTCCTATTATATCTACGGTCTAGGGGATGACCAAACCCGCTTGGATCTAGGCTATAACCAACTCTTTTTTAACCCCAAAGCAGGCTTGGACTGGTTGGTCACGGACGATAACAACGTTATTCACCGCGCGTATGTATCGGGGGCTATCGCCAACCGCGAACCCAACCGAAACGACTTTGTCGATCGCCGTGGATTGGGAACCCCCAAAGCCGAAAGCCTCTTTGACCTAGAAACGGGCTACATCCTTGCTGGCCCCACCTTCCGACTAGAAGCCACCGGCTACGCGATGGAATACAAAGACCAGCTCGTCCCAACCGGTGCCCTCAACGACGTGGGGGCACTCCTCCGCACCAACGTGGACCGCAGTTTTCGACGCGGCCTCGAATTAGCCGCAGAAAGTCAATGGGGACGCCATTGGAGCGTTTTCGGAAATGCCACCTTCAGCACCAACCGCATTGCGGAATTTGAAGAGGTACTTTACGATTACTTGGACTATTCCGAATTCAAAACCCAGTATACAAACACCCCGATTGCCTTTTCGCCTCGCTTCATAGGGAATGCCATTGTCAAGTATGTTTGGTCTACTCCATCCATGGAAGAGACGTTCTCCCAAGCGTACATTTCCCTGCGAGCCAAGGCTGTGGGCCGTCAATTCTTGGACAATACCGGAGAACTTTCGCGCAGCTTGGATCCCTACCAAACCTTTGACCTGCAATTCGGCTACCCCAGTGCGTGGGGCAGTGTTAAAGTGGACTTCCTAAATGTTTTAAATGCCCAATTTGCGCCGAATGGCTACACTTGGGGCTACCTCTACGGGGGTCAGCGTACAGACGAGAACTTTTACTACCCGATGGCGGGCCGCATGGTCATGCTGACGTATACGCTGGACTTGGAGGGCTAGAGGGCTAGAGGGCTAGAGGGCTAGAGGGCTAGAGGGCTAGAGGGCTAGAGGGCTAGGCAAAACAACGGAAAGTCCCGGCGCGCAGCAAAGTTCCACTACCCAGTTCAAGCGTAAAAGAGATGAATCGTTTAAGAGAAAAGCTTCAGCGCGAAGCGCGTACTCTCTAGCTTCAGGGCGCAGCCCGAGCCTTCTAGCCTTCTGGCTACAGTCCGAAGCACGTGCTCTCTAGCGCGCCGAGCGAGCGCTGGCGCTACAAACTTTTATCCAAATAGTACATCAACGCCGCCATCGACGCGGAGCCCAATTCAAGCTCCCGGGGGTGGACAGATTCAATATTGTCTTGGGCGGTGTGATGGTAATCAAAGTAACGTTGGCTGTCTCCGCGGTAGCCCATCAGAATGGCCCCTTCGTCGGTGATTTGGCCGACATCTGCGCCCGACCCCCCTTGCGTCCATTCGCGGCAGCCGTATGGAGAGAGCAACGTATTCAGTGCCTCGATGATTTCGGGGTGTTCCTCGTGGAAAAACCCGGGTAGGCTAAAGCCTCGGGGAGCGCCAGAGCCTCCGTCGGATTCGACGCCGGCGAGGTGGGTTCGGCCCGGCTCTAAGCCGGAAGCGGCATAATCGCGCGCGCCTTCTAAGCCGAATTCTTCATTCGCAAACAGGACGATGCGCATGGTGTGGCGGGGCTGATAACCAGCCTGCTTCAAGAGCCACAATGCCTGCATAGAATGTACCACGCCCGCGCCGTCGTCTTGGGCACCTGTACCCAGGTCCCATGAGTCCAAGTGGCCCCCAACCACCATGACCTGGTCGGGGAATTCGCTGCCCCTCCATTCGGCGATGACGTTGGCAGATTGGGCGCGTCCGACTTCGTGGCAACCAAGGGTGTAGTGTACTTGAAGGTTGGGGTTCTTTTTAAGTTCGGCGCTGAGCCAGTTGGCGTCGTTGGTGCTAATGCCGGCTGCGGGGATTTTCGTCACGCCCTCTTCGTAGGCCATGGCGCCGGTATGGGGGAAGTCGTCGTTTCGGTGGGTCAAGCTACGGACCAACACGCCCACCGCTCCATATTTAGCCGCCTCTGAGGCGCCCCCCCAGCGCTGCCAACCGGCCTTGCCGTATGAAGATCCTGTATTGATCAACCAGGGGTCCATGGGCTCGTTGTAAAGGACGATGTTGCCCGCCAAGAGGTGGCCTTTTGCGGCGAGGTCTTCGCGGCCTACAATTTCAATGACTTTCGCGGTCAGCCCTGGGCCCTTGTCGCCGCCGGGTGTGCCCACGGAACCACCCAGTGCGGTCACACGCAAGGGGCGCTTGGTTTTGCCTTGGAGGCATTCGGCGGTTTCCACGCCACGCGCCCAATGCCGCACATCAACGGGCTGGGTAAATACGCGATCAAAGCCTAGGGTGTCAAGCGTTTCGACCGCCCATTTCACGCCTTTGGCATCCCCTTCTGATCCGGCTAAGCGCGGACCCGCTTCCGAACACAGATTGGCCAGCCAGCGGTATCCTTGTTGTTCTCCCAAGGCTTGCTGGTACAACCCTTTGACGAAGGAGGCATCTTCTGCCGTTTGGGCTTGTGCGCCGATGGCCAAGAAGCTTAGGGCGAAAAGAGAAAGCGATTTTTTCATGAACTGGGCGTCTAATGCGAAACGTCGGATGCAAAAAATAGAAGCGAAAAGATACGCTGCATTCGGCCCTTCTTAAGCCGGTGTGCCTACTCCAACATGAGGGCAGCCGAATCCCCACTCACGAGGTACATGAGTAGGCCGGTCAACCATCCGCCGTAGGTGCCCAGCGCATAGCCCAGCACAGCGAGCAATACACCAACCGGCGCCAGCGAGGGGTGGAAAGCGGCGGCGGCTACAGGGGCCGAAGCTGCCCCGCCAATGTTCGCTTTGGAGCCCACCGCGACAAAGAAAAAGGGAGCTTTGATCCAGCGGGCAACACCGAGGAGGATCGCGATATGGAACAGCATCCAGATAGCGCCCACAAGGATGAGGCCCGGTTGCTTGACGGCTTCCATGATGTCCATCTTCATGCCGATGGTGCCCACCAAGATGTAGATGAAGACCGAGCCCCATCGGCTAGCGCCGGCGCCTTCAAGATTTCGGGCCTTCGTGAACGAGAGCAACAAGCCCACAGTTGTGGCGACGACCACAATCCAAAAGAAATCACTGGTCAAGCTAAAGTTCGCCGTGTACGGTGCGTTTTCCGCAAACCAGGGGGCCAGCGTGTCCCCGGCCATGTGCGAAATAGCCACGGCCCCAAAGGCCAAGCCAAGGATCTGCATGACTTCGGGGAAGGTGGGGATGCGGGAGGTTCGGGACAAGAAGTCCTCCATTTCTCCTTGCAGAGCCTTCACGGAGCGGTTGTCTGCCTTGAGCCATCCGTCTACTTGATCGCTTTTCGCCGCACCCAAAAGGATGATGGCCATCCATACTTCGGCGACGACCACATCCACCGTAATCATAGCAGAATACAGCGCGCCCGAGGGTTTGAAAATTTCAAACATCGCCGCTTGGTTGGCGCCTCCTCCAATCCAGGAGCCCGCAATCGTTGACATGCCTCGCCACACCGCATCTGGACCCACGCCGCCGACCAAATCGGGTGCCACGGCCGAAACCGCCAGGATCGCTACCGGCCCGCCAAGGATAATGGAGGCCGTCGCGGTGAAAAACATGATGAGCGCCTTAGGACCCAATCCAAAAACGGCCTTCAAATCAATGCTCAAGGTGAGCAAGACCAGGCTCGCGGGGAGCAGGTAGCGGGACGCAACGAAATAGAGGTGGGTATCCTTGGGGACAATGTGAAAATTCGTGAGCAAGGAGGGCAAAAAGTAGCACAGCAAAAGGGCGGGCACCACCTTGAAAAATCCGGATAACCGGGGATGGATCGAGGCCCAGAAAATACCTCCCAACAGGGACATCAATAGGCCGAATACGACCGCTTCATTGGTGATCCAGGGGGTGATAACGGCTTCTTCCATAGGTTAGGGATTCTTTTTGCGCGGAGGGCGTTTTCGTTTTTTCTTCGGCGCCAAGGTAGGGGTATTCGGGTCGACCGCAGCAGCCGAAGGCGCTTGTTGGGCGGCCACGGACTTAGGGGGCGCAGAGGGAATAGCTTTCGCCTTCTTCTTTCGCTTTTTGTTTTTTTGGGGGGCATCCACAGCAGCCGGCCTACCGGCGGTGGACGACGCGGTCCTATTGACCGAACTCTGCTTCGCCGGGGCAACTCCTGGGCGCACATCCCAGTGCACAAACTGCGGGCGCTCCATCCAGGCAGACAATACTCCACCGAGGCTCACCAAGAATTTGTCTTTGCGGATTTCTTGGATTTCGCCCGCTTGGCGTCCGGCGCCCTGCAGGACTTTCACTTTGTCCCCGACTTTAACGGGGAGGGTCCAAAGTCGCTCAAGTTCTTCGCGGTCGGCCTTTTGCTTGACCGTTTCGGCCCGTTGTTTTTGGACTTCCAGCACTTGATGGCGCTCGGACAGTGTCCGGACAATGCGCTCTTCAATCTCTTTTTTGGCCTTCTGGGTTTTCGCCTTGCTCCAACTGAGGGACCACTGCTCCATGCGCTTGCCCCACATGAGTTGGTCGCTGACCTCCGCATTGTTTTCGGCGGCTTTGCTCAATTTGGTTTCGAGATCCGCAATGTATTTGGCCTGGGTCGTCTTCAGGGTTTCAAGGTCCGCGAGACGATCGCTTATTTGGGTACGTGTGCGGTCGAGCTGGCTTCGTTGTTTTTGAAGACCAACAAGCAGGCGATCAACAGCCAAGGTTTGGGTCGCCAAGGCTTCGCGCGCCGCCTGCATGATGCGCTTGGGAATGCCCACACGCTGGGCTACTTCAAAGGTGTACGAAGAGCCTGGTACACCGAGCTGCAGGACGTATTGCGGAGCAAATGTTTCAACGTCAAAGGCCATGTTGGCATTGCAGCATCCGTCCAATTCCTCCGCCAATGCTTTGATGCTATTGTAATGGGTCGTAAACACCCCGTAAGATCCCGAAGTGTGAATTTCATCCAAGAAAACGGAGGCAAGCGCAGCACCCAAATCGGGATCCGATCCACTGCCAAACTCGTCCACCAAACATAGGGTTTGGGTGTCGGCCCAGGCTAGGATTTCCTTCATTTTGGTCAACTTTCCGCTATAAGTAGAAAGCTCGTTTTCCACGCTCTGTGCATCGCCAATGTCCGCCATGATTCGGCCAAACCATGTCATAACCGACTTGGGGTGCGTCGGAATTAAAATGCCGCATTGCAACATGATTTGAAAAAGTCCGACCGTTTTGAGCGCAATGGATTTCCCCCCCGCATTGGGGCCGCTAATCACCACCAAGCGCTGCGTCGGGCGCAAAGCAATGTCCAAGGGTACCACATTGCGCTGTTTGGCCTTTTGAACCCGGCGTAAAACAGGGTTCATCGCTTGGCGTAAATCGATTTCCCCTTCTGAACTAAGACGTGGGAGGCAGGCTCCCTCTTCGCGCGCGAAGCGGGTTTTGGCCAATAAAATATCCAGTTGGGTTAGGCGCTCATCCGTGGCTTTGATTTCGCCACGGTACGGCGCTAAGTCCCGCGTTAACGCCTGGAGGATGCGCCGAATTTCCTTGCGTTCCTCTTCCACCAAGAGTCCGACCTCGGCATTGATTTCCAAGCATTCCGTGGGCTCTAAAAACACTAAGGTGTTCTTGGCGCTGCTGCCGTGGAAAGCCCCGCGGGCTTTGCTTTTGTGCGAGGCGGATACGGCCATAACACGGCGGTCGTTGCTAACGGATTCACGCACGTCGCCCAGCCACCCCTCGGACTCGTAGCGCTTGAGGACTTTATAAAATAGGCGGTCCGCCGCCACACGCTTTTTTCCTAAATCTGTCCGAATTCGGGAAAGCTCGGGAGAGGCATTGCTTTTAACTTGCCCATTGCGCTCTAGGACCCGGTCGATGGCTTGAGGGATTTCGGGGGTAGGCGGAAACGGTTTGAGCATGGCCGCCAACATTGGCGCATCCTCCTCGTAGGTCAACATAAACCGATACCCGTTGGCATAGGATTCGGCCTGGGCCTTAATCGCCATGAACTGCTCGGCGTCAAGCACCGCATTTTGAATGCGCAGCATGGGTAGGGCGTCGTCCACCTCAGCCATGGCCACAGCTGGAAAATAGTGGCCGCGCTCCATGAGCTGCAAAAGTTCATCCGATTGCAAGAGGGCCGGCTCAACCTCACGTTGTATGGGGTTGGGCTCCATCGCCAGCAAGGCTTCGCGGCCTTTTCGCGATGCGGCGTGCTGGGCAACATACCCCTTGAGCAAGTGAAAGTCTAGTGACTCTCCGGCTGATTCGGGGTAAAGCATGGATTAGTCGGCCTTTTCGGGGCGCATTTGGGGGAAGAAGAGCACTTCCTGAATGCTGGATTGGTCCGTTAGCAGCATGGTCAAGCGATCCATGCCAATGCCCATCCCTGAAGTAGGGGGCATACCATATTCCAAAGCGCGCAGAAAGTCCTGGTCGATAAACATGGCCTCGTCGTCTCCTTTTTCCGAAAGTGTCAGCTGCTCCTCAAAGCGCGCACGCTGGTCGATCGGGTCGTTGAGTTCACTGTAGGCATTGGCGATTTCCTTGCCGTTGATGAAGAGCTCAAAACGCTCCGTCAAGCGTTCATCGTCACGGTGGCGCTTGCATAGGGGCGACATCTCCACGGGGTAATCCGTGATGAAGGTGGGTTGCACGTAATGGTGTTCACATTTCTCGCCGAAGATTTCGTCGATGAGCTTGCCCGTACCCATTTCAGGGGTCACCTCGAGGCCAAGCGACTTGGCGGAAGCGCGAATGTCGTCTTCTGATTTACCCAGCAAATCCAACCCTGTGTGGGTTTTGATGGCTTCCAAAATGGGCACACGAGCAAACGGCGCCTTCAAGGAAATCGCTTTGCCGCCCACGCTGATGTCTGAAGATCCTGTCACCGCGACCGCGATTTCCTCGAGCATCTTTTCGGTCATGTCCATCATCCAGTGGTAGTCCTTGTAGGCCACGTAGATCTCCATGACGGTGAACTCGGGATTGTGCGTTCGGTCCATGCCTTCGTTGCGGAAGTCCTTGGCAAATTCGTAGACGCCATCAAAGCCACCCACGATCAAACGCTTCAAATACAGCTCATTGGCAATGCGCAAATACAGCGGAATATCCAGGGCGTTGTGGTGCGTGATAAAGGGGCGCGCCGAGGCGCCGCCAGGAATAGGCTGCAAAATAGGGGTCTCCACCTCCAGGTATCCGGCGCGGTTGAAAATGCTGCGCATGGTGCTGAAGACCTTGGTGCGCTTCACAAAAATGTCTTTGACTCCCTCGTTGACAATCAGGTCTACATAGCGTTGGCGGTAGCGCAACTCGGGATCCGTGAATGCGTCATAGGTATTGCCTTCCGCATCTTTTTTCACAACGGGAAGGGGACGAATGCTCTTGCTGAGCACCCACATCTCTTTCGCGTGAACGGAGGTTTCACCTGTCTGAGTAGCAAAAACATGGCCCTTGATGGCAATAAAATCGCCGATGTCCAAATGCTTCTTGAACACATCGTTGTAGAGGGCTTTGTCCTCGTCTGGGCAGATTTCATCGCGGTTGACGTAGATCTGGATACGGCCCGAAGAATCCATAACGCTAGCAAATGACGCTTTGCCCATGATGCGTTTGGTCATGAGTCGTCCTGCCACGCATACCTCAAAACCCTCCGCAGGGTTGGCGGCAAACTGGGCCTTGATTTCTTCCGCCAAATGACTGACGGGTACTTCTGCGGCAGGAAACGGATCCATGCCGGTCGCGCGCAGGGCCTCTAGGGCCTCGCGCCGAAACTGCTCTTGTTCAGATAGCTGTCGCTCCATACTGCAAAGATAGGTCGGTGCTGCGTGGTGGGTTATCTTTGCCCACCCAAAGAAAAACACATGGAAAACCGTCGGGTTCGCGTTCGTTTTGCCCCTAGTCCCACTGGCCCCCTGCACATGGGTGGCGTTCGGACTGCCTTATATAACTACCTGTTTGCCAAGCAAAAAGGGGGTGATTTCTTGCTTCGTGTCGAAGACACGGACCAAACGCGCTTTGTCCCTGGTGCCGAAGCCTACATCGTTGAGGCGCTCAAATGGTGCGGAATTTCACCCGATGAAGGCATCGGTGCAGAAGACAAATTGCCCCACGGCGGCCCACATGCCCCCTACCGCCAAAGCGAGCGAAAGCCCATGTACCGCGCCTATGCGGACCAACTCTTAGCCTCTGGCCACGCCTACTATGCCTTTGACACCCCAGAAGACTTGGAGGCGGTTCGCGAACGTGCCAAACAAGCCGGCAACCCCAACTGGCAGTACAATAGCATCACCCGCACGTCCATGAAGAATTCGCTCACCCTTCCCGAAGAAGAGGTGCAGCGTCGCTTGGACACCGGCGAGGCGTACGTCATCCGGGTCAAAATGCCCCGTAACGAAGAAGTAAAATTTGAAGACCGCATCCGTGGATGGGTAAGCGTCAACACCTTGAATTTGGACGACAAAGTTCTCCTTAAAGGCGACGGAATGCCCACCTACCACCTGGCCAACGTCGTCGATGACCACACCATGGACATCACCCACGTGATCCGTGGCGAAGAATGGTTGCCCTCTGCCCCCTTGCACGTGCTGCTCTACCGCTTTTTTGAGTGGGAACAGCCCGAATTTGCCCACCTCCCCCTCCTCCTTCGCCCTGATGGAAACGGCAAATTGTCCAAGCGCGACGGCGACCGCCTCGGCTTCCCTGTTTTCCCGCTAAACTGGCTCAATGAAGAAACCGGCGAAACGGCCTCCGGCTACCGCGAACGCGGCTTCTACCCCCAAGCCTTTGTGAACATGCTCGCCTTTTTGGGTTGGAACCCCGGGACCAACCAGGAAATTTTCTCCCTCGAGGAGCTCGTAGCGGCTTTCAACCTCGACAAAGTGAACAAGGCAGGTGCCCGCTTTGATTTTGACAAAGCCAAGTGGTTCAACCAACAGCATTTGCGCCTACAGTCTGAAACCGACTTAGTAGCTGCCTACCGCACCGAAGCAGCCGCTCGTGGTCTCACCCTTCCATCTGACACATTCGCCCTAGCGGCCATGCATCTCTTTATGGACCGCGCCGAATTTATTGGCGATACACTCGAGGGCGCCAGCTACCTTTTCGAAGACCCTAGTACCTACGATGAGGTCATGGTCGGAAAGAAATGGACCGTTGATGCCCCGGGTTATGTAACAGACTTGAAAGGCGTTTTTGCCCAAACCGACTACAGCGAAGCGGCTTTGGAAAATGCCTTCAAGGCCTACCTGGCAGATAAAGGCTATGGATTTGGCCAAGTGGGTCCCGTCCTGCGTTTAGCCATTGCGGGCACCACCCAAGGGCCTTCCATCTTCACCGTCATGCAGTTAATCGGTCAAGAAGCCTCTGAACGCCGTATCGATCAAGCCTTGACTTCTCTTTCGTAAGATGTCCTTGCAGCGTATTGACCTCGAAGCCCAACGCGAGTATGCCTACCACGGCTGCTTGGAAGAAGAGGCTATCATTGGCTCTGAGTACCGAATTGACATGTCGGTCTGGGCGGACTTGTCCGACTCTGCGCTGAGTGACGAGTTGGTGGACACCGTTGACTACGTCGCATTGCGCATCATTGTCAGTGAAGAAATGGCCCAACGTGCCAAATTGCTCGAAACCGTCGCACACCGAATAACGCAGCGAATTTTTCGCGAGCACCCCACTGTAGTCCGCTCGGAAGTCAAGGTTTGCAAACTGAATCCTCCCATTGATGGGGATGTTCACGCAGTGTGTGTGTCCTTTTTGGAAGAAAATCCCTTGTTTACCGGGAAAGCGTTGTAATTTCGCCCCCCAATCAGGTCTCGTGGCCGAGTGGCTAGGCAAGGCTCTGCAAAAGCTTGTACAGCGGTTCGAATCCGCTCGAGACCTCAACATTTTCATAAAGGACGCCATCTGGCGTCCTTTTTTATTTCTGTGTTGGTCCGTCTTGCTTGAAAGGGCTTTCAAGCCTTCAATACGTATTGCCGCGGGGTTGGTCTTTCATTGGAGTACTATCATGGGTACATATTGGGTACATGTTACAAAGTCCTATATGAGACCTCATAAATATTAATTTTTAAGCGGTAAATTCACCATACCAACCAAAAACCAAGCTTACTGATGATTTTACTCCTTTCCCCCCGGGAAGAGGTGCGGACACGTTTCGCTAACCTCCTCAAGGGTAACCACATTGATGTGGCAGCTGTAGCCCATCTTCGTGAGTGGAACCAAGGGTTTCACGTTCAACTTCCTGCACTTATTATGGTCGACGTCTGCGGCGTTCAAGATGGCGGAGAAGGTATTATGGACGAACTCCGCCAACAAGAAATGCTTCAAAATGTGTGTGCGATTATGATCGCCGAACATTGCACGTTGAATCAACGTATTCAATGCCTTCAAAATGGGGCCATCGATTGCATTCCATCAGAAATGGATAGCACGGAATTTGTCCTGAAAATTCGCAACCTCCTGGCCCTTTGCCCTCGCAGTAAATATGCGGTTCCCATGGAGCAGACCGAAAAAGAACGCATTATCGCGACGGTCCAAAAACACATGAAGGAAAACCTTAATGTCGAGATGCTGGCCAAGGAAATGTTTATGAGCCGTTCTTCTCTGCAACGCGCTTGCCTTCGCCACTTCCAAACGGGTCCCAAAGAAATCATTACATCCTACAAAATTCAACACGCCGTGCGCATGATTGAATTTGGTTCGAACAATGTGGCTTCTCTAGCCTATGCCGTAGGGTACACCAATGTGAACAACTTCATTGCGGCGTTTAAGCGTATGATGGGCACTACGCCAAAAGAATTTATGAAGCGTCGCCACGCTGAAAACCAAAAACTTCCAAACGAAGTCCCCTTACTCGTAGCCTAAGGCGCAGCCGATGAGGTTTACCTTTGTGGGAGAATTAATACGATTTTCCCATGACCCACATCGCCTCCGTTTTAGCTGGATTTGGATTTAAAGATCAAAACGCAGGAACTTGGATTGGTTCCCGCGCTTTGAACTCAGACCAGTTTATTTCCAGTTTTTCCCCTGTGGATGGCCAATTGATTGGCTCTGTTTCCGAAACTACAGAGGCCCAATACCACGAAGTCATCGCTGCAGCCCAAGCCGCCCAAGTGCTCTGGCGCGAAGTTCCCGCACCTAAAAGGGGTGAAGCGGTACGTGTTTTTGGTAACAAATTGCGCGAACAAAAAGAGGCCTTAGGTATGCTTGTTTCCTATGAAATGGGTAAATCCTACCAAGAAGGTTTGGGAGAAGTCCAAGAAATGATTGACATCTGCGACTATGCCGTGGGTCTCTCTCGCCAACTGACGGGCTTGACTATTAAGAGTGAACGTCCAGACCATTTCATGATGGAACAGTGGCACCCCGTAGGACTAGTAGGTATTATTTCTGCGTTTAATTTTCCTGTGGCTGTTTGGGCTTGGAACTCCGCCCTTGCGTGGATTTGTGGTGACGCTTGTGTTTGGAAAGCATCCGAAAAAGTCCCCATGTGTGCCTTGGCTTGTCAAAAAATTTGGAATGAAGTTTCGGCCGAACTCCAACTCCCAGAGGGTTTATCCACCATTGTCACGGGTGGACGTGACCTAGGTGTATGGATGGCTGAAGATGGACGTATACCCGTTATTTCAGCGACGGGATCTATTCGAATGGGTAAAGATGTCGCTACGCGGGTTGGAAGCCGTTTAGGCCGGTCAATTTTAGAACTTGGTGGAAACAATGCTATGATCATTACCGATACCGCGGATTTAAAAATGACCGTCACCGCGGCAGTTTTTGGAGCGGTTGGTACCGCAGGTCAACGTTGCACCTCTACGCGTCGCTTAATCATTCATTCATCCATTTACGAGAAGGTCTGCGATGCGATTGTGAACGCCTACAAACAAATCAAAATTGGAAGTCCTCTGGATGCTAAAAACCACATGGGTCCTCTAATTGATACCGATGCCGTAGGAATGTACCTCCAATCTCTGGATGCCGTCGAAAAAGCAGGTGGACGCTTCTTAGTAAAAGGAGGTGCGTTGAAAAATCAAGCTAGTGCCTGCTATGTTAGCCCATCGATCGCAGAAGTGGAAAATCATTGGGACATTGTCCAACATGAAACCTTTGCTCCTTTGTTGTATGTCATGAAATACGAGACACTCGAGGAAGCTATTGCCTTACAAAACGGTGTTCCACAGGGACTTTCCTCTGCCATCATGACTGGCTCCATGCAAGAAGCCCATCGCTTTCTCAGTGCTGGCGGATCTGATTGCGGGATTGCGAACGCTAATATTGGAACCAGTGGAGCTGAAATTGGCGGTGCATTTGGCGGCGAAAAAGAAACAGGTGGGGGCCGTGAAAGTGGATCCGATGCATGGAAAGGGTATATGCGTCGACAGACGAATACACTGAACTATGGTCACAGCCTTCCTTTGGCTCAAGGTATTGAATTCAACATATAAACATTAAACTCTTTTTTCTTTAGATAGAAGAATAGTTATAGTAGTAGTCGGTTGATAAGGTGTAGAAGAAGTATGGAATAATTTGTTTGGTTCAGTTATGAGTACTTATTCACAGAATATGAACCAGGTTGTTTTTCTTAAACACTTGAAAACCCTTGAAATACTTTTTACTATTCACATTGAGCCGAGTGTAATGAATAGACCATTTCGTGGAAAACTCTCCTCGTTCTACTTTGTCAGTAAACGAGGGTATGATGTCCATAACATGGTGAATGAATCCTTAGCCGCTTAGAATAATAATCCAGCAATGAACAACAAAGCATCGTAATAAACAGGTTATGAACAAGATCTCCACGGTATCTATTGGCAACGATCACGCAGGTCCTGAGTTAAAGGCGAAAATATCAGAATACCTTGAAAATCAAGGTATTAATGTTATTAATCATGGTTGCGATACATCGGATTCCGTGGATTATCCCGATTTTGCTCATGCTGTCGCGGGGGATGTCGTCCAAGGACGTGCGGACCGAGGCATTGTCATCTGTGGAAGTGGAAATGGAATCAATATGAGCGTGAACAAACATTCAGCTGTACGCTCTGCGTTATGTTGGAATCGAGAGATTGCAGCGTTAGCTGTTCAGCACAATGATGCGAATGTTATCGCCCTCCCGGCACGGTTTATTTCAACTGAAGAGGCCTTAGCTTGTGTGGCAGCATTTATCCACGAACGTTTTGAAGGAGGACGCCATCAGCGACGGGTCGATAAAATTCCTGGATGCTAGTATGGCGACTCCAGAGAGTTTCCCGCTCCCTTGGTTGTTTCATGAGTCACAAATCATGGAGTGGCTTAAGTATGTGACGGAGGAAGAAGGAAAAGTTTGGGGATCTCTCCATATTGCGTACTACAGTGATGAAGGCTTACTGGAAGTCAATCAAACTTATCTGCAGCACGATTATTACACGGACATCATCACCTTTGATCGTTGCCGCGGAAATCGGATTCATGGGGACTTAGCCATCAGTGTAGAGCGTATCAACGATCATGCACGAGAATTAGGTGTACCTGTGGGTCACGAAGCGGCGAGGGTGCATGTTCATGGATTTTTGCATTTGTGTGGTTATGGCGATGCAAGTGATGCAGAGAAAAATATCATGCGCCAGCTGGAAGAAAAATACATAGCCGAAGCAGGGCGCTTTGGAATGACTTGGTAGAATGTTTCACGTGGAACAATGACATACGATGTAATAGTAGTTGGAGCGGGACATGCGGGCTGTGAAGCGGCATGTGCGGCGGCACGCATGGGATCCAAAACTCTTTTGGTGACCATGAATATGCAGACTATTGGCCAAATGAGCTGCAACCCCGCTATGGGAGGTGTGGCAAAGGGCCAAATTGTACGTGAAATCGATGCGTTAGGGGGTTTTAGTGGAATGATCAGCGATACCACAGCTATACAGTTTCGTATGCTTAATCGTTCTAAGGGACCGGCTATGTGGAGCCCGCGGGTTCAGTCGGATCGTTGGCGTTTTGCGGAAACTTGGCGCCTGACGTTGGAACAAATGGAAAATCTTCACTTTGTTCAAAGTACGGCCAATGAGGTATTGACGGATAGCCACGGAGTGACCGGGGTAGTGCTTCAAAATGGTAACCGTGTACTGGGACGTTCAGTCGTTTTAACCAGTGGAACTTTTTTGAATGGCGTCATGCACATTGGCGAAAAACAAATGGCAGGTGGACGCTCCTCCGAAGGGAGCGCCAAGGGCATCACAGAATGCTTACAAGGTATGGGATTCGACTCGGGCCGGATGAAAACCGGAACGCCTCCGCGATTGGATGGACGAAGTTTAGACTACCGCCAATTTGAAGAACAAAAAGGCGACGAAAAACCCGGAAAATTCTCCTACACCCCAACCAAGGCTTTAACGAAACAACGCTCTTGTTGGATTGCCCACACTAGCGAGGAAGTGCATGATACTCTACGTGCATCGTTTGATCGCAGTCCCCTATTTAACGGGGCGATCCAATCATCGGGACCTCGGTATTGCCCGAGTATTGAGGATAAGATCAATCGCTTTGCGGACAAAACGAGCCACCAAATGTTCATAGAACCGGAAGGATGGGACACGGTGGAGGTATATATCAATGGATTTAGCACCTCTCTTCCTGAAGAAGTGCAGCATGATGCTTTGCGAAAGGTCCCAGGATTCGAGGATGCACGATTTTTCCGGCCGGGATATGCGGTCGAATACGACTACTTTCCCCCTACTCAATTGACGCATAGTTTAGAAACCAAAATCGTTCCGAGACTCTTCTTTGCGGGCCAAATCAATGGCACAACAGGTTATGAAGAGGCCGCGTGTCAGGGCTTGATGGCGGGCATAAACGCGCACTTGGCGGTAAATGGAAAGGAAGCCTTTACGTTAGATCGTAGCCAAGCATATATGGGTGTTTTAATCGACGACCTTATCACGAAAGGCACGGAAGAACCGTATCGGATGTTCACGAGCCGTGCAGAATTTCGACTTACCCTCCGCCAGGACAATGCAGACCGTCGTTTGACCGCGCTCGGTCGACAGCTTGGATTGATCCAGGACGCCCAGTGGGCGCGCTTTGAGAAAAAAATGGCCGACATTGATTCGGCCGAATCATGGCTCGCCGCCCAGAGTGTGGATCCAAAAGACGCCAATGCCTATTTAGAGCGGATGGAGACAGCCGCCCTGAAGCAGCGTGGTCCTCTGGCTCAATTAGTGAGTCGGCCTCAGTTGGAGTTAGAGGGAATTTTAGAACATGTGGCGCAACAGGTGCCAGAGCATACTGAAGAAGTCTGGGAGCAGGTGGAAATAGGATTGAAATATTCCGGATACATCGAAAAGGAACTAGAGCAAGTGGCAAAACTCAAGCGTCTAGAAAACTTGCGTATTCCGTCGGGTTTTTCCTTTGATACGATTACCGCCTTAAGTATGGAAAGTCGCCAGAAACTACAGCGTATTCAGCCGGATACATTAGGGCAAGCGAGTCGAATTTCGGGTGTTTCCCCCGCAGATATTCAAATATTAATGGTTCATTTGGGGCGTTAAGCCCACCTATGTTTCACGTGGAACACTTAGAATACATCCCCACCTGTCCTCTTTGTCAATCAAAGGAGTCGACGCCTTCGGTTACGGTTCGAGATCACATGGTCAGCCAAGAGGACTTTACGATTGTTGCCTGTTCGTCCTGTGGCTTCTTGCGAACTACCCCGCGCCCATCATCTGAAAGCATTGGACGCTATTATGATTCACCGGCATATAAAAGCCACAATGAAGCGGGCCAGGGTCTCTTCGATATGCTCTATCATTTTCTTCGGGGATATGCGGCGCGAAAAAAGGTCCAATTTCTCCATCATCAAGTGCCTCAAAAATCAAAAATTCGCGTCCTCCTGGACGTTGGATGCGGAATAGGCGTTTTTTTGGAGGAAGCGAAAAAGCAAAATTGGAACGTTTTTGGGGTAGAAATCAGTGAAAATGCACGAAAACAAGCCGAAAAACGCATAAATCAACCTGTTTTTGAAAAATTGGAAGACCTCCCGAATGACCAAAAATTTGACGGAATTTCGCTTTTTCACGTGCTAGAGCATCTGCCAGACCCCGTGGGAACGATGCATGCGTTGTATGAGAAGGCACTACCCGGATCGGCACTAATTCTTGCGTTGCCAAACCCGAACTCTTGGGACGCGAAGCATTACGGTGCCCATTGGGCTGCATGGGATGTGCCCATTCATTTTTGGCATTTTACGAAATCCGATGTGCAGCGCTTGGCTCAACATACCGGTTGGACGCTTGAAACGATTCGTCCAATGCGCCTGGATGCCTATTATGTAGGCTTATTGAGTGAGTCCTTTCTCCACGGCAAAAAGCGCTGGATGGCGGCCATATGGAAGGGTCTTCGGAGCAATATGCTGGGAGGGAGAGAGAACACCTCCAGCTTGATGTACGTGCTCAGAAAGCCTTCATAAGCTGAAGGCTCGCGTCGAAGAAAACGAGGCGCGCGTTGACATTTCGACCGACATCCTTGAATGCATCGTCTAGGGTTTGGTGCATGAAAGCGACCTTTCGCGCATCCATAAGTTTAGCAAAGCCGTCGGCGTTAAAGGGCACCTCAGGAAACCAATCGAGGGCAAAGCCACGCAAGGCTTGATGGCGCTTGCGCTCTAGTTGGGACAATAATCCACCCGCAAAGACTAGGAAATCGCGTTGCTGCTCGCGGTTCCAGCTGCCCACCCCGTCAACCCAGTGTTGCAATCCAGGAAGGTCCTTTTTGAAAGCCAGGCGAAGCCATTCAACAAAGTGTTCGGCGAGTGGAATGAGGCGTTCGCGGTTTTCGAGGAAATCAAGCGCCACGCCGGGTTCCCCACCGCTCAGTGCAGAAAGAACCTTGGCCTGGTTGGGGTCCATGCGGCGGGTGTCAATGAGCCATCTTTCCACTTCAGCACGCCCCCATGGAGGCAGATACAGTGTTTGGCAGCGGCTTCGAATGGTGCCAAGAATCCCGTCTTCCTCATGGCTCACTAGAAGGATGACCGTTTTGGGTTCCGGTTCCTCAAGCGTCTTAAGTAGCTTATTGGCCGCAGACTCATGCATACGCTCGGGAAGCCAAATCACTAAAATCTTATAGCCCCCACTGTGGGAGGTCAAGCTAAGCAGATCGCCCATGCGCTTGGCTTCCTTCACCGAAATTTGGACCACCTTTTGGGCTCCATCAAGGGCTTCAATCCAATTGCGAACAAGGGGAAACTTATTGAATTTTAGGAAGTTACGAAATTCACCTATCCATGAATCGGATGTTCCAGATCCGCTGGCACTCGCCACGACTGGAAAGATGTAGTGCACATCAGGGTGGGCCATTTGCTGATGTTGGATGCACCCATCGCATGCCCCACAGCCTCCCTGGGTACAGACCAAGGATTGAACATAGCGTTGAACCGCCGGCCAGGCCAACCCACCATTTTGGCTGATGAGCAATTGGGCGTGGGGAATGTGCCCAGAACCCGCATGGCGGATCCATTCGCTGGCAGGATGGTTCTCGGGAAAAGCAAAAATTTCGGGCACAAAGCGAAGGTAGAAACCTACCTTTGATGTCCCATACTTTTCCCATGAAAACAATCGAGAATTTATCCCTATCCGGCCAGCGCGCGCTGGTTCGTGTCGATTTTAATGTGCCCTTGACTGAAGAGGGCCAAGTGGCCAATGATAAGCGCATTTTGGCCACCTTGCCGACGATCACCTATCTGGCCGACCATGGGGCCAAAGTGATTCTCCTTTCCCACTTGGGCCGCCCCAAAGCCGCCCCTGATGCCAAGTATAGCTTACGCCCAGTGGCGGAGGCCCTCGCGGTGCGCCTCGGTCGGCCCGTTGGTTTTTGTGAAGAGGCAGTGGGCCCCAAAGCGGAGGCGGCCGTCTCAGCCTTGGAGTCAGGGGATATTCTACTTTTGGAAAACGTGCGTTTTTATCCGGGAGAGGAACGGGGCGATGCGGATTTCGCGGCGCAACTCGCGAAGCATGGGGATTGCTATGTCAATGACGCCTTCGGCACCGCCCATCGGGCTCATTCAAGTACCACCATTGTTGCCCAGCACTTCCCTGGAAAATGTGCCTTTGGCTATGTTATGGCGGCCGAAATTGAGAACGTCAACCGTGTTTTGCAAAGCAGCGAACGCCCCGCGCTCGCCATTGTCGGCGGCTCCAAGGTTTCAAGCAAGATCGACATCCTTCAACGCCTCATGGACCGAGTGGACCACATCATCATTGGTGGAGGCATGAGTTTCACCTTCATTAAGGCCCAAGGGGGGGAAGTTGGGCAGAGCATTTGCGAGCTGGACCACCTTCAAACGGCCCGCGAGATTATGTCTTTGGCCGAACAAAAAGGGGTCACGTTGCACCTTCCAAGCGATGTGTTGGCGGCTGACGACTTTTCACCGACGGCGAACACCCAAATCTGTTCCATTTTTGACATTCCCGCCGCATGGCAGGGATTGGACGCCGGGCCGGAATCGATAAAAGCCTTCATCGAGGTTGTTCAAAAGGCGAAAACCCTTTTGTGGAACGGGCCCCTAGGTGTGTTTGAAATGGAAGCCTTTGCTGGCGGAACCCGAGAAGTTGGCGAAGCGATTGCCGAAGCAACGGAGCGCGGACTTTTCAGCTTGGTGGGCGGAGGCGACTCCGTGTCTGCGGTGGAACAATTTGGACTCTCAGATCGAATGAGTTACATCTCTACCGGAGGCGGAGCAATGCTCGAATACTTAGAGGGAAAAACGCTTCCGGGAATACAGGCTATTTTGGACTTTGCCTAATCCGTGGATATCGTCGGGAGATTAGGTCTGGAGATAGTTCTGCCCCAAATCGAGCAGCATGCTTCCGGCCGAAACTAAGGTGTGGTACACCCAAGACTCACCCGTCCATGGGCTGGAAATGTGAAACTTGGGAACGATGACCTGGAGGTAAAAGGCAAGGAGCAACGCGGAAAAAACCACGCCCTTTGCGAGTCCCGACAGCCCCCCAGCCAAGCGGTTAATCCAACCAAGCCAAACAAGCTTTAGAACTTTTGTCAAGGCCTTACCTAAAAGAACGACCACGAGGTAAGCAGCGAGGAATACGGCAAATTTGGCGACGAGAAGAGCGCTTTGATCACTGAGCTCTAAGGCGTTTGCCAGCCATGCAGCGGCCGGGTCGGCATAGGATTGCACCGCCCAGTACCCCAAAGCCAACCCCAATAGCCCAGACCATTCATTGACAAAGCCACGCCAAACCCCACGTCCCACGAAGAACGCGACCAACGCCAAACAGGAAATGTCCACTACATTCACAACACACTAAAGGTAGGATGAGCGATCCATTGAAAGACAAATGGGAACGAGTTGTTGAACTCTTTACCGCCCGATTTTCGCCCGGGGACCCGATGGACCTCGACGGCATCTTGTTTGCCATTGGCTTGCAAGAACTACAAATGCCCCACCAACACTTGCGCAAAGACCACAAAGTGGACGTCTTCCACATCGGCATATGCCGCCTGCTGGAGCCCTATGGGTATTACAAATTTGTCGGCCGCGACGAGGAGGGGTGGCCCCATTTTGAGGTGCTCGAAGCCCTGCCCAACTTACCTGGAGGACACCAAACGCGCCTTATGCGGGAAGCGGTGGTGCACTACTGTGAGGGCCAAGGTTGGATTTAATCTAGGGACACTCTCTGGATTGGGCCACGAAAAACGCCCTCCGAAGAGGGCGTGAATAAAAGAAGTTAACTGGGCGTATTAGCAGCCGGCTGTTCCGTTTGAATACGGCAGCACAACAATTTTCATCACCACGGTGCTGTCTGCTTCCAGCTTGATGTAGCCGCAGCCGAATACCACCGGCGGGTTGTCGCCTTTTTGGGCCGTAACCTGCAAGACAGCAGGCATATGGTATTCAAACACATCGTCGCCCGAGTCATTGCGCATGATTCCGTCAATCCCTGTATGGCCTTGAAAGTCCGGGATGGCATTCACCACGGGAGCGGTGGCGCGTACGTAGGCATTTTGGATGGGTGTGCCGTTTTCGTCAAGGACTTCCACCGAGAAGCGATAGACGGGCGCATCTTTTTTGGTGCAGGCCGTCATGCCAAGCATTGCGACAAGCAGGGAGAGGAGCAATCGTTTCATTGGGGGCATCCGTTATTTAAGTCGCCAAAAGGCTTCATGAAGACAATGATTTCGGCGACAGAGCCTTTGGTCACATGCACATAGCTGCATCCGCGCCAACCTCCTTTGGCCGCTTCTACGTCCAAAAAGGCCTCGCCATCAAATTTGAAAGAGGGCTCACACCAGCCATCCACGCCCGAGTAACGCCAATAAGCGCCTTGGGTATTGGGGTCGGTGAATAGCGTGTTCGATCCCGGCGCAAACATGCGCACGAGCGCATTTTGAATGGGAATAGAGTCCTGGTTCATGACGCGCACGCGTACTTGAGAACGCGTATCTTCCTCCTCACAACTGGTGCTCAGTCCGAGGAATGCGAAGAAAATTAGACTCCAAACGAGTGTTTTGTTGAGCTTCATCCGGGTTTGCAATAGTTTTGCGCTCTGCGCTGAGCAAATATAAACGATTCCTTTCCCATGCTGGAAACCATTGAAAAACACATTCGTACGATTGAGCAAACGACGCTTTCTACCCCAGAAGCGGCGGAAGAGTTTCGTATCCAATACTTAGGCAAGAAGGGAATTTTAACTGCATTGTTTGGTGAGTTCAAGACGGTTCCCAACGAAGAAAAAAAGGCGGTAGGCCAAGCGCTCAACGCGCTGAAAACCGCGGCAGAAGCGGCTTTGGCCTCTGTACAAACCGCGTCGCCGACCAAAAAGAAGGGGCCTTCCGAAGACTACAGCCGCCCGGGGTATAGCATCCTTCCAGGCGCCCACCACCCCATCTCCATAGTCCGAAATGAAATCGTATCCATCTTCGAACGCATGGGCTTTGCGGTGGCTCAAGGCCCCGAAATGGAGGACGATTGGCACAACTTTTCGGCGCTCAACTTCCCTCCAGAGCACCCAGCACGGGACATGCAGGACACCTTTTTCTTAGCAAAAGATCCCGATTGGGCGCTCCGAACGCACACCTCCAGCGTTCAGGTGCGTACGATGGAGACCCAAAAGCCCCCCATTCGCATCATCGCGCCTGGCCGCGTATTCCGAAACGAAGCCATTTCGAGCCGTTCCCACTGCGTCTTTCATCAGGTGGAGGGCTTGTATATTGATCAGAATGTCTCTTTTGCGGACCTCAAACAAACCTTGCTTGAATTTGCCCGAGCCTTCTTTGGCGAAAAGACCGAAATCCGCTTGCGCCCCAGCTATTTCCCCTTCACGGAGCCCTCGGCCGAAATGGATATTTGGTGGGGCCTAGAAAATGAAGTGGACCATCGCATGACTAAAGGAACCGGCTGGCTCGAAATTATGGGATGCGGCATGGTAGACCCTGCGGTGTTATCATCCTGCGGCATTGACCCAAGCACCTACAGCGGATACGCCTTTGGCATGGGCATCGAGCGCATTGCCATGCAGCGCTTCCAAATCCCCGACATACGCGCTTTCTACGAGAACGACTTGCGCTTTCTAAGGAATTTTACCGGCGCGCTGTAAAAGACGCTTAAAACGCAAAAAAGGGGGCTCTAACAGCCCCCTTTGTGTTGTGTGCCCAGTCAAATTCGACCGAACCCTGCGCTTATTCACCCACGCGCTTGATGCGCATCGTGTTGGTGGTACCCTTCTTTAGGATGGGCATGCTGGCCAGTTGGATGATGAAGTCACCATCTTCCACAAGCCCATCGTTGCGCAGCTGCGTGGTGATGTCCATCATCGTTTGGTCTGTGGACTCCAAGCCGTCGTAGTAGTATCCGCAAACGCCCCAGTACAAGCTCACTTTATTCAAAATGGCGCGGTTGGACGTGAAGGCGTAGATGTTGCTTTTGGGGCGGAAGGAGGAAATCAATTGGGCGGAATATCCTGAGAAGGTCATCGTGCAAATAGCCTTTGCTTCCACAAGGTTCGCCATTTTGGCGGCCTGAAAACAAATCGCATTGTTGACAAAGCGGTCATCTCCCTTCTTGGGCTTGCGCTCTTTGATGTGGTTAACTCCAGAGGTTTCGGCGGCAGCGACAATCTTCGCCATTGCGGTCACCACTTCAACCGGATATTGCCCCACAGAGGTTTCGCCGGAAAGCATCACGGCGTCGGCACCATCTAATACGGCATTGGCGACGTCGTTGACTTCGGCGCGGCTAGGCGTCATGCTGTCAATCATGCTTTCCATCATCTGGGTCGCAACGATGACGGGCTTCGCGCGCTCTACGGCCTTGGCGACAATCATCTTCTGAATCAACGGAACGCTTTCCATGGGAACTTCAACCCCTAGGTCGCCGCGCGCAACCATGACCCCATCGGTGGCGTCGAGAATGCGCTCGATGTCGGAAACCGCTTCGGGCTTTTCAATCTTGGCAATGATGCCAGCGTTGGAGCCATTTTTATCCAAGATGGTGCGAAGCTCCTTGATGTCTTGGGCATTGCGGACGAAGCTGAGGCCTATCCAGTCTACATTCTCATCCATGGCGACGTCCAGGTCAGCCAAGTCTTTTTCGGTCAAGCAGGGTAAAGAAACCCGGGTATTGGGCAGGTTGACGCCCTTCTTGGACTTCAAGGGGCCTCCTTGAACGACCTCGGTGACGACTTCATCTTGGCGGTTGGTGGACAGGACGCGCATCATCAACTTTCCGTCGTCCAGCAGGATGGTCTCGCCGGGGTTGACATCTTTCGGAAACTGGGCATAGGTCATGTAGACGCGCTCCTTGGTGCCGTCACACTTCTCGTTCGTGAAGACAACACGGTCTCCAGGCTCGACGACAGCCCCTTCTTCTACCACGCCAACGCGCAGTTTAGGGCCTTGTAAATCAGCCAATATCGCGGCATGCAATCCGGTTCGTTCGAGAATTTCTCGGATGGTGCGGATGGTTCCGCGGTGTTGTTCGTGGCTTCCGTGGGAAAAATTGACCCGGAATACATTGACGCCAGCGCGCAACATCGCCTCTAAGACCGAAGGCTCAGAAGAGGCGGGACCCAGGGTGGCCACAATTTTGGTTCGTTTCATAGCGGTATTCGCTTTATAAGGTGTTCAGCGGTTCTAAGAGAAAGTGATCTCGAACGCGAAGGGTAGACCAAGGGAGGATGTTTTGGCCCACCACACCAGGAATCTGTGCGATTTGCCGTTGCAAAATTACCATTTCCGCGGGAGATAGCGGTGGATCAAGGATGAGAACGGCGTGAATCCGGGCGGGTTTCTGCACTAGGGGCCGTTTGGGCGCGTCAGAATCCTCGGCGGAAAACAAATCCTGGGAAGCGGGAGCGTGGCCGGACAGCCAGGCCGATTCTTCGGGGATGTTCCAGAAGAGCGCCTGCTCTTGTGCGCCAAGATGACCACGGTACAAGGCGTGCGTGGTGCGCAAGGGAGTCTGCACACAGCGGTGGTCTTCGACTCGGCCCAAGGCCCACCGAAGGTGGTGGTTGAGTTGGAAAACGAGGGACGTATCACTCAGCGCGGAGCTGAGCCCTAAGAGACTGGGGGGAGTCCCCTCATCGACGTCGTCGAGGACGAGACGGCTCACGGCGTCCGAGATTTAGGGTTTTGCAAGCAGCCCGTGAGGCCGCTTCTTCGGCGGCTTTTTTGGATTGGCCCGCACCTTCGCCCTTTAATTCCCCATCAATTTTGATGCTCATTGTAAAGCGCTTGCGGTGCTCGGCACCATTCTCATCGAGCACTTCGAATTCAAAGGTTTTCTTTTGGCGCTGAACCCACTCAATCAAAAGGCTCTTGTAGGAAATCACTTCTTTTTCGACGCGGTCGAAGTTGACGTGGGCGTCCAGCAAATGCTTGTGAACAAAGATCTTGGTGTCGTTCCAACCCCGGTCTACGTAGACGGCGCCCACCAAGGCTTCGAGGGTATTTCCAGGAACGGATGTCGTGCCGGCACGGCGGCCCCGAGCAGATTGCTGCATCCAATCGGGAATGCCCATTTTCACAGCAATGCGGTTGAGGGCTTTACGAGAGACCACTTTGGAGCGCATGCTGGTCAAGTAGCCCTCGTCGCCTTTGGGGTATTTCTCGTAGAGGTATTCCGCCATTAAAACGCCGAGGACCGCATCCCCCAAATATTCCAAGCGCTCATAGCGCATGTTGGCGCTCTTTTGGCTGGGGTCATCGACCACCTTGCGACGAAAAGCGGCGAGATAAATATTGGGATCGTAGGCCCGAAGACCCGTCATTTCTCGAATGGCCGCAAGCAATTCTTTGGATTCGGGAGGAACCGGCTTAAAGTAGGAAAGGAGTGCGCGAAGCATAGATCAATTCACCTTCTTGAACACAACCGATGCGTTGTGGCCTCCAAACCCAAAGGTGTTGGAAAGAGCCGCACGCACGACGCGTTTCTGCGGGGTGTTGAAGGTGAAATTCAGTTTTCCGTCCAGTTCGGGATCGTCCGTAAAGTGGTTGATCGTCGGAGGCACGATGTCGTGAACGACGCTCAAACAGGCCACGAGGGCTTCGGCGGCACCTGCGGCTCCAAGAAGGTGGCCCGTCATGGACTTGGTGGAGCTGATATTCAGTTTGTATGCGTGCTCACCAAAGACGCCCTGAATGGCTTTGGTTTCGGCAATATCGCCAAGAGGGGTTGACGTGCCGTGCACGTTGACATAGTCCACATCTTCGGGTTTCATGCCAGCATCTTCGAGGCAATTGCGCATCACATTGAGGGCGCCCAGACCTTCTGGGTGAGGCGCAGTCAAGTGGTGCGCATCGGCGGACAAGCCTCCGCCAGCAAGCTCGGCGTAGATTTTTGCTCCGCGCGCGACAGCATGGTCGTAGGACTCGAGCACCATGCAGGCGGCTCCTTCTCCCATGACAAAACCGTCGCGGTCTTTGTCAAAGGGGCGCGAGGCCGTTGTAGGATCGTCGTTTCGGGTCGACAGGGCATGCATGGCATTAAATCCACCAATGCCACCTGGGCCAATCGCCGCTTCCGAACCACCACAAACCAGGACATCGGCTTTGCCGAGGCGAAGCAACATCAAGGCATCAATGATGGCGTTGGTGGAGGAGGCGCAAGCCGAAACGGTCGTGTAGTTCGGGCCACGGAACCCGTATTTCATGGAGACATGACCGCCGCAGATGTCGGCAATCATTTTAGGGATGAAGAAGGGGTTAAATCGGGGCGTCCCCTCGCCTTGAACATAGTTCGTGGCCTCTTCAAAGAAGGTGTCAATACCGCCAATGCCCGAACCCCAAATGACTCCAATGCGGTCTTTGGAGGTGTCGGTGTCGACAATGCCGGAATCTTGAATGGCCTCATCGGCCGCGATCAAACCGAGGTGCGTGCAGCGGTCCATTCGGCGCATTTCCTTGCGGTCGATAAAGTCCTCAACTTGGAGGTTTTTAATCTCGCAGGCAAATTGCGTTTTGAACTTGGACGTATCAAAATGAGTAATGGGAGCGGCACCGCTCTTTCCTTTGAGCAGGCCGTCCCAAAATTCTTTGGCGTTGTTACCAATTGGAGTTAAGGCTCCAATACCGGTAACGACTACGCGCTTCAGTTCCATCCCAGAGGATGATTAGGCTTTTGCGGCTTCGATGTACGAAACAGCCTGACCCACCGTAGCAATATTCTCGGCTTGGTCGTCTGGAATTTGGATATCGAATTCCTTTTCGAATTCCATGATCAATTCTACAGTGTCCAGAGAGTCAGCACCCAAATCGTTGGTGAAAGATGCTTCGGTGGTGACTTCGGCTTCAGAAACGCCGAGCTTGTCGACGATAATGGCCTTAACGCGGGATGCGATATCCGACATAACAGTGAGTTTAGATTGGTTGAATCGGTGCAAAGAAACGCCATACCGGCATTTAGTACAATACATTTCGTGCAGGGCCGGTCGGATTTACCCCCATGAACTACCTTTGTGTCCATGACCTCGGAGCCCGCTCAACCCCTGATTTCATTGGCTGTTTTGGCCTCCGGAAGCGGCAGCAATGCGGCGGCAATAGTCGAATATTTTCACGCGCACAAATTTTGCCGCATTGAAGGAATTTGGACAAATACGCCGAAAGCGGGCGTTTTGAGCCGCGATTTAACCGTGCCGGTACACGTATTTAACCCGGACGTGGACGACGAAACCTTGGTTGCCCATTGGGGGGAGTGTGGAATTTCGGCGATTCTCTGCGCGGGCTACCTAAAAAAGATTCCTTTGCGCTGGATTCAAGCCTTTCCAGGCCGAATCTGGAATGTGCACCCCGCACTGTTGCCCAAATTCGGCGGACCGGGGATGTATGGTCTGCATATCCACCGGGCCGTATTGGCCGCCGGCGAGACGGAATCCGGCCTCACTATCCATGAGGTTACGGAGCACTATGACGAAGGGCCGGCGCTCTTCCAGTGCCGTGTTCCCGTGTTCCCTAGCGAAGCACCCGAGGCGTTGCAAGCCCGCATCTTGCGGGCTGAACACTGGGCTTTTCCGCGCGTGGTGGAAGCCATTTTAATGAACCGCCCCTTACCCCATCCCGACCAATGCCCCGCGTAGAACTGTATACAGACGGCGCCGCAAAGGGCAATCCTGGCCCCGGAGGCTATGGGGCCATCCTGCGCCACGGGTCCAACGAAAAAGAACTGTCCGGTGGCTTCTACCACACGACCAATAACCGCATGGAGCTCTTAGCGGTGATCGTGGGACTGGAGGCGCTCAAAGTGCCAGGATGTGAGGTCACCGTCGTTTCGGACAGCAAATACGTTGTCGATGCCTTTCTGAAGAATTGGATTGGCGGATGGAAACGGCGAGGGTGGGCAAAAGTCAAAAACCCCGACCTGTGGAAGCGGCTATTGCGCGCCATGGAACCTCACCAGGTACAGTTCACATGGATCAAGGGCCACAACGACCATCCTGAAAATGAGCGTTGCGATCGATTGGCCGTGGCGGCGTCCCTGGCCCCCACAGAACAAGACTTCGGCTATGCCCCCGATGACGGAAAATTAGGCCTTTAATGGGGCCAGAAGGGCCTCGGCAATTTTTCGGTCGTTCGTCAAGCGCGGCACCTTATTCTGTCCCCCGAGCTTTCCCTCGGACTTCATGAAACGGATAAAGGACTCAGGCCCTAAACTGCGCAGCACGCAGGGACGCAGGATGCTTCCCACAATCAAATCATCGTAGTAGACATTCTTCGTGCGCATGCCCGTGTCCAATGTGGCCGCAAAGGCGGCTAAATCTTTTGGAAGCTCATCAAACTCCACGAGCCATTCGTGGTAGGGCAAGCCACCTTCGCTGGGGTTGACGTTAGGGGCTACGGTGAATTCACGTACCAAACCGCCGTGCTGGATGAGCGCTTGGTCCATAGCATATTCCACCTCGGAGCCGATGACATGTTCGCCAAAGGCGGAGATAAAGTGCTTGATTCGGCCCGTGACCCGAATCCGGTACGGGGCCTTCGACACAAACTGCACCGTGTCGCCAATGCTATAGCCCCAGAGGCCCGCGTTGGTGTTCAAAATCAGGGCATAGTTTACGCCCAGCTCGACTTCGCCAATGCTTAAGCGCGGGGGATTTTCCTCAAAGAACTGGTCGGCGGGCACAAATTCGTAGAACATTTCATTGTTCAAAAGCAGCAATAAGTCGGGGCTGTCCGCCTGGTCCTGGTAGGCAAAAAAGCCCTCGGAGGCCGGATACGTTTCCAGGATAGGAACATTTTTCCCAAAAAGTTCGATCAACCGTGCCCGGTAGGGCTCTAAGGCCACCCCCCCCGTCACAAAGAGGTCAAAATTCGGGAAGATCTCTGCGATGGTTTTCTTGCCCGTCTTGTCCATTAGGCGCTCAAAGTACATCTGCACCCAAGGCGGGATGCCGCTGATGACGGTCATATCTGCGTTGTAGGTTTCCTCGGCGATGGCGTGCACTTTGGTTTCCCAGTCTTCGATGCAGTTGGTTTCCCATGAGGGCATGCGGTTCTTTAATAAGTAGCTGGGCACGAAGTGCGCGGTGATACCAGACAATCGGCCCAAGGCGACACCTTTTTTGTCTTCCAACTCCGGACTACCCTGAAGGAAGATCATTTTGCCGTTCAAGAAGCCGGTCCTTCCGGTGTTCCGAATGTGCGCAAACAGCGCGTTGCGAGCGGATTTAATGTGGTAAGGAACGGACTCCTTCGTCAATGGGATGTACTTGGCGCCCGAGGTAGTGCCGCTGGTTTTCGCATAGTATAAGGGCCGGCCGGGCCAAAGGACATCGGATTCGCCGTCCACCACGCGGTCCACATAGGAACGCAGGCCTTCGTAGTCACGAAGCGGCACGCGGGCTTTGAAATCGGCATACGAGCGAATCTCTGCAAAGCCATGGTCCTGGCCAAAGGCGGTATCCTTCGCCGCCTGCAGCAAGCGGTGAAGAACGGCGTCTTGTGTTTCTACCGGCTTGGAGGCCCATTTTTGGGTTTCGCGCTCAGCGAGGGCGGCCCAAATACGGGCGCCAATCTCTTTCAATGTGGCCATATGCTCTTTAAAGTCCTAAAAGCTTTTCAAGGTTGAGGGACTCTCCTCCCAACCAATATTGTACCGTGGCAAAGGCGGCTTCGCCCTCGGGCGCTTCGCCCAATGTTCCCAGCGCATCGCCTTGCTTGAGGTAGTCCCCAGCGCGCTTGGTCGTTTTACCCAGGTTGCCGTAGCGGCCCACGCCGCCGCCCGCATGTTGCACCAGCACCACAAAACCCAGGGACGGCGTACCCTCTACGGATATGACCGTACCGTCTTTCATGGAGAGGACTTCGTCTCCCTCCACGCCCCCAAGGGCAATGCCAAACTCGCGACGGCCCATCCGTTGCCGAGCCAAAACGTCACCCGCAAGGGGGCGCATCAAGTCCTTGTCGGGATCAATGGTGCCCTTGCCCTGTGCTTCCATGTCGGCTACGGCTTGGCGCAAGGCCAACTCCCGATCTGTGGGCTTCAATTTTTCAGGATTCCAGCCCGCGGGAACCGTGGAGGCGCTTCCAAGCGAGTCGATGGGCAAGGCGTCATCCAAGACCGCTTGCAGGCGGCGAATGAACGCTTCTTGGTAGGCGACCTGCACCGTTAAAGAATCCGATTCTTGGTCAAGCTCTATGGCCGAGCGGCGCAAATTTGTACTCGCATAGCCGGGAATGTACTCGCGAAGAGGGGTGTAGGCGATCAAGAGGATGGTGCTCACGATCAGGACTACGGCAGTTGTTCCCACGGTAATAAAGACATTGAAGCGGCTCAAGACCATAGAAAACCGCTCCTCAAAAGAGGCCTCGTCCAATAGCACCACGCGGTACTTTCGGAGCAGTTTATGCCATCGCCTGGGGTGTTTCTCCTTCTTTTCCATGCATTACAAAGATATTGGCTCCGCGTGGCCCATCTCCATGAAATAACTTTGGGGCCGAGTCGTTAGTTGTGTTCGACCCCAATCTGTCCATGAAGGTAGCCCTCCCCTCCCACATTTTCCGAATCATGCTCTGGACGAGCATGGCTCTGGCGGGGTGGTCGTGCAGCCGGACCAAAGACCGGGCCATCAACCGAACCTACCATCAAATGACGTCGCGGTTCAACCCGCTCTTCAATGGCCAGGAAGCGTTTGATGAAGCGCTCAAATCCCTGCAAACAGAGCACGTAGACGTCTATGATCGGGTGCTAGACCTCTACCCATGGGGGCAAGCCAAGGATGGCTCTGCCGCTTCGGCCGGCCTAAAACGCGCGATCGAGAAGGCCACTAAAACCATCCAAGAGCACTCGATGATGTTTCGCGGTGACCAGCGAAACCACGTGGTGTATGATGCCTACATCCTCATGGGGGATGCCCAAGCGCTTCTCGGATTGGACGTGGCGGCCCAAGAATCCTATGCGGTCGTTTCCCGAAATACGGACCGCCGTGCGAAGCCCAAACCTTTTTGGAGTCCGGATGGATGGTTTGCTTCGGGAGAAGCCCATTTGTATTACCAAGCAGAACTGCACCGCATCTTAATTCTGGCGCGCCAAGGAAACGGTCCAGCGACCCTTTCTGCCTTGGATGAGCTGGAACGCATCGGAGTCCCCGACCGGTACGAAGTGGAACAAATGGTTCTTCGCGCCCAAGGGCACCTCAGCCAGGAAGAACCCTTATTGGCCGCTGACCTACTCCAGCGCGCAGCGGAAAAAACAAAAAACCGCCGCGATTGGGCGCGCTATGCCTTCATTGCGGGGCAGCTGTATGAAAATGCGGGGGAGCGGGTCCTAGCCCGGCAGGCCTTCGAGCGATGCATCGCGGGACAGCCCGGCACGTATGACATGTTGTTGGAGGCCCAGCTGCACAAGACGCTCAATGGAGATGGCCGTCCCCAAAAGCTGTACGCGGAACTACTCAAGCTTCTCAAAGAGCCCAAAAATGCCGCCTACCAAGACCGCATTTATTATGCTCTGGCACGCGTAGCCCAAACACAAGAAGACGATAAGAATAGGCTGTTTTATTTGGATCGCTGTGTCGGGGCGGGCCAAAGCGCACGCGCCATTTTGTGGGCGATGGCGTACTCGGACCGTGGAACGATGCACTTTGAAGCGAAGCGCTATGCGCGGGCCCAAGTGGACCTTGACTCGGCCTTTGCGCTTCTCCCCGAGGGGCATGCATTGAAAAAGTCGCTGTCCAAACGGCGCGACGGACTGAACGCCTTGATGGCCGTGGTGCAAAGCATAGATCGGAACGACTCCCTCTTGGTCTTGGGCACAAAGTCGGAGGCGTTTTTGCGCTCTAAATTCACCGCCTACGTGGACCAGTTGAAGAAGCAAGAGCAACTAGCCATACGCGCCGCAGAGCGAGCCGCCCTGAATGCGCAACTCAATGCCCAATCGGCCTTGCTCGCGGGTACGGGCCCAGTCGCAGGAGGCGCTACAGCGGGAGGGTGGATTTTTTACAATCCAGTTGCCCGAGCGGCCGGTATGGCCAGCTTTACCACGCAATGGGGCCAGCGCCCAAACGTGGATAATTGGCGCCTCCAGAGTGCTTCGGGCACGTGGGCCATGGGGAACATGAACCAAGGAGGCCCCTCCGCGACCGACGACCCCTTAGGAGGTGGGGAAGCCTATATCGACCCGGCCTACGACGTAGAAAAGTATCTTTCTGCCATTCCGCGCACGGCGGAAACACGCGATTCGTGCCAGGGACTGATATGCACAGCCCTTCAAGAGGCCGCAGCAATATACCGGGATCAAATTGGCGACTTGGACGAGGCGCTCGCATCCCTCAAGCGTCTCGAAGCGCAATGCGGAATGCCTGACAGCCTTCGGTCGGCCTGTGCCCTAGGCAACCACCCAGGGTGCGAACAAGAGGCCTTCGTGCATTACGCCTTGCATCGCCTCTATCTTCAGCGCGAAGAGGGCATTCAAGCACAGACAGAAAAAGAGAGGGTCCTCCAAACCTACCCGAATAGCCGCTATGCCCGGCTGCTTCGCGGGGAAAAAGAAGAAGCGCCTCAAGCGGTCGTGGCCACGGCCGCCTTTCGCTCTTTGGTGGATCACGTCGAAGCGCGGCGCTGGGCGCCGGCGCTCGCCGTTTTTGCTGCCACGACGTGGAATATAGACGAAGCGCCTCGCGCCGCCTTACTTCGGGCTCAGGCGATCGGCGGAAAAGAGGGGCGCACCGCGTTTATTGCGGCGTTGACCGAGGTCGAAGAGGGCTTCCCCAACACGCCGCAGGCGGTGGCAGCGGGGAACATCAAGATGTCCTTGGCATCCGAGGCGGATGAGTCGGACGCCCCGGCAAGCCCTTACACGGAGGCCTTGTCTGCACCGCACCAGGTATTGATCATTTTTTCGGCCGCTGGAAATTCGAACGACGTGCGCAATGCGCTAGCCCGTTTTCATCAGCAGTATTTTGCGGGAAGCCCGATGTCGATTCGCCTGCTGCCCTTGGATGAAAGCAGCCAAATCGTGGCGGTGGATGGCTTTAAAAACAGCACGGAAGCCCTGGAATATCGGACCAAATTGAAACGTGCCGCCGCGGTGACCCAATTTTTAAATGCATACGATCCGGTCTACTGGCCTATAACCGTGCAAAATTTTGCGCATTTTTACACCAACAAAGACCTCACAGGCTACCAACGCTTTGTGGAAATGATGTACACGCTATGATGAACGCCCCTCGACGCAACGACGCCTCTGCAGAGCACAACCGCATTGTGGAAGGAACCCAAATTCAAGGTAATATCCACTCTCCGGGGGACATTCGGATTGATGGCCATGTGAAAGGAAACTTGTCCGTTGGCGGCAAGTTGGTGGTCGGGCCGACCGGCGCCGTGGATGGCGAAGTGCGGGCCCAAGAGGCTTCTTTGGCCGGCCGCGTGTTGGGCAAGTTGGAAATCAAAGGGTTAACCTCCCTACTTCAGTCAGCCAATGTTCAAGCCGACCTCAACACGGGTCAGCTGGCGGTCGAGTCTGGCGCTCAATTCACGGGAACCTGCGTCATGGCCAACCGTAAAACGACGGCAACCCCCGCGGATACCGTGGCCGCGAAAAAAGAAGCTTCCGCGGCCTAAGCGCGCGGCATGAAAAACGCGATAAAATTTTCCGGAATGGCCTTCCAGATGGGGGCGACGATTGGTTTGGGCGCCTACGCGGGATACCGGTGGGACTTGGCCGATGGGCGTTGGGCAGAAGGAGAAACGGCTTGGGCGACGGTCGGCTGTACCTTGGCGGCAACATTAATCGCCTTAACCCTCATTATTCGTCAAGTTTTAAACGATTCAAAATGAAAATCTGGGGACTCCCATTATTGTTGACCTATGCTCTTTGGGCGATGCTTCACGCCATGTTCTACTACGTGCTGGAGCGGGAAGGTGTTTTTTGGGTAGGCGATATCTATTGGATGGGAACCGGTTTCGCTTTGTTCGGGTTAGCGCAGACCCTGGAAAGCCAAAAGCCTGGCCGATTTATTCCCATCTATTTTGTGGGCGGATTGATTCGCATGCTCCTGGGTTTGGGTGCGGTGATTCTCCCCCTTTCGATGCGGAACGCCCCGAATTTCCAAAGTGCAGCATTGCAGTTTGTTGCAGCCTATCTCTTCTTGCTTGTGGCGGAATCAGCCCTGGCTATTTTTTGGATCAAGAAACAGTAGGATTTGGAACGTGTGCGGAGTATCTTTGCCGCGCATTTTGCAAGCCCCCATGACTAAACTGAACTGCTTTCTTTTAGGTCTTTTCCTGATGGCATCGCCAGCCGTTTTGGCTTCGGAAGAGGCACATTCGGCGGATGAACACGCGGCTGAGGCCCATGTCCACGCAGCGGAACACAGCGACGAGCACGCTGCGAACGCGACGGAGGAGAAAGAGGCATTCAATCCGGCAGAAGTCATCATGCACCACATTGCGGATAGCCACGGCTGGCATCTCTTTGACTGGAATGACCACCCCGTAAGCATCCCCTTACCTGTGATTTTATACACAGAAAAAGGGTTGGTCGTTTTTTCTTCATCAGAATTTCACCACGACCAAGAAGGCACCCACGTCGTGAAAGCAGGAGGTCAGCGCTTTGTCAACATCCACGAAAAAATCTACTACGCCTCGGACGTAGCAAACGACCATGGCGTATTTGCCGAGATGGATCACGAAACCCATGAGGTGGCCAACGCCACTCCTTGGGATATCTCCATCACGAAAAACGTCGCGGCGCTCTTGTTCAGCGCAGTGGTGATCCTGCTCCTGTTCTTGCCTGCTGCCCGCTCCTACAAGAAGAATCCAAACGCAGCCCCAAAAGGGGTGGCTGGTTTTGTTGAGCCCTTGGTGGTGTTCGTCCGCGACGACATTGCGAAGAACAATATTGGGCCGCACTACAAGCGCTTTGTGCCCATGCTTTTGACGATCTTCTTCTTTATCTGGATCAACAACCTTCTAGGCTTAGTGCCCTTCTTCCCCGGAGGCGCGAACGTGACAGGAAATATTGCCGTCACCATGGTGCTAGCCATCGTGACCTTCGTTGTCACCAACGTGAATGGAAATAAGCACTATTGGGGACACATTTTCTGGATGCCAGGCTTGCCCGTTGCGGTGAAGCCTTTGTTGGCCATTGTGGAATTCATCGGGATTTTCACGAAGCCCTTCTCTTTGATGATTCGATTGTTCGCCAACATTACGGCCGGCCACATCATCGTGCTGAGCCTTGTGTCTTTGGTCTTCATTTTTGAAACGGTTTGGGTGAGCCCAGCATCGGTTCTCTTGACCTTGTTTATCTCCGTACTTGAATTGTTGGTCGCCGCATTGCAGGCGTACATTTTCACCCTTTTAACTGCTTTGTACATCGGAGCAGCTATGCACGAAGAACACCACTAAACTGTAATTTTTAACTCAAATCCCCCTAGTATCATGACCGGAAGTATCGCAGCACTTGGAGCAGGTTTGGCCGTTATCGGCGTTGGTATCGGTATTGGCTTGATTGGCGGTCGCGCCATGGAAGCTATTGCTCGTCAGCCCGAAGCCACTGGCAAAATCCAAACCAACATGATTATCGCCGCCGCGTTGATTGAAGGTGCCGGTTTGTTCGGTATCGTTGTCGCGTTGTTGGGTAATTAATATCTCACCACATACGAGGCCGTTTGGCAGCGAGCGCTGCCAAACGTGCCTTTTCGGTGAAACTGTTAACCTAAGAAACGAAGAACAATGGGTATCGTAACTCCTGGCTTTGGCCTCATTTTTTGGACGACACTGACGTTTTTCATCCTGCTTTTCCTTTTGGCGAAGTTTGCATGGAAGCCGATTTTGAAGGCCGTTCAAGACCGTGAAGAGTCGATCAATTCTGCCCTCAAATCGGCAGAAGCAGCGAAGGCTGAAATGGCTTCTCTGCAGTCCAACAACGAGCAACTCTTGAAAGCGGCCCGCGAAGAGCGTGAGGCGATGCTGAAGGAGGCGCGCGCAATGCGTGACAAAACCATTGCGGACGCGAAAGGAGCGGCTTCGGAAGAAGCAGCCAAAGTGTTGGAGGCGGCACGCGCCCAGATTCACAATGAAAAGATGGCCGCAATGACCGAGGTGAAGAACCAGGTGGCGCAGTTGGCGATCGACATGTCCGAGCGCATCTTGCGCGCGGAGCTCAAGGATGCAGAAGCACAAAAGGCTATGGTCGACCGTGCGATGCAAGATGTTAAAATGAACTAATCAGGAGATGAGCACTCTGCGCGCTTCAAACCGCTACGCGAAAGCCCTCTTGGACTTGGCACGTGAACGCCAGTCCTTGGACGTGATCAAAGCAAACAGCGACACGCTGCTAGCGGTCCTCAAGGAGAGCCGCGATTTTCGCGTGTTCTTGAAGAGCCCAATCATCAAACCTGAGCAAAAATTGAAGACGCTGGCTACAGCGTTTTCGAACCAACTCGATCCCTTGATGGATTTGTTCTTGGCCCTTTTGGTCAAGCACGGCCGCGAGGCACATCTTGAGGATGTGTTGGAAAAGTACACCAGCCTGTATTTGGCTGAGAAAAAGGTCGTTCGCGCAAGGGTTGCTTCGGCATCGCCTCTGACGGCCGAGCAGGTCTCCCAACTTTTGGGCTTGTTGCAGACCCCGGAGTCTTCGGACGTCCAATTAGAGCAGGTCGTCGACGAGTCCCTCATTGGAGGATTTGTACTTCGAGTGGCAGATCAGCAAGTAGATGCCTCCGTGGCATCCTCGTTGGCTAAACTCGAACGTGAATTCGAGAAAAATTTATACATCGCGGACTTTTAAATTCCCACCCCATGGCAGACGTAAAACCAGCAGAGATTTCAGCCATCCTGCGCCAACAACTTTCCGGTTTCGCATCCGATGCCCAGCTTGAAGAAGTAGGCACAGTGTTGCAAGTAGGTGACGGCATTGCCCGTGCCTATGGCATGGAAAACGCTCAATCGGGCGAACTCGTGGAGTTCGAGACAGGATTGCGCGGAATCGTTTTGAACCTGGAAGAAGACAACGTAGGTATCGTATTGTTGGGCGCCGCTGAAGGCATCAAAGAGGGCTCTACCGTGAAGCGTACGGGCGTCATCGCCTCCATCGAAGTCGGTGAGGGCATGTTGGGCCGCGTAGTGGACACGTTGGGAAATCCCATTGACGGAAAGGGCCCTATCGAAGGCACACGCTACAACATGCCGTTGGAGCGCAAAGCCCCGGGCGTTATCTACCGCCAGCCGGTAAATGAGCCCCTTCAAACGGGCATCAAGGCCATTGATGCGATGATTCCAATTGGCCGTGGCCAGCGGGAATTGATCATTGGTGACCGCCAGACAGGAAAGACGACGGTGGCCATCGACACCATCATCAACCAAAAAGAGTTCTACGACAAGGGCGAGCCCGTGTACTGTATCTATGTGGCCATTGGCCAGAAAGGTTCTACGGTAGCAGCCTTGGCGAAAAACTTGGAGGAAAAGGGCGCCATGGCCTACACCACAATTGTGGCGGCTAACGCGGCAGACCCTGCTCCCATGCAGTTCTACGCACCCTTCGCCGGTGCCGCTATCGGCGAGTACTTCCGTGATACGGGCCGCCCTGCGTTGATCATTTACGATGACCTGTCTAAGCAGGCTGTGGCCTACCGCGAGGTGTCTTTGTTGCTTCGTCGCCCTCCAGGTCGTGAGGCCTACCCTGGTGACGTCTTCTACCTACACAGCCGCTTGCTTGAGCGCGCGGCCAAGGTGATCAAGGATGACACCATCGCCAAAAACATGAACGACTTGCCTGAATCATTGAAGCCAATCGTGAAAGGCGGAGGTTCATTGACGGCCTTGCCTATTATCGAAACCCAAGCGGGTGACGTCTCGGCATACATCCCCACCAACGTGATCTCCATCACGGACGGTCAGATCTTCTTGGAGGCTGACTTGTTCAACTCAGGCGTTCGTCCTGCGATTAACGTGGGCATCTCGGTTTCTCGCGTAGGGGGTTCGGCCCAAATTAAGCCCATGAAGAAGGTGGCAGGTACCTTGAAGCTCGACCAAGCTCAGTACCGCGAATTGGAAGCGTTTGCCAAGTTCGGTTCGGATTTGGACGCAGCGACCATGAACGTCATCAACAAGGGTCGCCGCAACGTGGAGATCTTGAAGCAGAAGGTGAATGATCCGATGAGCGTTGAGAAGCAAGTTGCGATCATCTACATCGGCACAAAAGGCATGCTGAATGCAGTCCCCGTGGTGAAAGTGAAGGCGTTTGAAAATGCGTTTATTGCCTACATGGAGAGCAAGCACCAGGATGTTTTGGACGCCTTGCGCGGTGGTGCATGGGGCGATGCCCAAATCGAAGCGATCGAAAAGGCCGCGAAAGAAGTTTTGCCCGCCTACACTGCTTAATTCGTAGAAAAACAGACCCATGGCCAATCTAAAAGAGCTACGTAATCGCATCGCATCGGTGTCCAGCACCATGCAGATTACGTCTGCGATGAAGATGGTTTCGGCAGCGAAGCTGAAGCGTTCTCAGGATGCCATCATCCAAATGCGTCCGTATGCCGAAAAGCTGACGGCGCTGATGGGAAATGTCACGGCCACGCTGGACGCTTCAGAAAACCCTTACGCTCAGGAGCGTCCTATTCAGCGCGTGCTAATCATCGCGATGACGGCTAACCGCGGTTTGTGTGGTGCTTTCAACTCTTCGGTGATTAAGCGGACCAAAGTAGTCGCAGAATCCTACGAAGCACAAGGGGCTGCGGTCTCCGTGTTCACAGTAGGAAAGAAGTCGCGCGATCTCCTGAAAAAGACCATGAATGTGGTGGGTGAGGAGCTCGAAGTGGTCAACCAAGTTCATTTTGAAGGCGCTCAGCGCGTCGCCGAAGTGGCCATGCAAGGGTATGTTCAAGGCCACTATGACAAGGTCGTGATGGTGTACAACCAATTCAAGAATGCCGCCGTGCAGTTGCTGCAGGAAGAGCAGTTGTTGCCTGTACAGCCCGCTGCGAGTAGCGAGGGCCAAGCGGGTGATTACATCTATGAACCCACCAAAGTGTCTTTGTTGGAGGAACTAATTCCCACGAGCATCAAGAGCCAAGTATACAAGGCCTTGCTGGACTCACAGGCCTCTGAGCACGGTGCGCGGATGACCTCCATGCACAAGGCTACGGACAACGCCACCTCCATGCGCGATGGCCTCAAGCTTCAATACAACAAAGCCCGTCAAGCGGCCATCACAAACGAGATCCTCGAGATTGTCGGAGGCGCCGAAGCGTTGAATGGGTAAACGTTTAAAAGCGATTAATTGCACAAAGCGCGGCCCAACGGCCGCGCTTTGGCGTTATTATTGCCGCTAGATTTGTCATTGATGCGTTGGCCTACGATTACCTTACGGACCCGGATTTTTCTCGCCATGCTCTTGCTTGTCTTGGTTGGCTTTGGCGCAACGGGCATTGTGAGCGGCCTGCACTTCCGAGCGGAAGAAGTGGAATACCACCGAGACCGCTTGCTGCGCAAAGAACAGGCCATTGAATCTCATGTCGCCCATGAGCTGACACGCCAAGCACAGGCCCCCCTTTCGACCGCCGTATTGCCCGATATCCTGAGCTCTGAGCTCTGCGCCATTGCAGATATTCACGGCATGGACGTAGCCCTTTATGCCATGGAGGGAAGCTTATTGCTGGCAAGCAATCCTGCACTCACCGATGATGGAACCTTCCCCATGCGCTTGCCGGAGGGCATACGCAACCAGCGAAACATGGTTTTGACCATACATCCTTCCTCAGACACCCTGCGTGAAGTGATGATTTATTCAACGGAAATCACCAATTCCGAAGGCCTGCCCTTAGCTATTATGGTTGTTCCATATACGGACGGGCGGAGCCTCCCCGTCGAGGATGAGGCTTTTTTCCGAGCCCTGGCCTACCTCAATATTGTTTTGTTTTTGGCGGCCGCCTACTTCGCATACCTGCTTTCACGTAGCATTACGCGCGGGTTGGATGCCGTGGGAGACGCCATGCGCTCAACACGAAGTACAGCGGACAAAAAGCGCGTCAAATGGGCATCGAAAGATGAGATTGGTGCCCTCATCGCAGAGTACAACCGCATGGTTGACATGACGGAAGAGCACGCCAAAGCCCTTGCTTTGGCCGAAAAAGAAAGCGCCTGGAAGGAGATGGCGCAGCAAGTGGCACACGAGATCAAGAATCCACTGACGCCAATGCGCCTGATGACCCAGTTGCATGCCATGAATGCCGACCAACACACCCCGGAGTCCATCAAGGAATTCACCGAAGGGATGCTCGCTCAAATTGATGCCATGACGCAAATTGCTGGAGATTTTAGCCAGTTTACCCGGCTCCCTGCGCACGAAAGAAAAACGGTATCTCTGCGAAATCTCCTCAAGGAATGCCACGCGGCCTATCCGGAGGCCAGTTTACTCCTTCCGCGGGAGGGAGACTGGATAGTCCTCGCCAATGAAGAACAGCTATTGCGTGTGCTGAATAACTTACTCAACAATGCTTTTGAATCTGTGCCCGAAGGGCGGAAGCCCTTGGTATCCTTTGGGCTGCGTCTTGAAGAGGGGTTAGCACACCTCTTTGTCCGCGACAATGGTACCGGCATTCCCGATGATCGATTGGAGCAAATATTCGAGCCCAAATTCACCACCAAATCCCGCGGGACGGGCTTGGGCCTGGCGATTGTCAAGACCATCGTGGAGAGCTTCCAGGGCCGCATTTGGGTCGATGATAGCACGGAAGCAGGTACGGAATTCGTATTCAGCCTACCCTTGAAGAGTTAAGGGGCTAGGAAGCTAGGTGGCTAGGGAGCTAGAAAGCTCGGGCTGCGCCCTGAAGCTAGAAGGCTCGCGCTTCGCGCTGTAGCCTTTTCGCTTAAACGTTTATTCTCTTTTCCTCTCAAATTTTGCTGTG
>ENA-UOYL01000033-UOYL01000033.1-marine-metagenome-genome-assembly--contig:-NODE-33-length-74400-cov-5.174428_pt1 | contig 74400 bp, 63 predicted proteins | sample MGYA00238173_ERZ767189 | MGnify/ENA primary metagenome ERZ767189 (study PRJEB28943, sample SAMN06267163) | marine metagenome | isolation source: Columbia River Estuary | place: USA:Columbia River Estuary... | reverse complement strand
TCTTGGCCGTGGAGAGCTAAGTCACAGCCCCCACCCATTACTACGCCGGATAGTAAAGTTAGTGTTTTCCATCCTGGCCAAAGAAGTTGTTCGGCGACGCGTTGCCCTAAAGCCGAGAATTCGAGGGCTGTTACAGGCTCTAGACTCTGTACTTCACGTAAATCAGCTCCTGCACAAAAATCATAGGCCGTAGATCCATCAAAACGCCCACTTAAAATCAATCGCTCATGCCCCTCCCATTTGAGGGCTTTCATTGTTCGATCTAAGTCCTGCAAGGTTTGTCGAGAGAGCCGTGGAAGTCCATCCACTGATTCCATTTGAATCCAAGCAGACTGATCTAACTTGATTACTTTTAACGTCGTTCGCATCACGAGACACCTAGTGCACTCATAAGATGCATAGGGTTACTAGGAATAGTTTCGAGACGTAAGACATTTTTGATTTGGTGGCGAAACCACGTGCTCTGCCTTTTGGCATATTGCTGAGTCTCAACGGTAATAAGATCTTGAGCTACTGCTAGGTTGACTTCATCCATGAGGGTTTCGTAGCCCAAAGGGCGAAGGCGCCGCAAATCGGCTTCATGACCCTGGGCCCTCAAGGAGGCAATCTCCTCGGGCCAACCCGAGGAGATTTGCCGGTGTATCCGACGCTGAATGGACTCTCGAATAAGATCACGAGGAGGATCCAAAACAATGACTTTCCAATCCGACGGTACCTCAAGGGAGACTCCGGCCATAAGTTGAGAAGGCAAGACTCCTGAGACTTCATAGAGCGCGAGGGCTCTTTCGATGCGAGCTCGGTCATTAGGGTGTATCTCACGCGCTCGATCAGGATCAATCGTTGCGAGTTCTTGATAGAGGACAGATGCGCTTTCACGGTCGGTACGTTCACGGAGACGGTTAATAACGGACACAGGTACTTCGGGAAGAGGGCTGAACTGATTCCAGATTCCCCTAAGATAAAGTCCTGAGCCGGTAACGCAAATGGTCGAGGAAAGATCTTTCATCCATGCATTCACAGATAAACCAAAATCCTTGGGATTCAGGTGAATCGATAAAGGGAAACAACCATATCCTTGGTTCAACTGACCGTCTAATTCCTCCGATGTGGGCTGCCCGGTTCCAATCGAACACCCCTGAAGAGATTGAAAGGGATCCCCGTTAATGATAGTGGCGCCCAATAGTTTTGCGAGAGCGGTAGCGAGTTGGGTTTTCCCTGAAGCCGTGGGGCCCACAACGGCAAGTTTCATAGTTTCTTCAATCTACACGGGTGGCGGGACGGCATAGTCCCCATTGAAGCAGGCGTAGCAATACCCTTCTCCCTGAGCCGGATCTTGAACAGCCTGTGATAAATCTTCAAGCGTCAAAAAAGCTAGTGTATCGGAGCCAATGAACTGATTCATGGCTTCATTATTCATATGGCTGGCGATTAAATTTTCTCGGGAGGGCGTATCGATGCCATAAAAGCAACTGTGGGTCGTCGGCGGACTCGAGACTCTAAAGTGAACTTCGCGAGCGCCTGCTTGACGAACCATCTCAACAATTTTTTTGGAAGTGGTCCCCCGAACAATGCTGTCATCAATAAGGACCACTCGTTTCCCTTCGATGAGATGACGGACGGGGTTCAACTTGATGCGGACGCCGAAGGATCGAATACTTTGTTTCGGCTCAATAAAAGTACGTCCGACGTAATGATTTCGGATTAAACCGAAATCCATGGGTATTCCACTCGCTTCAGCGAATCCAAGGGCCGCCGCCACGCCACTGTCCGGGACGGGGATCACCAAATCCGCCGGCGCCGGATGTCGTTGAGCAAGCAAGCGGCCCATTTCGCGTCTTGCCTTCATAACACTATGGCCAAAAACAAAAGAGTCCGGTCTCGAGAAATAGACATGTTCAAACACACAAGGCTTAGGAGCTCTCTTTTCGAGGGGTGACAAACTCTCCAACAATCCCTGATGGATTTGAATCAGTTCTCCCGGGGCTACTTCACGATCGTAAGTGGCTCCAATTAAATCGAAAGCACATGATTCGGAAGAAAAAATAAAACTGGGGCCTAATGTTCCCATAACAAGAGGTCGAAATCCGTGAGGATCACGAATCGCAAAAAGACGCTCGTGATCCATGACGAGCAGCGAGTATGCTCCCTCGACTTGCCTTAAAGCATCCACGATAGCGTCCGAAAGCGACGCGGCTCGGGATAGTTGAATGAGCGCCAGAAGAACTTCTGAGTCCGAGGGGCTCTGAAAAGTCACTCCTGCCTCGATGAGGCGGGAACGAAGTTGTTCCGTATTGGTTAGATTGCCATTGTGACAAAGAGACAGCCGACCAAAACGCCCTTCGCGAATAAAGGGCTGTGCAGACTCTTTGATATTCCCGCCAGTGGTACTGTAGCGCGTGTGACCAATCGCTTGATTACCGGTCAGTGCCTTTAAATTATCTTCATCAAAAATGTCTGCGACATAGCCTTGATCCTTATGAAGGTGGAGCGTGGATCCATCGGCAGCACAAATTCCAGCCGCTTCTTGGCCTCGATGTTGGAGCGCATAAAGACCTAGGTACGTAAGATTGGCGGCTTCCGAATGTTGGGTAATCCCAAATACCCCGCATTCATCCTTGAACCCCATACCGCCCCCTCTTCCTAGTGTAAGGGCTCCGAGTTATTTTTTTAAGACCCGATCAATGGAAGGAGACTGCCGTTTGGGTGTCCTTTACCACCGATTAAAGTCATTTAATTGGCAATAGACCTAGATTGAACATACTTAATCTAAAGGGGAAAGTATGGACAGACCGAAATCTTTAACTGCACGTTACATCGATCTATTCATGCAACCTAGCACGGAGCTTAAAGAAGTCCGAAGTGACTCGTGGAAGTGGGCGCTGCTGACCCAGATGGCAATTAGCCTCATTCTTGTGATTGTTTGGAGCCAAAAGGTAGATTGGCAAGCTTTCATGGAAAATGCCATGCAAAGTAATTCGCGAATCACCCCCGACATGTTGGATACAGTTGTTAGTTTTCAAGAAAAATGGGGTGCCACATTTGGCATCGTGGGAGTTTTGATCGGAACTCCGATTCTGTGTTTCATTTCAGCTGCCCTTTTTTGGGGGATAGGCCGTGCGTCTTTCCTGACTCCCGAAGCGCCCACGTACACGCAAGCCTTAGTCGTTACGACCTACAGTGGATTAGCGGTCTCACCAAAAGCACTTTTGGCTATTATGTTTTGCTTCCTTCGACCCGTGGGCGGACTAGGGCCAGAAAGTCTGAGTCCAACGACCCTATCCTACTGGGTGAGTCCTGAAAACGCTAAACTTAAAACCTTATTTATGACGCTTGATCCGTTTATGATCTTCAGTTTATGCATCGTTTATTGGGGAAGCCTTCACGTGATGGGGACAAGCAAAAAGGGGGCTCTGGTAGCGACCTTGATGCCTATCTTGTTCATTGCTATCCGAGTTATTCGGTCTTCTTAATCTATCAATTATCAGGAGTTTATCTTGGCGATCTTCGATACAAAGCGAAAGAAAAAAATGGGGATGGTAGGTGCTGTCCTTTTCATTCTCTTAATGCTTGGATATTTTTTCTCGGGGCCTAAGGACGACTCCCAAAATTATGCTTGGGATCTTGTAAGTCAAGGTGAGGTCCGAGAGACGATCACGGCTTCAGGACAGGTGCGCGCCCAGCGTCAGAGCAATATTGGAACCAGTACTGCAGGTGAAATTAAAGAGATTCACGTCAAGGATGGTCAATTTGTCCAAGCCGGGGATCTGTTGGTGACGATCGATAACGTTCGCGTATCAGCCCAATTAGAAGCCATTCGCAAGGACGCACAACGTCTGAAGAATCAATCCGAACGAACCGGGGAACTCTTCAAAAAAACTGAAATTCTCTATCGTCAAGGCTTAGTATCCGAGGAGGAATACCGAAACCAAAAGAATAATGCCGAAGCCACGTCTCTTTCCTATCAAGCTGCTCTTAAAAATATTGAATCGGCTCAGGACACTGTAAATAAAGCGATTCTTAGAGCTCCCTTTTCGGGTCGTATCACAGGATTAAAAGCTGAAAAGGGAGACACCGCTATTCCCGGTATGTCCAACATTGCCGGCGCCTTACTCATGGTGATTTCGGATATGTCCCGCATGCAAGCCGAGATTATGGTGAATGAAAATGAAGTTGTCCGTATCAAAGTTAACCAAACGGCACAAGTTACGATTGAGTCTCTTCCTGGAATAGTCTTTCAAGGAATCGTCGAAGAAGTCGCTACGGGGAGTGAAGTAAACCTAAGCCAGGGTAATTTGTATAAAGTCAAAATTGGTCTTGAAGGAAGCCCCGAGCAGCTGAATCAACTTCGTCCAGGCATGAGTACCCGAGCTACGATTTTGGCTGCGGCTGCACCCAATGTCATTCGAGTTCCCCTTCAAGCGGTTCAAGAACGATTCGGAAGCCCCGAGGAAGCGCAAAAAATGGGGCTACTTTCTCCCACGCCTAAATCGGTAGTCATAGTCTATCGCGATGGTCGGGCTTATGAGACACCGGTGGTCACGGGTATTTTTAGTACCAAGTTTTATGAGGTCAAATCGGGCCTTGCTTTAGGAGATAAGGTCATCACGGGTCCATCCAAAAAACTAAAAGAATTGAAAGATCGATCAAAAGTTACCCTGAGACGTAAGTCCGATTTGCAAATAGCTGAGTCCATGAATGCAAAAGATGGTAAAGAAGGCTCGAGTTTCCAGATCAAAATAGGTAATTAAATGAATATTAAAGAACCCCTTGATGCTGCGATTCGATCCCTTAGATCGAATAAGCTTCGTTCAGCCCTGACAGCCTTGGGCATTATCATTGGCGTGGCCGCTGTGATCGTCGTCATTAGTCTTATTCAAGGACTTGAAAAAAGCGTACTCAAACAAGTGGAGTCTGCAGGTAGCCAAACCCTCTTCGTTCGAACTCGCTTTAAAGGAGAAACGCCCCCCGAAGAATGGAATCGCATTCGAAACCGAGATCTGACTCTTGAGCATATGAGAGCCCTTAAAGAAGATCTCCCGATTGTGACACAAGTGACTCCTCTCTTTTTTACGGGAGCTCAGGTCAAATGGTCCGGAAAATCGGCGACGACACAAATCTTAATGACGGATGATACCTACCTAGATCTCAACGGACTCAATTTGAGTTCCGGAAGAAATTTCGTACCAGCGGATATTCGACTTGGTACCAAAGTTTGCATCTTAGGATCGTCGCTCATCACCAAACTCAACATTAAAGGTAATCCGATTGGTCAAATTATTTCAACAGATACCCTTAGTTTGGAAGTGATTGGCGTTCGAGAAACTCAGGGAAGTAGCCTTGGCAATGATCCGGATGATCAAATTTTGATCCCCCTCAGCACGGGTCTACCAATTCTCCCAGAGATTACCCGCCGCCAACTCTTCTTCCAAGCAAAAATTGATCCTTCTTTCAATGCCGATGATGGAGCGGAGTTAGTTGAAGACAGTTTGCGACGTATTAAAGGAATTAAATCCGGAGAGCCCAATAGTTTTAGAGTGTTTAGTTCGAAACAGATCACTGCCTTGGTAGGGAATATTACCGCCCTTATCACGAGTGTTGCCGGAGGCATGGTTTCCATTGCTCTTTTGGTTGGTGGTATCGGAATTATGAATATTATGCTTGTCTCGGTGACCGAGCGAACTCGTGAAATTGGTGTTCGCAAGGCTGTGGGGGCCAAACGAAAAGATATTTTGACCCAATTTCTGATTGAGGCTTCCCTCCTTTGTGTTCTTGGCGGGGCCGTCGGTATTCTCTTGGGTTACGCTTTGGGCGCAGGTGTGGGCATCTTGCTATTAGGCGAAATGGGGGGCATCCCTCTTTGGTCAGTTATTAGTGCCTTTGTCGTTCCAGCAGCCATTGGGGTTATTTTTGGAATGTACCCCGCGAACAAAGCCAGTAAGATGGATCCGATTGAAGCCCTTCGTTACGAATAGACCTCTCGTTACACTAGGCTGAGAGGACATTTCATGACAAAAGTCATTCGGATTGCAAATGGACAAGGCTTTTGGGGCGATAGTATCGATGCTCCCGTCCACTTGGTCGAATGGGGAAAAATTGATTACCTCACCCTCGATTATTTAGCTGAAGTCACCCTTAGCATTATGCATAAACAAAAGCGCAAAGACCCTAACTTGGGCTATGCCACCGATTTCATCACTTTAATGGCTCGCATTCTTCCGGAGCTTAAGAAAAAAGGGATTCGAGTTATCGCGAATGCAGGGGGTGTAAATCCCAAGGCTTGTCGTGAAGCACTCCTGAAGGTGGCCAAAGATTTAGGCATCAAGGGTCTCAAGGTGGCAACGGTTACAGGGGATGATATTTTGGATCGACTTCCGGAGTTCAAAGGTCTAGGCCTTGAACTCAAAAATATGGATACATCCAAGAGTCTTTTTTCGGAACCTTTAGAGATGGTTGCGGCCAATGTCTACTTACCTACGCAGGGTATGGTCGATGCACTGGATCTCGGAGCTGATGTGGTCCTCACGGGACGCTGTACAGACCCAGGCCTCACCCTGGCAGCCCTGATCCACGAATTCAAATGGTCAAATCAGGATTGGGATCGTCTGGCAGCCGGAACCGTTGCAGGTCATATTTTAGAATGTGGGGCTCAAGCCACGGGCGGCAACTTTTCCAAATGGTGGGAAGTTCCTGACTTATGGAAAGTAGGCTATCCGATTGCTGAAGTATCTGAAGATGGGTCGTTTATCGTGACCAAGCCAGAAGGAAGTGGAGGGCTCGTCACGATCGATACGGTGAGTGAACAGTTAGTCTATGAAATGGGCGATCCGCGCCAATATATCACTCCAGACTGCGTTGCTGATTTTACTTCGATTGAACTTGCCCAAGCAGGTCCCCACCGTGTCCGGGTCTCAAATATTAAAGGTCAACCGAAGACCCCTTTCTTAAAAGTCAGCGGTGCTTATCTCAAAGGCTTTAAAGCCACGGGGCAATTAACCATCTCGGGACCTCGCGCGCTTGACAAAGCGAAACTATGTGCCGAGATTGTCTGGAAACGCTTAGACCGAGCTGGTATCCAATTCGAAAACCGTGACGTTGAGTATTTAGGTGCTTCAACTGTTCATGCGGGTATTACAGCGATACCTGTGGAGCCGTCAGAAATTGTTTTGCGCCTCAGTGTAAAAGATCGAGATAAGAAAAAGGTAGAGCGCTTTGGACGCGAATGCGCCCCTCTTATTACCGCTGGACCCCCGGGTGTTACGGGTTTTGCGGGGGGGCGGCCTAAGCCAGAAGAAATTGTCGCCTACTGGCCTGCCCTCATTCCTCGGGAACTCATCCATTGGGATGTCACGATGGAATCCGTCTAGCCTATTTAAGAGAGGGGGGCAGTTCCGAATCGATTTTCTCCCACCGTTCCTTTTTTGCACGCAAGAATAATATTGTAGATGGGAATTAAGAGAAACCACCCTGACTTATTGACATCATGCATTCGGCGAACTGTACTAGAAATATTGGGCAAAAGTATGGCAATACCCCACACACCTGAAAGGGATTCAGAGATCGTCTCAGCTGCAGCACTTACTAAAATCACAAAAAGTATCCACCACCAATAAGCACTGCGGCTTTCTCGACCATCAAATTCAGCGTAGTTGTCGAATCCATGACTTACTGCTTCTTCAAACTTCATTTAATCTCCTATATACAATAAATTTATCCCTGAATCCAAATCGCCTCAAGATCAAGAAGGTGATTCACTGCCAAGCGGCCTCGAATACCGGGGTCAACGGTGAAATTATTCACCCAAGCCGTCACGTAGCGACTGACCATTTCTCGATCCATCCCACGACCAAAACTTTGAGCATAGTCTACGCTTTCCCAATGTCGCTCGCGAGCCATGACGACACTTTTCTTCATACACCGCGCGAACGTAAGTTTAATCTCCTCGGGTAAGGCACGTCGAATCGCATTGCCTCCCATAGGAAGGGGAAGATTAAATTGCTGCTTCCACCATTGGCCCAAGTCGGCTACCAAGTGGAGTCCCTTTTCTTGATACATGAGTTGACTTTCGTGGATTAGGAGTCCCACTTGGACCTCCCCGCGTTCAAGGGAAGGAAGAATCTGATCAAAAGCCATCACTTGTACCTTGAGATGAGGGTGATACTTTTGCATGGATAAATAAGCACTGGTATGCATCCCAGGTATGGCGACGGTATGGGTACTTAACTGTTCTGGGAGCAACGGAACCCGGCTCACAATTAAGGGTCCCGTACCTTCTTGAATACTTGAACCGGCTGTTAAAAGATCGTACTGATGTTGAATGTGGGGATAGACTCCAAAACTAATCGCACTAATGTCGTAGAGCTCTTCAAAACTATGTTGATTTAATTTTTCGATATCGAGGCGAACGAAATCAAAAGTAAAAGCTTGGCGATCAGAATCTTGATCCATCCAACCCAAGGCCAGCGGGGCCATCATATAAGCGTCGTCAGAGTCTGGGGAATGGGCAATCACGAGATGGGTGGGCACTCTAATAGCCCAACCCGTCTTTACGGATATGCGTATAGGGTTTCTCACCTTCTGAGCCCTGCAACTGACCTTCGATCACCTCTCCAATGAAAAGTTGATGATCGCCCCCCACGTCGATTTTTTTTATGAATTTTAATAAAAGCCAAGCATAACCATTGGCGAATAGAGGCGTGGGGTAATCACTGAGTAGGACCGAAGGGTCATCGGCCCAAGGATCTATCCCAGGCTCAAAGCCTTTGCCGTATTTTTTTAAATTTGTAAAATCTCCTTCTCGAAGCAAATTGAGACCGATCAAGCCACTTTCTTCGATCAATGATTCGATCGGACGACCCGATTTAATTGAGAGCGCTATTAAGGGAGGATTGAAACTAACTTGCTGATACCACGAGGCGAGAAAGGCTGTGCGATCATGGGCGCCGGCTGAGGTTGCAATGGCAAGTCCACTCGGAATTTTGCCAAGGGCGGCAGCGAGGGGTGAAATAGCAGAAGACATCGTAGCACCTCAAAATTTAGGGAGTTCCAAAAGCTAATTTTAATAACTGAACCGCTTGATACAGCACGAAAATCCCTAAGCCGGTCACTAACACGCCGCTAAAACGAAGGAGCCGATGCTTCCAGCGTTGAGATAGTTGAGTGGAGACGAAGCCCAAGGCAAAAAGGAGGGGTAAATTACCAAGGCCAAAAGCCCCCATCCCTAGGGCACCCATTTGCCAGGATCCCATTTCGAGGCTTTTCAATAGCATCATATAAACCAAGCCACAAGGGATAAGTCCCCAAATCATCCCTACCCAATAAGGAAAATGAGCCCACTTAATACTACGGCCCAAAAATTGTTGAAATCGATCAGGTAATTGAAATTCCATCAGTGTGTCCGCTCGGCGGCCCAGGGTTAAAAAAATACCTAGGGTCATCATTACGAAGCCGATCCCTAATTTGAGCCATAGTTGCCAAGGCCATGCTTCCATGGACAGCAGCGCTTGTCCTTCCGGCTTACAGCAATCCGCCATTTCTTGGACGCTTTGAAGACGGGCGAAGGAACCGAGGCTACCAATAATGGCGCCGAGGATCATATACGTCGTTACTCGGCCTAATTGAAAAAAAAGATGTTGCTTCCATTGAGGGCGTTTCGTTTCTGCTTGCGCCACACCAAAACTAAGAACGATCGGTCCACACATTCCAGCGCAATGCCCGACGGAGCCAAGGAGACCTGCCATCCACATCACTAAAACCAAAGGAATGGCGTGGGGAATATTAAGCCAATTTTCCAATATCATCAGGGGGCCTTCTCTCCTCTAATGATTTCATAGATTAAGGCCTTATATTGAACAAATACCTTGTCCAAGATTCTTAGAATCTTCACGTGATCTCTCGGGCCCAAACTGATAAAATAAGATTTTCCATTCACGCTGCCTGAAGGAATCTATCGAATGAATCTTCAAACTCCAAATTACGTAAAAAACACCAAATTGATCAAGTGGATCGAAGAGGTCGTTGCGCTTTGTGAGCCTGCGTCCATTTATTGGTGCGATGGGTCGCAAGAAGAATATGATCGTCTATGCGAAGAGATGGTTCAAAGTCGAACATTCATACGACTGAATCCAGCGAAACGTCCAAATTCCTTTTTAGCCCTTTCGGATCCTGGCGATGTTGCTCGCGTAGAAGATCGCACGTTTGTCTGCTCAAAAGATCCGATGGATGCCGGTCCCAATAATAATTGGAAAGATCCTATAGAAATGAAATCCATCCTCACAGGACTTTTCAAAGGTTGTATGCGCGGCCGTAAAATGTATGTGGTTCCCTTCAGTATGGGTCCCCTTGGAAGTCCTATTGCTCAAATTGGCATTGAACTCACTGACTCTCCTTATGTAGCTGTGAACATGAAAATCATGACCCGCATGGGTAGAGCAGTTTTCGATGTTCTTAAAGAAGGGGACTTTGTCCCAGCCCTACACAGTATCGGCGCCCCATTAAACCCCGGCCAAGCAGATGTTCCCTGGCCTTGTAACCCTGACAATAAATATATTTGTCACTTTCCTGAAACCCGAGAGATTTGGAGTTTTGGTTCGGGCTATGGTGGAAACGCCTTACTCGGAAAAAAATGTTTTGCTCTTCGCATTGCCAGCACTATGGCGAAATCGGAAGGTTGGCATGCTGAACACATGTTGATTTTAGGTCTTGAGTCTCCAACTCATAAAAAGACCTATGTCGCCGCCGCTTTTCCAAGCGCTTGTGGAAAAACAAACTTTGCCATGATGCAAACTCCTGAATTATTTAAAGGGTATAAAGTCACGACGGTCGGAGATGATATTGCGTGGCTCAAGATTGATAACGAAGGACAAATTCGCGCCATCAATCCTGAAGCTGGATTTTTTGGCGTGGCTCCCAACACGGCCATGAAGACAAACCCTCATGCCATGTACACGATTACAAAAAACTCGATCTTCACGAACGTGGCACTCACCCACGACGGAGATGTATGGTGGGAAGGTATGACCGATCAGGTCCCCGAAGGTCTGACCGATTGGACGGGCAAACCCTACGATCCGAAGTCCGGCAAACCTGCGGCACATCCTAACGCACGATTTACCACCCCAGCCAGCCAATGCCCCTGTATCGACGAAGCCTGGGAAGATCCCGCGGGAGTTCCCATTGATGCTTTCATTTTTGGCGGACGCCGTGCTTCTTCGGTCCCCTTAGTGGTAGAAGCTTCCGATTGGAATAGTGGCGTCTATCTCGCGGCTACCATTGGATCCGAGACGACCGCAGCAGCGGCCGGTAAGATTGGTGAGGTTCGTCGAGATCCCTTTGCCATGCTTCCTTTCTGCGGCTATCACATGGGCGATTATTTTCAACATTGGCTCGACTTAGGTAAGAAACTTAAAAAAGCGCCTAAGATTTTCCTCGTCAATTGGTTCCGCAAAAATCCCCAAGGAAAATATATTTGGCCGGGCTATACGGAGAATATGCGTGTTCTGAAATGGATTACCGAGCGCGTCCATGGGCAGGCTCAGGGCGCCTCGACGCCCCTTGGGATCGTTCCGCGACCTCAAGATATTAACCTCGAGGGGATCATGGGATTTGATCTCTTGCATTTCGATGAACTTATGGATATCAACAAGGACGAATGGAACGCTGAAATAAAAGGGCATGAAGAACTGTTCGCTAAATTGTCTGCGCGTTTACCTAAAGAATTTGTTCCGATGATGAAGTCATTGGCTGCAAAGATCGACAGCACACTTAAGAGTGCATAACCAACTTTTTGACTCTAAGTCCTCTGATAAAAATCACTAGGCATCCTTTAGTATGAAGAGATGCCTAGTGATCTTTCCGGTTCCTTTTGTCAAAGTTGTCTCGCGTGGAATAGCGGGGAACGCACTGCTTGTAACAAATGTGGTACCAAACTTTTAATCGTCACCGGCGAAGAGCGATGGGATGAGTCCATTGATGAGCCTAGCGAAGATCTTGAAGAACATTTTTTAGAACGCATCACGGTGGCGGAGGAAACTCTTAGACGAGCCGAAAGCTATCTCGAATCCATCTCGGAACAATTGGGCAAACTTGAACGGGCCGAGATTGTTCTTCGAAATGGTATGTTAGCTCTTGTTCAAGAAATGGAACAACATAAACAGCTCAACGTTCTTGCTTTCAAAGACCGCTGGGAAGATTTGGTAGACGATAATTTGCATCTCATCAGTGCCAGAGAAATCTTTGGTCGTTACCGAACGCGCATCGTTCCCCTGACGCGCCCTAAGAACCTCGCGCTTATCAAACGTGCCTTACTAGAAACCAGTGGGTTCCTCGAGCAGGGGGATTTAACCGGAGCCTGCAAGCGACTCCAGCAAGCCCTGATGGTCGAACCCAAAAATTACGAACTACTCTTTTTAACAGCCTCACTCTTAGAGTCTGATTTTCAACTGACAGAAGCCGAGGGGATGGGTCGTAAACTCGTGTCCCTCAGCCCCCGCCACTTTGAAGGGTGGATGTTGCTGGGCAAACTTTACCAAGAGATTGGAGACAAGCCTGAACAGGCAATGGTGGCTCTGAATATGGCTTCGGACTTGCGGCCCGACGAAGCGGAGCCGCGCCTTCAATTAGCGACCCTACTTGAAGAAACAGATGATCTAGAAGGAGCGCTTTCGGCAGCTCTTGAGGCGGTAGGTCGACGCCGAGACGGTGAAACACTCTCGCGCTTAGGTGAGATTTATTTGTCACGAGGCGACGGCGCTCGCGCTCAAGAAATTTTTCAGGAGGCAACGTCTCTTTACCCGAGTGATTCGATGCTGCGTGAACGACTCGCTGAATCTTATTTGCTTCAAAATGAGCGTCCCAAATCGTATGACATCCTTCATGGCCTTTTAGAAACATCTCCCCAAGATCGTTCCTTACTCCTGATGCTCGATGCACAAAATCATCCCCAATTTAGGTCGGCCCGAGATGGATCCAACCTTACTAAGGCTCTGCTCAATGAGGCAGAGGATTTGCTGGAAGAGGGAAGCTACTCCCTAGCCGAACCTCTCCTGAAGAAAGCCCGGCGCCAACATGTGAGTGATCGTCTCGAGTGGCTAGAAACCCTTCTTCAATTTAAGAAGAACCCTACCGAAGGTTCAGCGAAGGCTGTGAAGTTTTCTGCTTCCGATCATCACCCTCGTCTGTGCTTTGCAGCCCTCCATCTATCGATGGAGTACTTAATTAAAGAAAAACAAAATGCTGAGATCGTGAAAGCACTAAAAGGTTATCTCCAAAAATACCCTCAAACTTCTGGGGCATGGGAAGCTGTGTTAGCGTTTAAATCGTTTTTGATGATGAATGATGAGATTAATGAAAACGATCTTGAAGAAGTGCGAAACCTTTACCTGCACCCCCTTCCTGGTCAAGTCGCTCGTGCTCGAACCTTGCTGTGTCAAATGCTACTATCCCTTAACCATCCCGAACAAATACCTGCCTTACTCCTTCCCGTCCTTGATCTTGATCCAAGTTTGCTGGACTTTCTTCAACTGGGAACGGCTTATGCCGCCCTCGAGAAACGAAAAGAAGCCATCGCGACCCTTCGAGAAGGGCTTTCCTGTTATTCGAATGAATTCTCAGATAAACAAGCCCAAAATCTAAAGAACCAAATGGAAGAGCTTCTCAAAGAGCTTTCTAACGGTAAACATTACAAGACTTAGGCTTTGAGCCCTTAAAATACCGTCATGTTCTAGATTTTTAATTGTGGACTTTTTAAGTCCACAATTATACTTATGTTAAGAGATACAGGATACTTATGGCCCAAGATTTAAGCGCCCTGACCGGTCAAGCCTACAAATATGGCTTTGTGACCGATATTGAATCGGAATCAGTAGCCCCAGGTCTTTCTGAGGATGTGATCCGCTTGATTTCGGCCAAAAAGAAAGAGCCCGAGTGGTTGCTAGCTTGGCGACTCAAGGCTTACCGACATTGGCTCACCATGACCGAACCTGAGTGGGCCCATGTTCACTACACAAAACCCAACTATAACGAGATTGTTTATTACTCCGCCCCCAAGCCTAAGCAAGCAAAATATGCTTCTATGGATGAAGTAGATCCAGAGCTACTCCGAACCTTCGAAAAGCTAGGCGTTCCCATCCACGAGCAATCTACCTTAGCTGGAGTGGCAGTAGACGTCGTATTTGATTCGGTATCCGTTACCACGACCTACAAAGATCGCCTCGCTAAAGAAGGTATTATCTTCTGTTCCTTCAGTGAAGCGGTCCAAGAACATCCTGAACTCATCAAAAAATATCTTGGTTCCGTCGTCCCCCCTAGTGACAATTTCTTCGCCGCACTCAACAGCGCTGTGTTTACCGATGGGTCTTTTGTATTCATCCCTAAAGGCGTGAAATGCCCCATGGACTTGTCGACCTACTTCCGTATTAATAACAAGGAGAGTGGTCAATTTGAGCGCACTCTCATTGTGGCGGAAGAAGGAGCCACCGTGAGCTACCTCGAGGGGTGTACTGCCCCACAATTTGATACCAACCAGCTCCATGCGGCAGTCGTAGAACTCGTTGCCCTAGATCGTGCTGACATTAAATACAGTACCGTCCAGAATTGGTATGCTGGTGACGAAAAGGGAGTTGGGGGGATTTTTAACTTCGTGACCAAACGCGGTTTATGCAAAGGGATCAAAAGTAAAATCAGTTGGACACAGGTTGAAACAGGATCCGCCATCACGTGGAAATATCCGAGCTGCATTCTCTTAGGCGATGACAGCGTGGGAGAGTTTTATTCCGTGGCGCTGACGAATCATTATCAGCAAGCCGACACGGGCACTAAAATGATTCATCTCGGGCGAAACACAAAGAGCACCATCATTTCGAAAGGCATTGCTGCTGGAAAGAGTTCAAACGCCTATCGGGGTCTAGTCCGGGTGTCTCCTAAAGCCCAAGGGGCCCGTAATTTCAGCCAATGTGATTCCATGCTGATCGGCTCTCTCTCTAGTGCCAATACCTTTCCCTATCTGGAAGTTAAGAATCCTTCGGCCAAAGTAGAACACGAAGCGACCACCAGTAAGATCGGAGAAGATCAGATCTTCTACCTTCAACAGAGAGGCATTAATCCTGAAGAAGCCATTTCCATGATCATTAATGGTTTTTGTAAAGAAGTTTTCCGAGAACTTCCTATGGAATTCGCTGTGGAAGCTACAAAACTTCTCAGTCTCAAACTTGAAAACAGTGTTGGATAAGGATCTCGTTATGCTCTCTATTAAAAACTTAACCGCTTCCGTACAAGAAACTCCAGTCCTCAAGGGGATCTCTTTAGAAATCAAAGCGGGTGAAATCCATGCCATCATGGGCCCTAATGGCTCTGGAAAAAGCACGCTAGGCAAAGTCCTGGCAGGTCACCCCGCTTATGAGGTCACCGGAGGCGAAGTGACCTTCCTCGGCAAGAATTTATTCGACATGGAAGCCGATGAACGTGCTCGCCAAGGTCTCTTTTTGGGATTTCAATATCCCATCGAAGTCCCGGGCGTCAGTAATTCCCAGTTCTTACGCATGGCTTACAACAAAAGAGCCGAAACCCTCGGCCATGAAGAACTCGATCCCTTAGAATTTGAAGATTTTATTCACGCCAAAACAGCACTCGTCGGCATGAGCGATGTATTTCTTGACCGAAGTGTCAATGAGGGTTTTTCAGGTGGAGAAAAGAAACGAAATGAAATCTTACAGATGGCAGTCTTGAATCCTGCGCTCGCAATTTTGGACGAAACCGATTCTGGATTAGATATTGATGCTCTTCGCATTGTTGGAAGTGCCATTACACAACTCCGACGACCGGATAATGCCACCATTCTCATCACTCACTATCAGCGTCTTCTTGATCATGTCGCGCCTGACTTTGTTCATGTCCTTCAAGCCGGTCGAATCATTAAATCAGGAGGGCCGGAACTGGCCCTTCGGCTAGAAAAAGAAGGATACGACTGGCTCCTCGAGGAAACTCGCCCCTAATGGTGATGTCTTTAGCTTCTCTTTTTCCAGTGGCCGTCTTAGAGGCGCAGGGTTCCCCTGCTTGGCAAACACTGCAACGCCAAGACCAAGTAGTCTGGACTTCGATGCCCCTGCCCACCCTCCAGGATGAAGATTGGAAATACTTTGACCTACGTCCGCTGCACGATGTGACGTACGTCTCAGTTTCCGACAGCCAGGCTCCAATTGCTCTTCGCGTTGAACCTTCAGCTCTCCGTCTTTACTGGAATCAGGGTCGGCTCCAATTACCCGCTGCGCTTCCCGATGGAATCATCTTGCGTCCTCTCGCCCCTCAAGCGCGTTCCGCATCTCGTTTAGATCAGGATTATTTCTTCCGCATGAACCAATCTTTCTTCCCCGAGGCGTATGAATTGAGAATCCAAAAAAGTTTTCACGCCAAGGATCCCATTTATTTAGAGAGTACGCTCGAAGGATCTCCTCAAAACATGGGTTTAGCTTTTTCGCGACTTCATATCGTGGTGGAATCAGGCGTTGACGTACAAATCGTTGAGCGTTTTAAAGGTTCCCATGCGTATCATCTCGTTTCAGTCGTCACGCTAGAGATCGAAAAAGAAGCACAGATGGATTTTGAACGTCTTCACTATGATGCCTCCGTAGCTTTTCATTTCTCCTATCTTCAAGCCCGCGTCGGACGAGGAGCTCGCTTAGGGGTTCGCACTGTAGGCCTAGGGTCCCGACTTCGTCGCGACATCCCGGATATCTTCCTAGAGGAAGCTGCGAGTGTGGAACTTGACGGTTTGTGCCTCTTAAGGGACCAACAACTCGGCGATACCCATAGCTTTATTCATCACGCTCATCCTCACGCTCAGTCCCGTCAACTTCACAAATGCATTGTTCAGGATCACAGCAAAGGTATTTTTAATGGCCAGATTCTGGTCGCACTCAATGCGCAACAAACTGATGCGCAGCAGGAGAGTCGAAATTTAATATTGGGCGATCACGCGAGTATTGATACCAAGCCTCAGCTCGAAATTTATGCCGACGATGTGAAGTGTGCCCATGGTGCCACTATTGGCCAACTGGATCTCGATGAATTGTTTTATCTACAAAGCCGTGGGTTTTCAGAGACTGCAGCTCGAGGGCTCCTGACCTTTGCTTTTGCTTCAGATCTTCTAGGGCGTATTCGAGTGCCTGTTCTCCAAAAGGCCCTCAAACAAGAAGTAATTCATCGACTACAGATGGATATCCTGGGAGAACTCTCATGACCTACTCCGTGAGTCGCATCCGAAAAGACTTCCCTCTCCTCGATCGGCCCTTTCACGAGAAGCCTCTGTATTACCTCGACAGTGCTGTGAGTGGACAAATGCCTACCTCCGTGATTGAGCGTATGCGGCAGTACGAAATGTACGAACACACCAACGTTCATCGCGGGGTCTCAACGCTCAGTCAAGAAGCGACGGATCACTTCGAAATGGCGCGCACCACCGTGGCTCAGTTTCTGAATGCATCTTCGGCTAAAGAAATTATTTGGACGCGCGGAACTACTGAAGCAATCAATCTCGTGGCTCAAACGTGGGGCCGTCAAAACATTAAACAGGGTGACGCAATCTGTCTGACTGAAATGGAACATCATGCCAATATTGTTCCTTGGCAGATGCTCGCCCAATCCGTTGGGGCCCATCTCAACATTATTCCCGTCGACGATCAAGGCGAGCTTCGTCTTGATGAACTCTCAAAAGTCCTTTCACCCCAGACCAAAATCTTAGCCCTCACGCATGTCAGCAATGTCCTCGGCACCATTAATCCGATCAAAAAAATCATTACCGCGGCCAAGCAGCGGATTCCCTCTCTGACGGTACTCGTGGACGGAGCTCAAGCCGTTGCCCACCTCCCTGTGGATGTCCGAGACCTCGGCGCTGATTTTTACACGTTCAGCGGGCACAAACTTTCCGGACCCACCGGGATCGGAATCCTCTATGGCCGTAAAGCCCTATTGGATGCCATGCCTCCTTGGCACGGAGGAGGCAACATGATCCTCTCCGTGACGTGGGATAAGACCACCTATATCGAGGCCCCTGGAAAATTTGAAGCGGGAACGCCTCCTATTGCCGCCGCCATTGGCTTAGGAGAAGCGATTCGTTACCTCTCCAAGCTCGATCTTCAAGACGTGCATACTCACGAGCAGCACTTACTTCGCCGAGCTTCTGAAGGTTTAAAGAAAATACCGGGTCTTCGCATCCTCGGAGAATCTGCGGACAAAGTCAGTGTGATCTCCTTTGTGGTCGACGGAGTGCACCCCCATGATCTTGGAACTTTACTCGATCATGAGGGCATCGTGATCCGTGCCGGACATCATTGCGCCCAACCTTTAATGGATCGATTTCAGGTGCCCGCAGCGACACGAGCCTCGCTCGCTTATTACAACAACGAATCCGATGTCGATGCGCTCATCCAAGCGACTCAGAAATCTGTGGAGATGTTCCATGGCTGATCCAAGGGAACTTTATCAGCAGGTCATTCTAGAACACAATAAAAAGCCACGTAATTTTGGCAAAATCAATGGTTGTACCCATCAAGCGGAAGGCCATAACCCGCTGTGCGGCGATCAACTCCAACTCACCTTGATAGTCCAAGAAGGCATCATCGAAGATATTCAATTTGAAGGCCGAGGATGCGCTATTGATGTCTCGAGTGCCTCCCTCATGACCACAGCAGTCAAAGGGAAGACTGTTAAAGACACTTTAAATCTCATCCAAGGCTTTCGAGCGTTGGTTCGAGGTGAATGGAATCCAGCGACACATGGAGATCTCGGTAAACTAGTGGTCTTTCAGGGGGTTAAAGATTTACCCGTGCGCGTCAAATGCGCTGTCCTCCCTTGGGCCACTCTTCAAAGTGCGCTTGATGGTTCTCCTATCGCTTCCACGGAGTAACTGTGCCAAAAATTGCAGAAATCGAATATACCCCCAACCCCAATGCCGTTAAATTTCTCTTGAAAGAGAGTGTCGCGAAGGGATTTCCTAAAAACTTTGCTTCGGCTGAAGTGGCTGCATCTGATCCTCTGGCCAAAAGTTTATTTGAGGTGGGTCATGTTCTGTCGATTTACATGCAGGATAAATGGATCACCGTCACGAAGGACGACCACACCACCTGGACCGACCTCTTACCCAAACTCGCGGCCCCCATCCGTTCTTTCCAAGTCAGCGATACGCCCGTCGACGCTCCCCCCTCTCGGGTCGTAAGCGATCTTTATGATCCCAATGATCCGATTCTCCAGAAGGTCCAAGCGGTCCTAAACGAAACGATTTTGCCCGCCCTAGCCTCCGACGGAGGTGGTCTTGAAGTTGTTGGACGACATGAAAAGCAGATCCTCATCCGCTATCAAGGGGCTTGTGGAACCTGCCCCAGCAGTCTGACAGGCACCCTCGCGGCGATTGAAAATCTCATCCATCAAAAGATTGACCCGGAGTTGACCGTCGTCTCGGTCTGAACTTCTCTTTTCCCTTGGTTTTTTGGGTAATCGTGGGCAAACTAATAGTTCTGCCGGAGAGTATGTGCCGGGATTCCAGCCCCCCAAATGGAAACGGGGAGGCAACTAAAAGAAGAGGTGGACTGCATGTCCAAACTACTCAATACCATTAAAGGCAAGGCCCCTAAAAAGATGGGCAACCTTACCGTGCTTGACGGTTCTCTACTCGAGGACCACACCCCGGAAACGAATGAGTTTCTTGAGGCACTCTCGGGCGAAGCCCGTGGTCTCCGTGAAGACCAACTCGTCACCGGTCACGTGGTAGATATCCGTGGCAAAGATGTCATCATTGACGTCGGCTACAAAGGGACCGGCACTGTCAACCTGGATGAATTCAATAATCCTGATGGCACCAGCACCCTCGCCGTAGGCGATGTGGTGGAAGTCCTCTTGGAACATCTTGAAGATGCTAACGGCAACGTTCGTATCTCCAAAGAACGTGCTTCCAAGATGAAAGTCTGGGATGAAGTTGAAAAAGCTTTCAAGGAAAACATGACTGTCACCGGTACCGTGGTCGAGAAAGTCAAGGGGGGCCTCAGTGTGGATATCGGTATCCGCGCCTTCTTACCCGGATCTCAAGTCGATACCAAGCCGGTTCGTAATTTAGATCCTTATTTGGGCAAACAATTCGATATGAAGGTCATTAAAGTCAATCGACGACGCGGCAATATTGTCTTGTCACGCAAAGTCTTTATGGAAACTATTAATGCCACCCTCAAAGGTGAGACTCTTCTCACCCTCGAAGAAGGCAAACTCGTTGAAGGTATTGTTAAAAATATTACCGAATACGGCGCCTTTGTGGATCTTGGTGGAATTGATGGACTCTTGCATGTCACCGACATGTCGTGGGGTCGTTTAAATAATCCAGGCGAAATGTTCCAAATCGGAGACAAGGTTGAAGTCGCCATCTTGAAATACGATAAGGAAACGGAACGTGTCTCCTTGGGTTACAAACAAAAGTTCCCCGATCCCTGGCTCTCTGTGCAAGATCGCTATCAAGTGAATGCCACGGTCAAAGGCAAGATCGTCTCCATTACGGATTACGGTGCCTTTGTGGAACTCGAACCCGGTATTGAAGGACTTGTCCACGTCTCCGAAATGTCTTGGACCAAGAAGATCAAATCAGCCAAAGGCATGGTCAATCTCGGTGATCAAGTGGAAGCCGTCATTCTCGGCATTGATTTTGATAATCGTCGCATCAGCCTCGGTATGAAACAAATCACCACCAATCCGTGGCTCGAATTGGCTGAAAAATATAAACCGGGCATGTCTGTGACCGGAACCGTCCGTAACATTACTGAATTCGGCGCCTTTGTGGAGCTCGAAGAAGGTATTGATGGCCTCGTTCATGTCTCTGATTTCTCTTGGACTAAGAAAATCAAGCATCCGGGTGAAGTCGTGAAGAAGGGTGATAGCCTCACAGCTCAAGTTCTTAGTCTCGACCCCGAAGCCCAACGCTTAAGCCTTGGCGTGAAACAACTCGAACCCAATGTGTGGGAAATCTTCTTTAATGCACATCATGTGGGCGATGTCCTGACGGCCCCCATTGTCCGCCTCACGGACTTTGGAGCCTTTATCGATCTCGGTTCAGGCATTGAAGGTCTCGTCCATGTGACAGAACTCTCTGAGAATCCTGTCCAAGATATCAATACCGAATTCCAGGTCGGCCAAGAACTCACGATGAAGATCGTGAAACTAGACCCCGAGGAACATCGTATTGGTCTCTCAGTCAAGCAAATGAAAGAGGGCAGCGCTCCTTCCCCAACGGAAGATGAAAATGCCAAATTAAGACTTGAACCCTTCAAGAAACCAACTCTTGGAGATGCGTTCAAAGAACTCGACCTCTAATATCAGGCGGGGTTCCTCCTCAAAAAAGAGGCCTTCGGGCCTCTTTTTTTATGCCCTATAATCGTAGTGAACACACCTCGAGCCACGCTCCATGCAATCACAAAAAATTTACGTAAAGATTCTCCGTTCGCTTACCTCCTACGAACGGGTCCTTCAGGCATCCTCAGAAGAAACCTTCACGTGCCCCTCTGATTCGGGGGGATGGTCGCGCAGTCAGGTCTTTAGTCACGTCTTCGGAGTCAACGGATGGATCTTAGCCAGGGTCGAGGATTGGCCAAACAACACCTATGAGCAATCCAAGCGCCAACCCTTGCTCGTCCGACTAATTTTTTTTCTAGGTACCCTAGGGCCAAAGAAAATCAAAGCGCCTAAAGTGATTCAAGATCAAGTAAGTTTACTCTCCAAGAAAGAAGCATCAGACCTCTTAGAAAAGTTCAAAGTACATCTGCACAAAGTAATGCCCACCTTAGACTCTATTCCCTCGAATCGCGGTTGGAATCATCCTATGATGGGATTTCTTTCGGCCCATCAATGGTATCAGTTGATTGAAATCCACACCCGACATCACGAGAAACAACTATCGTAATCAGAATCTAACGGGGTTCCTGGGGAATAAATACATCAACCAAGCTAATAGAAAACCGATTCCGACGAGTCCTAACCAGTACTTAACAATACTTTTCTTTGTTCGATCCGAGCGCTGCGTTGGGGTTAATAGCCCCATGATCATGGCGATACCTGTCCCCATCACAATGAAATGAAGTAGGTGAGAGGAGAGAAAGTTAGCCATAACCTAGCCTGCAACGGAAATGGAATCCGGAGGAAGCCCAAGAATCTTTTCGACTTGTTCGCGGGTGATACGCAACGGTTCTTTTTTTTCTCGTACTTTAGAAGGTAACTCATACATGGGCTCTAGAAGAATCTGTTCTAAGAGCGAACGAAGTCCACGGGCTCCTAATTTTCGGGCCATCGCCTGATCGGCAATCGCCTCAAGGGCACCTTCTTCAAAACTTAATTCAACATCATCCATTTCTAAGAGTTTGATGAATTGTTTGGTCACGGCATTCTTAGGTTGGGTCAAAATACGGACGAGGGCTTCACGATCGAGGGCTTCAAGCGTCGCAACCACAGGTAAACGTCCAACCAACTCGGGAATGAGGCCAAATTTAATGATGTCTTCAGGCTCGACAAGCGGCAAGAAGTCGTCCAGTGACTCTTTGGAACTGGGGGTGGATCCAAAGCCGACGGCCTTAGCCCGAACACGCTGTTTAATGGTGTCTTCAATGCCACCAAAAGCCCCGCCACAGATAAAGAGAATATTGCTGGTATCCACTTGGATAAATTCTTGATGAGGATGCTTGCGTCCTCCTTGGGGAGGTACATTGGCTACTGTTCCTTCGACGAGTTTTAGTAAGGCCTGTTGAACTCCTTCTCCGCTCACATCGCGTGTGATCGATGGGTTTTCGCTTTTGCGGCCTACTTTATCAATTTCATCGATGAAAACAATGCCTTTTTGAGCCCGGTCGATATCGTAGTTGGCAGCTTGGAGCAATTTGGTAAGAATATTTTCAACGTCTTCTCCAACATAACCCGCTTCTGTGAGCGTTGTGGCGTCCGCCATTGCTAAGGGCACATCTAAAATCCGAGCAAGGGTTTGCGCTAAAAGTGTTTTGCCAGTTCCGGTAGGCCCAATGAGTAAGATATTGGATTTTGCTAATTCAACCGCATTTGCCGAAGCCTTGGTGGGGTGAAGGATGCGCTTATAGTGGTTGTAGACCGCTACAGAGAGCCTTTTCTTGGCACTTTCTTGGCCAATCACGTATTCATCGAGGTAGGTTTTGATTTCTTTAGGTCGTGCGAGCTTGGCCTCGTGCTTCGCCGGTGCTTTTTCGGCTCGGGACATCTTGATCTGCAATTGACCGGCTTCAATGCACTCATCACAGATGAACGCTTCCGGTCCTGCAAGAAGTTGTGCGACCTCGGTATCGAGTTTCCCACAGAAGGAACACGTTTGATTTCTTTTGGATGCTTTGGTCATCGTGACCTCAATCTATTTTTTGCGATCGTGAACAGTTTTAAGTTTAACAATTTCCAAACTAAGGGTTCCGCGAGGAATCGTCACACGGACTTCGTTGCCTTCTTCCTGTCCAACGAGCGCCATGCCCACCGGGGAGGAGATGGATAAATAATCTTTATGGTCCTCGGAGAGTTCTTCAGGCAAGACGAGTTGATAGGTTTTTTTCTCATTGGTGTCTAAATCGATGACGGTGAGCTCAGAGCCGTAGGCGGCTTTATCTTTCGGAAGACGACTCGTGTCTAAGGATGAGATCTCCGTAATGCGTTTTTCGAGGGCGACGACCTTCGATTGGTACATATCTCGCTTGGCGAGTGCTTGTTCGTACTCGGCATTTTCAGAGAGATCCCCCTGGCCTGCAGCTCGAGAAATTTCTTGCGGAATCTCATTCAAAAGAGCCTGTTTGAGCTCTCGCAATTCAGATTCTAACTTGGCTAAGACGTGCTTGGGCATGGTGTCCCCTTGAAAGGATAGAGCCCCACAGGGGCTCCGATTTATATGGACTTACTCAATTCTACCCACTCCTTGGGCGGAAGGGGGGGGAGGGCTGAATCTTGAGGGTTTGGGCGCGTTTTAAAGCGGTTATGCAGCCAAAACCACCATCGGGGATCTCGATGAATTTGTGCTTCAAGTAAACGCGTCATGACCTGTGTGGCGACCCATGTATCTCGGTCCGCATCTCCAGAGGATGCAATCCGGACCAATGGCTGGAACTGGACATGCACACGACCGCGATCCATCCAACTGAATACCGGGAGGATGGGGATTTGGTATTTGGCGACCAAAGCTCCCGCGGAAGGGTGCGTGGAAGCCCATTGACCTAGGAATTCTACGAAGATTCCCCCGCCTAAGCCATCCTGATCAAGAAGAAAACCGACCCCGCGACCTTCTTTGAGGGCCTTGATGGATTCTCGCAAGGCTCCGTCTTTTAAAATGACACGATTACCCATACGAGTACGGAAATCTAAACTGATTTTTTCAAGCAAGGGATTATCAAGCGCCCGACCAATCACATCCAGTGATCGGCCTTCTGCGCTTTGGGCTAATGCAATGGCTTCCCAATGACCGTAGTGCCCCGTCAGTTGAATAAAGCCTTTGCCCTCTCTCTGGGCTTCATCAAAATACTCCAAGCCCTCGATATGAACCCACTGTTTCAATTCCTCCCGAGAAGCGTGTCTCAATTTAATCAAACTCAAGAAAAAGGACCCATAGTGGGTAAATGCATGTCGAGTGAGTCCGTCTATTTGCTCTGAAGTTAACAAAAGATTAGAGGACCGTAAGTTATGTCGGACGACTCGGCGATGACGAGCATCAAGAGCCCAGAAAAGGAGGCCGACCATCTCCCCGAGAGTCCAAATTAAACTCCAAGGCAATGCCGCTAGAATGCCATCGAACGTCCTAAAAAGGGCATATTCGAGACGATGACGAAAATGGATTTTCGCTGTATCAAGAGTCATGTAGAAAGTGGGATCTTACGCCCTACCAAAGGATGGGTTTACCAAAAGTTCGATACGCCCAATAAAGCGTGGGGATCAACGTGACTATGGCAATCAGAACCAAGTTTATGTTGATCGATTTTCGCTCGGCTGACTGTGTGGAAGCCATTTTAGAATGGCGCCATCCGTAGCAGGCATAGATTAACAAGCCCACCTCCATCCAGATCATCAGTCGAATCCAAGTGTCGTGGGGCAGGTTTGACATGAGCCATAAGCAAAAGCCTGCGCCGGTAAGACCAATGGCCCAAGGAGCGGGTATTTTGAAAGGACGTTCTACATGAGGGTTCGTGATACGAAGAATCGGAACACCAATACAGACCAAAAGGAAAGCTAGGAGTGTACCAATGCTAACCAATTCTCCGACAAGTCCGAGAGGCATAACGCCTCCACAAATAGCCACAAAAAGTCCTGTGAGGATCGTTGCTGTATGGGGGGTTCCGTGAACCGGGTGTGCATGGCTGAACCATGGCAAAAGACCATCTTTGCTCATCGCATAGAAGATGCGGGTTTGCCCCATCATCATCACCAAGATGACCGAAGTGAGCCCTGAGATGGCGCCAATTTTGACGGCACTACTTAAAAAAGCTCCAGCCGCTGGAGACCAGTTACGTAGCTCGACGATCTTATCGATACCAACACCCATGGGAGCCGCTACGTTCAGTTCTTTATAATTCACAACGCCCGTTAAGACGAGCGAGATCAAAATATAAAGAACGGTACAAATTATCAGAGAAGCTAAGATGCCGATCGGTAGATCGCGTTTTGGGTTTTTGGCTTCTTGCGCTGTAGTACTGACGGCATCAAAACCAATATAAGCAAAAAAGACGACGCCAGCAGCCGTGAGTACACCACCTTTGCCCCAACCAAAACGACCATTCTCCGCAGGTGGGACAAGGGAGCCAAGACCCGTAGCATCGGGGTTGACATTAAGATTATTCATATCAATCACCGACAAGCCTAAAACAATGATGGTGACGACGATTGCAATTTTTATGACAACGATCACATTATTCAGTTTGGCGCTTTCTTGGACGCCACGATAAAGAACAGACGCTAAGGCCAGGGCAACAAAGGATGCGGGGATATTCCAAATACCTCGAGCCATACTGCCATCATTGAGCATTACATTGGTCCACGGACCCGCAAAAAAACGTAAGGCAAAATCACCAAGATGGATATCGAAATTTTTGAGAATAGATTGAAAATAGCCTGACCAGGCAATACTTACGGTCACGGCACCAAAGGCATACTCTAAAATTAAATCCCAACCAATAAGCCAAGCAATAAATTCACCCATGGTGGCGTAAGAATAGGCGTACGCCGATCCCGCAACGGGAATCATGGCTGCCATTTCGGCATAGCACAGTCCTGCAAAGGCACAAAGAATTCCACCCAATATAAAACTATAAATAATGCCCGGCCCTGCATATGTAGCCGCGGCGGTTCCGGTGAGAGAAAAAATCCCTGCACCGATAATCGCTCCGATGCCTAGCATCGTCAGATTGAAAGCGCCCAAGTGGCGCTTGAGGGTTCCCTGAGAACTTTCTACATTGGGATCGTTGGCTTCCCGAATAATACGATCGAGATCTTTTTTCACCATTAGTTCAGACATCTTTTAGCTCCTCGAAAGGGTTAAAAACGAATAGGCTCAATGTAGCAGTTAAGCCCAAGAAACCCAAGACGAAAAAGACTTCTGACGGTCTTCAAGGGTGCTTAGACTTTGAATTTTATGCGTTTTTAAGACACCCTTAAGACTTGAGGAGTCTCTTTCCGTTGGAGTTACCTGTGGTAGATACATGGTCTGACCGAATTCCATCACGTCGCTCAGAATGGGTAGATTTGTTGAGAGGCCTAGCCGTTGTCGTGATGATTGAAGTCCACGCCACGAATGTTTGGTACGAAGGAGTGGTTCCCCCTTGGTTAAATTTTATCAACGGACTTGTAGCTCCTAGTTTTCTCATGTGTGCTGGCTTCGGCATGACACTTTCCACTTTTCAAATCGACGGATCCCTGCGCTCCTTCAAAGAGGTACTTCCAAGATACGGTTTTATTCTTTTGTGTGCTTATCTTCTTCATGCGCCTGGACTCGCACTAGCACAGTGGACGGTTCTGAGTACTCCACAGCTTTTTCGAGAACTATTTAAAATTGATGTTTTGCAATGCGTAGTTTTCTCCTTACTCATTCTCCAGGGTCTAGCTCGTTGTATGCGTCATCGTGGTGCCTTCGGTTTCACGGCCCTGGCCCTAGGGGTTGCCATTGCATGGTTTTCTCCCTATTTGTGGATCACGGGGTTTGGCGAATGGATTAGTTTGCCTCTCCGGGGCCTCTTCAATGGAATCCCAGACCGCGGCGTCACGGCTCTCTTTCCCCTGTTCCCTTGGTTTGCTTTTGTTGCTTTTGGAAGTGCCCTCGGCGCACTTTATGCCTCTCGGCGGACAGATGTTCATGAAGACCAAGCTCGCTGGAGCGAATCGACCTTTATCTACACCCTTATAGGTACAGGTTTAGCCATTTGGCTATGGGGGCAATGGCAAAAAGATACCTGGCTGTGGTCAGGGACTTGGGTGGCCGATCCGACCGGTATTGAACGTTTAAATGGGTGGACGCGAGATGAACTTTACGCTCTCTACAATCAAACGTTGCCCAGTGTGATGGAGCGATTAGGTTGGGTGTTCATGATCGGAGGCACATTAGGATTTCTTAAATCGCGCTGGAGTCACTGGAAGTTCTTCTCGCTCCTTGATAGTGTCAGTCGGGAATCTCTCTTGGTTTATATTCTGCACTTACAAATTATTTTCGGTGTCTTGCTTTACCCCTTCGTTTCTAATGTGACGGGCTGGGGTTGGTATTCTCAGGATGTATTAGGGACGCTGATCTTTATCGTGGTCATTATTGCCATCAACCTGGTGGCCGCCGTGCAATGGCAAAAGATCAGGAAGCAGCCTTTGGTGATGCATCGCCTTCAATTGCAAGGATTATCGATCTTATTGGTTTGGTTTTTAGTAGGTCATTGGTGGACCTATATCTACTATCTTAAGAGCCCCGAACTGGCGACAGAACCCTACCCTTTCCTTAACGCGGCTCGCATCCGGAAGGGACTTCCTCCAACATCGGATGGCATGGCACTCAATGAAGAAGAATTTAGAAGAGAAATGAAGCGGCGTGGCAAAACGTATTCCGAAGCGACTTTGAAAAAGAAGCTTGAGATTATTCAACGCCGGCAACCCTAGCGCTATGGTGAATTTTATCAAGCGATTTGCTTCGACCTTAACCCTCTTGGGGCTTTTGGTTTTAGTAGTGGTGCCGACTCGTCTCATGCTACATAAGGCTGAGCGTTATCATCCTCAGGCTCGAGGGATGGTACTAGGGTTGTATGCCAACGATCCGAACTTCGACTACGGAGAACCCCTCAAACGAATGGCTTCCCTAGGCGTTCGAGCAGCGAGTCTTCAATTCATCTATTACATGGATGAATTTTCGTCTCACGAGATCACCCAGCATCCGATTAACTCGCCGACGAATGAGAATTTACGTCGAACGATTCGCCAAGCACGATCGCTCGGTATGCGGGTCATGATTTTCCCTACCCTCAACCTTCGAAACGAAGCCCAAGACGACAAACATTGGCGGGGGAATATTGAACCCAATGATTGGGGCCTTTGGTGGACCAATTATCAAGCCTTTAATGTACGTTTTGCCCGCATCGCCCAGGAGGAAGGGGCGGAATGGTACTCGGTGGGAACCGAGATGGAGAGTTCTCAACGATTCAAGGATCAATGGATCCATTTAATCCAGTCTGTGAGGGAAGTTTTCAAGGGAAAAATTACCTACAGCGTTAATTTTGATGCTCAAGATTCTTTTGATTTTGGGGAAGCTCTCGATGTCATTGGAATGAATACCTACGATCCCATCACGAAAGAAAAAGATTTTCCTTCTCGAGAAACCATTTATCAACATTGGTGGTGGATTCTCTACAAAGCACGGACCTTAGAAGTTCGTTTCAATAAACCGGTCATGATCACGGAGATCGGTTACGCGTCGTCGGAATCCGCTCACCGGGATCCTTGGGACTTTCGGAGTCCCTCCCCTCCTTACCCTGAGCGTCAGGCCCTCTTGATGGAAGAAGCTCTTAGCGTTTTGCAGCACTGGACCGAAGGAGAAGGTATTTTCTACTATTTATATGGAGAGGACCTTAAGGCCGGTATTCGACCCGGCGGACCCCTTGATCGAACCTTCAGTCCCTGGGGTAAGCCCACCGAGGGCCTCCTCCGACACTACTTTGCCATCCCTAAATGGAATTATGAGTTCTGGAAAGGCGAATACCCCGTCCCCTCCTCCGCTAAAGACTATGCCATGGCGCAAACCCTTTTGAGCCAGCTCCGTAGACTTGAGGCACAGGAACTTAAGGTTCTCCCACCCTGGGTCCTAACCTGGGGCCAAAATCATCCTGAATCTTTTAAAGCCTTAAAAGAACAGGTCCAGCAAGAGTCCGTCCTAAAAAAATAAGGAAGGACGATCGGAATTATCTGACACTAAACAGATGCATACACAGCGATTGATGACCCCAGGACCGGCTGTTCTTCTTCCCGAATCGTTAACAGCTGAAGCAGCTGTGTATTTTCATCATCGAGGATCGGAATTTAAAGAACTGATGGCGCATTGTCAATCGCGTCTTCGTCCTTTCTTGGGTCTAGGTCCTAAGGATTGGCCCATCATTTTGACCTCGAGCGGTACGGGTGCGATGGAGGCTGCGTTTGTCAATGCTGTGAGTCCAGGAAGCGCGATTGCTGTCTTCCATGCAGGCCGCTATGGAGAACGATGGATGGATTTTGCCAGGGCCCATCAAGTAAACACCTATGAATTAACCGCGCCTTATGGTCACACCTTTGATCTAGGGGAAGTTGAGCAATTGCTGTCCCGCGCTTCTTCACTCAACGCAGTGTTCTTTCAAGATAACGAATCCTCCACAGGAACTCGTCATTGCACACAGGAATTGATTGCCTTGATACAACGGCACCACCCCCAAGCGCTGATTGTCGTGGACGCCATGACGGGAGTAGGGGTTCACCCCCTCTCGATTCAGGACGGAATTGATGTATTGATCACTGGAAGTCAAAAGTCCATGGGGATTCACCCGGGTCTCAGTTTTCTTGGACTCTCTGAACGATACCTGAATCAACTCGATGAGTTGCATCTTCCTCGGGTTTATTTTGATTTACAAAGAGAGGTGGAGGCGCAGCAAAAGCAAGTAACCGCTTGGACTCCTGCCATCGGTTTGATTGGGGCTCTAGGGAGTTCACTTGATCGGATTCATCGCTTAGGTGGAGTTCAAATTCTTCAATCCAATGCCCATCTCCTTGCAGAATCCCTCCGATCAGCTTTAACTCATTGGGGAATTCCTCTCTTTTCTAGGCATCCCGGAGATGGGGTTACAGCTTTCTCTCTTCCACAGGCAGGGTCCTTCATTCAGCGTCTCAAACAGGAGGAAAATATCGTCGTGGCTTCAGGCCAGGGTGCACTCGAGGGCCAGATTCTTCGTATCGGTCACTTGGGTTTTATTTCGGCGAATGATATGGCCGCTACGATTGAGGGTATGGAGCGAATCTTCGCGAAAGCAGGTGCTGCCTATCCCAGCGGAGCCCTTCTTAAAGCGCAGTCTTTTTTAGATCAGGCTCCTAGATTTTGATCCACTGGGGAAAGTTTCCCATGGATCATAAAGGCAACGACGAGGCCGAAGAAGACTCCGGTCAGTAGTCCAGCCAATAGGACGCCAAGAACCGTAACCATAAAAGGCACGAAGGCTTTCCATCCTTGACGCCATAGATCTTGATAGATAGAGGGAAGCGTTAAGTTATAACCCGTGAAAATTAGGACGACCGCTAAGGCGGCTAGGGGAATGTAATTAAGCGCCCAAGGGAATATCAAAATAGCCAAAAGCAACAAGCAACCTTCCGTGTAAAAAGATAGCCGGGTACGTGCTCCTGAATCGACATTAACAGAACTTCTCACGATGACTGCGGTAAGGGGTATGGCTCCTAAAAGTCCGCAGAAAATATTGCCGACGCCTTGGGCGATTAATTCTCGATTCAAAGGAGTTTCGCGATTCAGCACATCGCGTTTATCAATGGCTTTGACACAAAGTAGTGCCTCAAGAGAAGCCAGGAGTCCTAGGGGGATTCCCACTTGCCAAATTTGAAATTCAGTCAGTCTTGACCAATTAGGAAGATGGATATCAGAAAAGATATTGGGGGGGATTTGGACTCGGGTAACAGTGCCCGGGGAGACCCAAGAAAAAGTAGCAATAAGAGCAGCTAACAACGAACCTACAAAAACTACCCAAAGAGCGAGGGGGAGCCTTAGCGGAACTATCGATCGCCTTTTCAAAAGAAGGTAGAACGCAAAACAACTGAGAGAAAGGATAGCTACAGGAATGGAAATACTTGACAGAGTTAAATCCTGAAAAGAGGCAGAAGCACCCAGGGCTACGGGAATTTGTTTACCAATTAAAATTAACCCTAAACCTGCAATCATACCTTTCATGACAGTCGAGGGAACATAATGGATCCAAGAGCCTAATTTAAAGATTCCCAAACCAATTTGAATCAGACCTGCTGCTAGGACGGCTAAGAGAAATGATTCGAAACTCCCGAGGGTCGCAATGCCCGCTGCCGTCACTGCGACAAGACCTGCTTCGGGTCCCGAGATAGCCAAGGCCGACCGGCTGAGTGTTGCGACGACTAATCCACCAATGATGCCCGTGAGTAGCCCTGCCTGCGCAGGAGCTCCGGAAGCAAGCGCTAAACCTAAACAGAGGGGAACCGCGACGAGAAAAACTGATAGTCCTGCAAAAAAATCATGGTCGCGCCAGGTTTGAAAGATCGTTTTACCCGGAATAGAAAGTGACATGAATCCCTCAGTCAATTGGCGGTGGGTGTGAGATTCGAACTCACGGACGGCATAACCGTCGCCGGTTTTCAAGACCGGTGCCTTAGACCGCTCGACCAACCCACCTTGAATGGAATAGTTTATCGTCGGAACTGCATTTCTTCACTAGAACAGTGGGTTTTGCCTTGTAGAGTAGGCTCATCAAAGTTAATCTAACCATTCCCCCAAGGAGAGTTGCCGGAGTGGCCGAACGGGTTCGCCTGCTAAGCGAATGTTCAGGGTAAACCTGGACCGGGGGTTCGAATCCCCCACTCTCCGCCAGTCCCCTAGCCTCTCATCGAGCCTAGGGTCGCATAAAAAAATCCCTGGTTGCGTATCAACGCTTCCAGGGATTTTTTTACTTAAGGTCTAGATTAATGAAGATCAAAACGATCTAAGTTCATGACCTTGGTCCAAGCGGCAACGAAATCGTTGACGAATTTACCTTGGGCATCGCTAGAAGCGTAAACTTCTGCCAACGCACGGAGTTCTGAGTTCGATCCAAAGACCAGATCAACGAGCGTGGCCGTCCATTTAAGACGTCCCGTCGAACGATCGTGGCCTTCCATGACTCCATGAATCTTGTGAGACATTTCCCATTGGGTATTCATGTCTAAAAGATTAGTAAAGAAATCATTAGTCAGCACTTCGGGTTGCTGGGTGAAGATACCTAATTGGGACTGATCATAGTTCGCATTGAGTGCCCTTAGACCTCCCACGAGAACCGTCATTTCCGGAGGGGTAAGGGTCAACATGCTGGCTCGATCAATAAGTCGTTCGGCTACAAACGCTTCAAAACCAGGGGCGGCATAATTTCGGAAACCATCAGCTTTTGGTTCGAGGACAGCGAAGGACTCAACATCTGTTTGATCCTGAGCAGCATCCGCGCGTCCCGCCATGAAAGGAACGGTCACGTCGTGGCCTGCTTTTTTTGCGGCTGCTTCAATAGCCGCTGAACCCGCTAAAACAATCAGGTCCGCTAATGAAATTTTCTTTCCGCCAGCAGCGGAAGTGTTGAAGTCTTTCTGAATCGCTTCGAGCTTTTGAAGAATCTTGCTCAATTCAGCAGGCTGATTAACCGCCCAATCCTTTTGAGGCGCCAAACGGATGCGGCCACCATTGGCACCGCCACGTTTATCGGTTCCTCGGAAGGTCGATGCGGAACCCCAGGCTGTTTTGACTAGTTGTGAAATAGAAAGACCCGAAGCCATGATTTTAACTTTGAGTTGCGCAACATCTTGGGCGTCCACTAAGGGATGATTGACAGCAGGAATTGGGTCTTGCCATATGAGTTCCTCCTTGGGAACCAATGGTCCGAGGTAACGTTGGATTGGACCCATATCACGGTGTGTCAGTTTGTACCAAGCCCTTGCGAAAACGTCAGCGAATTCTTGGGGATTTTGATGGAAACGACGAGAAATTTTTTCGTACGCAGGATCCATACGCAAAGCGAGATCCGTTGTCAGCATCATGGGTGCATGTTTCTTGTTAGGATTATGCGCATCAGGAACCGTTCCAGCGGCGGACGCATCTTTAGGGGTCCATTGTTGAGCCCCAGCTGGACTCTTAGTGAGGACCCATTCGTAATTGAAAAGATTATTAAAATAATCGTTGTCCCACTTGGTAGGATTCTGAGTCCAAGCGCCTTCTAGGCCACTGGTAATGGCGTGCTCCCCCTTACCCGACTCAAAAGAGTTCTTCCAGCCGAGCCCCTGTTGATGGATCGGGCTTCCTTCAGGTTCGGGACCCACATACTTAGCAGGATCGGCTGCTCCGTGTGCCTTCCCAAAGGTATGGCCCCCAGCTACAAGTGCTACGGTCTCTTCATCGTTCATCGCCATGCGCTTGAAGGTTTCACGAATATCTCGGGCAGCGGCGAGTGGATCAGGGTTGCCATTAGGTCCCTCTGGGTTGACATAAATCAGTCCCATTTGAACAGCGCCTAAAGGATTCTGTAGTTCGCGATCTCCTGTATAGCGTTCATCAGCTAACCATTTGTTTTCAGATCCCCAATAAATATCCTCAGGTTCCCAGACGTCTTCACGACCCCCACCAAAACCGTAAATTTTCAAACCCATGGATTCCATAGCAATGGTTCCTGACAAAATATAGATGTCTGCCCATGAAAGTTTTTTACCGTATTTCTGTTTGATAGGCCAAAGCAACCGACGCGCTTTATCCAAATTACCGTTGTCGGGCCAACTGTTAAGAGGTGCGTAACGATGGGTACCCCCGCCGCCGCCGCCACGACCATCACCAATGCGATAGGTCCCGGCGCTATGCCACGTCAAACGAATAAAAAAGGGACCATAATGACCGTAATCAGCTGGCCACCAATCCTGTGAAGATTTCATCAGAATATTTAAGTCGCTAATGACGGCTTTCAAATCTAAACTTTTAAATTCTTTTGCATAATTAAAATCCTTATCCATAGGATTTTTCTTCGGCGAGTGCAGATGGAGCGGGGTCAAATCTAATTGATTAGGCCACCAATCTCGGTTCGTTTGTTTTTTGGCGGCTCCTGCCGAGGGGTTGGACCCATGTCCAAAAGGACAGGCAGATTCTTCGGGCATAAATTTCTCCTTGGTAGAAAAGTTGGGAAGTATCAGCAACAATGACTGCACTTAGATTATTGCATATCCCTTCGGTACTTACAGGTACATCAGGACCTAGACAGGTCCATTTCCCTTTCAATTCTGAGCGGCAGTTTAGGGATGCTGTTTTTAAAGGGCAGTTCCTCGCTACCAAAGGTAACTCGACGAGAAGTCATTTCAAAAGAGACCTCTTAAGTAGGCGAAAATGGACACATGTCCTTCGTGCATTTACATCTTCATACCGAATACAGTTTGCTGGACGGACTCACCCGAATTCCTGATCTTGTTAAAAAAACGCAAGAATCCGGAATGCCGGCCGTCGCCGTTACCGACCACGGAAATATGTTTGGCATGATGAAGCTTTTTGATGCCTGTGAAAAGACGGCTGACAAAGAAGGTAACTGGGCAGTTAAACCTATCTTGGGTAGTGAAGTCTACGTTGCACCTCGATCGCGATTCGATAAAAAATTAGATGCGAAGAATATCGGAACTGCCGAAGAAGGACTGGAGGACTGTGTTGATCCTAGTGGGAGCCGTGATGCAGGCTACCACCTCGTTTTGTTGGCCAAGAACGCTGTGGGGTTTGCCAATCTCTCCAAACTCGTCAGCCGGGGGTATACCGAAGGTTTTTATTACAAACCTCGCGTCGATAAAGAAATTCTGAAAGAGCACTCTGAGGGGCTCATTGCTATGTCGGCCTGCTTAGGGGGTGAGGTTCAGGCACGTATTCTTCAAAACCGACTGGAACAAGCTCAAAAAGTAGCCGACGAGTATCGAGGAATTTTTGGCGATGACTTTTATCTTGAAATCCAAAACCAAGGTCTTTCATTTCAGAAAGAACAAGAGTGTATTCCTTACCAAATTGAACTAGCAAAGAAGTTAGGGATCAAAATGGTGGCCACCAATGACTCGCATTATCTGAACCATGAAGATGCGGACCTCCATGACACCATTTTGTGTATCGGGACACGCGCCCTGAAAGCCCAAGAGCGTCGGATGCGCTTCATTAATGATCAGTTCTATGTCAAAACACCGGCCGAGATGGCGGCCATGTTTCCAGACCATCCTGAATTCTTAGAACAAACTCTAGAGATTGCTAACAAGATTGATTTATTCCCTATCAAGCGTAAGGCAGCCACTCCCACGTTCCCTGTGCCGGTTGGAATGACCCTTGAGAGCTACTTCGTAGCCGTAGTGAAGGAATGGTTTGAACGACGCGTGCAAGAATGTCGCCCACGATGGGAAAGCAAAAAATTAAAATACCCCGAGCCTGACTATCGAAAGCGCCTTCAACATGAAATTGATACCATTCTTAAGGTTGGATTCCCTGGTTATTTCCTTATGGTGTGGGACTTCATTTGTAAGGCGAGAGAGATGGGGGTTCCGGTGGGTCCCGGTCGTGGATCTGCGGCAGGAAGTATCGTGGCGTGGGCGCTTTGTATTACCGACATTGATCCCATGGAATACGATCTCCTCTTTGAGCGCTTTCTCAATGCCGAACGTGTCTCCATGCCTGATATGGATATTGACTTTTGCCGCGATGGTCGAAGCAAGGTCATCGACTACGTCACTGATAAATATGGAAAAGACCGCGTCTCTAATATCATCACGATCAATCAACTCAAAACCAAGGCCGTCATCAAAGATGTTTCGCGCGTGTACGATAAAGACTTTAATTGGGCCAACAATCTCACGAAATTAATCCCTCAAGAACCAGGCAAGCCCATTACGGTCGGGGAAGCTCTAGAACGCTCTGATAAGCTACGGGAGCTTTACAATCAAGATGCGGACGTTAAAAAGATTCTAGATATTTCTGCCAAACTGGAAGGACTCGCTCGGAATTCGGGGGTTCACGCTGCAGGGGTCATCATTGCTCCTGATGAACTTACTAAATTTGCTCCTTTGAGCGTGGATAAAGATAAAAAAGTCATGGTGCAATACACCAAAGACGAAGCCGAAATGGCAGGGCTTCTAAAAATGGACTTCTTGGGTCTTGAAACCCTCACTCAAATTACTAAAATTCAAAACTATATTGCCCGGCGTCACGGGCAACCCGTGAGCGAAGCGATCCTTCATGATTTTGAAGATGCGAAGACATTTAAATTATTCTCGGACGCGAATACGGACGGTATTTTTCAGTTCGAGTCCAGTGGTATGAAATCACTCTTGAGGCAACTTCAACCCACGCGCTTCGACGATCTGATTGCCTTGAATGCCCTTTTCCGACCTGGTCCCCTCGAAGGAGGCGTCGTGGATAGTTTCGTTAAACGTCGCCATGGGCAAGAACCGATTGAATATTTGATTCCTGAACTTGAAGGGATCTTGGGGAATACCTATGGGGTCATTGTGTATCAAGAGCAAGTGATGCAGATCGCGAACCTGATCGGTGGGTTTTCGATGGGTGAAGCCGATATGCTTCGCAAAGCCATGGGTAAGAAAGATAAATCTATAATGCGCAAACTTCGTCTCGATTTCCTCAAGCGCGCCGTCGAAAAAGGATTTCATCGAGACCGAATGGGTGAGTTGTTTGATTTAATGGAACATTTTGGCGCGTATGGTTTCAATAAAAGCCATTCAGCGGCCTATGCGATGCTGGCTTATCAAACGGCCTACCTTAAAGCCCATTATCCCACTGAATTTATGTCGGGCCTCCTCAGTACTAAAGCCGAGCGCACGGATGACATCGTTAAATATATTCAGGATTGCCGAAGTCGAGACATTGATATTTTAGGTCCGGATATTAATGACTCTGAAAAAGATTTCTCTATTACGGCTTCGGGTCAAATCCGTTTTGGACTCGCGGCCATCAAAGGACTCGGCGAAGCGGCCCTCAAAGCGATCTTAGAAGCTCGGCAACGCGAAAAAGGCTTCAAGGATTTTTCACATGCCATTCAATCCACAGACCTAGGCAAGGCCAATAAGAAAGTTTGGGAGTCCCTCATTAAAGCAGGTTGTTTCGAATCCCTAGAGCCTCATCGCGCCGCCCTCCTTTCGAGCCTTCCGGCGGTTTTAGATTCGGCCTCACGCGCCTCTAAAAGCCTCCAAGGAATGACGAGCCTCTTTGATGATGTGGAATTGGCCACCATGAGTGAGGGTTTCCGACTCCAGAACGACATTCCCATGTGGACACGCCGAGAACGACTCAAGTACGAACGTGAATCGTTAGGCCTCTATGTCTCAGGACACCCCTTAGAAGAATATCAAGACACCATCATGATTCATACCCAAGGGCCCATTACGCGACTGATGGAAAAAGCCACATCAGGAAGCCTGCGTGATCGAGATATTGTCTCCGTCGCAGGCATGATTAACCTTGTTCAAACGAAGACCAACAACAAACAAGAGCCTTGGGCCATTTTGACCCTCGAAGACCTCACAGGGAAAATGGAGATTCTACTCTTCCCGTCCTATTTTGATAGCCAAACCCGTAAACGCACTCGACCCTACGATATGTATCGCGATCTCGCCGTAGCTGACAATTTAGTGCGAATCACCGGTGAGATCAAAGTTGAAACTATTACGAATTTTTCTACTGGCGAAGAGGCAGAAGAAGATACGACGGTCGTCAAAATGAGCGCCATTCAAATTGAGCGCTTAGACGGCTTTCAAGGCAAAGGTTTGATCGGGGCAATCATTACCCTACCCCCCGGAGATCCGCTTCCAGAACTGATAGGCTTTCTTAAGAAACAGGAAGGTGTACTCCCTGTCTATTTGGAATACATCAGCAAAGAAGGCATAAAGACCCAAGTGAAAGCGGGGCCTGAGTTCCGACTCAAGTATGATCCTGAACTCGCCGAGCAATTATCCAAACAGTACGGGTGTAAATTAGCTTGGCGCTACTAGATGCTTAACCTATTTCTTCGTTTCGTCTTTTTAGCTCTGGGTCTTAAAGGGGCTGCCTATACGGTGCCTGGCATTCTGGCACCTGATTTTCTCGGACTCCTCCAAGTTGCTATGATTCTTTGGTTGGCGAATGAAACGTTGGGGCGCCTCATCAAATTCCTAGCTTTTATTCCTATCTTCTTGTCCCTCGGTTGCTTGACCTGGTTCATCAATGGGGCCGTCTTCCTATGGGTCGGACAGATGGCTAATCAGTGGGGGTTAGGTTTTCGAGTCGATGGATTTGGGTCGGCCTGCTTAGGGGCGCTCATAACGTCGATTATCTCTGGACTCCTCGGATGGATCTTTATTCGTCCCAAAAAACCCAAACGCCCTGATCAAGAAATTCTCCCTCCCGAATAAAACCAATGAACGCACCTTTGAAGCCACAGACCCGCTTTTTACTGGAGAACACAGGGGGCGTAGGTTATTTTTTTGATGCACCCTCGTCCTACTGGGAAGCGAGAAACGTAGATGAAGTTTCAGGGGCCCTTCGCCAGATCGAAGAAGCCTGTCGTCAAGGTCAACATGTCCTTGGACTTTTCCCCTACGAACTCGGATTAGCTCTCCAAGATCTACCTACCCGTCATCCTTCAGATGGAGTTCTCTTACGCGCTTGGGTCTTCCCCCGACTTCGGACGTGGAGTTCGAAGGATATTGAAACCTTTCTAACCGAAGCAACGTCAAGCGAACCTCCTTCGGGACTTGCGGGTCTCCAATCTCAAATCGACGTCATGACCTATGGCCAGGCCGTGAACCAAATTCACCGGGCGATTCAACAAGGCGAGACGTATCAATTAAATTTCACGTTCCCATGGAGAGGTTCTCTCTATGGATCACCTCTCTCGGTCTATCGAAGGTTGCGTGAGCGTCAACCAGGACCCTACAGCGCCTATCTTGAGTGGGAATCCGGATGGGTTTTGTCTCATTCCCCCGAATCCTTTATTGAACATCAAGCAGGCACTCTCACGTGCCGACCCATGAAAGGAACATCTGATCGGGAGGGCGGCTCAGAGTTATCCCAGGACCCCAAAAATCAATCTGAGAACGTCATGATCGTCGATTTAATTCGTAATGACCTGAGTCGTATTGCCCTCCCTGACTCCGTCGAAGTATCGGATCTCTTTGAGGTTCATACTTATGGAGATGTGACCCAAATGACTTCGACGATCACCGCTCGCCTGGATCCCGTGCAGTCTCTAGAATCCATCCTTCGGGCGATGTTTCCCTGCGGTTCAGTGACCGGTGCTCCAAAACGCCGAACCATGGAATGGATCGATCGCCTTGAAGATCATCCCCGAGGGCTTTATTGTGGATCTATCGGATGGTTTAAACCTTGTGAGCCGAACGTCCTGCCCGATTTTCATCTCAGCGTAGCTATTCGAACGCTCGAAGTTAATCCCGAACGCCAAGTCATCTTAGGGGTTGGCTCAGGGATTACGATTGAATCTCAAGCTGACCCGGAATGGGACGAATGCCAACTGAAAGCTTCCTTTGCGACACGCCTGCCTAGTTCAGTAGGCCTCATCGAGACGATGCGTTGTGAACTAGGTCAGATTAAACATCGAAGCGCCCATCTAAAGCGTCTCGAAGGATCGGCACGGGCTCTCGGTATTCTCTTTTGCTCATCCCAAATCGAAAAAGATCTTGAAGACCATCTCAAGACCCTAGATCCACTTCATCTGTTTCGTGTACGCCTCGAGCTTCACCCCAATGGAGAGCTCGAGATCCATTCAGAACCCTTAGCCCCCCTTGAGGGTCCCATCGACTTAATGTGGGCTTCGACGTTGGGATACCCCTGTATGTCCTCTCAGAATCTTTTGTTGGGTCATAAAACGACCGACCGCTTAATGTACGATCGAGCTTCTGAGCAGGCGCTACAACACGGAGCTTTTGACGCTCTCTTTGTCAACGAACACGGTTTCGTTACTGAAGGAGGTCGATCAAATCTATTTGTGCGCCTTGGACAGGAATGGAAAACACCACCGCTCACCGATGGTGTACTTCCCGGGATCCAACGTGAACTCTTAATAAAAGATTGCTCTTATGAAATCGAAGAAAGGTCTCTCACCATTCAGGACGTCCTTGGGGCAGATGAAATATGGATTACCAATTCACTGAGAGGCAAACTAGTCGTCAGGGGTTTTCGCTCTTAATAAAGTTTTCAAGCAGCGCAGATCCGTGCTCCGTCAAAATTGATTCAGGATGGAATTGGATACCTACAGAGGGATAGTTTCGATGGCGTAGAGCCATGATTTCACCCGAGTCTTGTGCGGTGGCAATAATCTTCAGGTCCTTAGGAAAAACATGAGGATCGACAGTTAGGGAATGATAGCGGCCCACTCGAAACGAGCCGGGGAGTCCTTGAAAGAGCGGATCGGGAACTGTGGTCACCATGGAAGTTTTTCCATGGTGAATCTTAGGCGATGAAATGATTGTTCCTCCAAATACCTGGGCGAGGCATTGATGTCCTAGACACACACCTAATATAGGCAATCGGGCATAAGCTAGTTTGATCATTCGAATCGAATGAGGTACCGAAGTGGGAGAGCCAGGGCCCGGTCCCACGCAGAGGTGGGTCCACGTTGGGGGGATTTCAAGGAGTGAATCCAAATCATCGCTTTGACGAAAATCTACAGTCACACCTAGCAATTTAAAGTAGCGTGCCAAGTTGTCACAAAAGGAGTCGTGATGATCAATCAAGCCGACAGTCTTCATGGCTTCAGTCTATTCAAGATGAACTCACCAAAGGAAATACAAAAGCGCCCCAAGGGGCGCTTTTGTAGAACAAAACTAAACCGACGTCTTACCGATTACCATACCAACGGAGACTATCACGCGTCATCCAAGGCATTTGTATGGGGCTAATCTGGATAGATGGCAGGGTGTAGGTGCCTAACTCTTGAAGGTCTGGCATCGATAAACGATGTTGCATCCCATCTCGAGAGGGGATGGGTATTGTTGTCCAACCCACAGGATCGATGGCCGCTCGGGAAGTACCTAAGCCATCAAGATCGTAACCCAAAAACCAAGCCGCTTGTCTTTGCACTAAAGCATTGGCGGGATCCGTGGGGCTCAAGAGAGCTCCATGGCCTGAACCAGTTTGATCGAATTGGAAATAACCCTCTAGATTGATATTGGTGCCTGATGAAAGATTGGTGCCCGTTGTAGCCACGGCAGTTTTAAGGGCCACATTGGTGTTAGCGGAGTTTCGCTGATAAATCACAGGCGATACAATGCGACTCCCCACACTGTAGGAGAGTTGCTTAAAACTAGGAGCGATTGCATCAAGAGCGCCTTGGGTCGCTGTGCTCTGACCCAAGCCTAAAATACTTCGGCCTCCTAAGGCATTCACTAAATAACGTGTCGCACTATTTGGAACTACCGTATCGTTCAGAACTTCTTGGATCAAGATTCTATTGCTGAGCCGCGAAGCTTGCCCGGCAGCAAGAGGTGAGGTCACGGTAGCTGGATCTACGGTATCAGCGACGGTTTGAGTGCCCCAATAGAATTGGTGCCACGTTAATGATCCCTTGGGAATACCCAGGGCGGCAAGTTGTGTATCGACAACGGGTCCAAAGGCCGCGCTATCTCGAATCAGATAACCTAAGCGTCCTCCGGGGACGGAAAGGGCAGCTTTCATGGTTCCTAGAGGTAGCCCTGGATAAGGCATGCCTGCCATGGTGTACATTCCCGTAATACCGCCAAGAGACATGCCAATATATCCGACATTAGTCGTATCAATCGGTGCGTCTTTATCGCCTGAGGTAATGGCCGTATTAATTGCGGAGAGAGAGGCGATTAAGCGATACGTATTTAGGGCTGAATTTTCAACACTGGTACGAGCCGCCAAAGGTGCGCCCACGGCGAGAAAATCACTGGACCACTGAGAAGAGGTTCTTCCGGGTGCAGCCAGGGCTCCATGAAGCGGTTGATCAATGGCAATTACCGCACGACCACTCCACATTAAAGCATTGGCTAGGGTAGCGACTTGTTCTTTCTGACCACCGATCCCATGCTGAAAAATAGCTAGGGGCCATGCAGAAGGAGTGCTCGACCCGGTCGTGGCTGGATCAGGTTCCATATAAATGAAAGGAACTGAATTAGGAATATGATAAAAACCAGCAAAGGTATTCGTTGATCTAAAGACTTGGCGAACCCCCGAAGCAGGACTCCATAAGGTTCCGGGAACGGCCCCTGTGGCTAAAATCAACGATGAATTTGCGGCTCGGAGCGCATCAAGAGAAGCGACATCTACATGAAGCAGTCCGCTATTGAAAGTACCCGTGATGATTCGTTTGATGTGCGTATTGGGGACACCGGTTAACCCAGCAGCAGTCCAATAAGCATTGACACTGGTCGTTGCGGATCCTTTGGTATAGACGGCAGTCACGGTAGCTGCGTTTGTGAAGGCAGCACCATTCGCCCATGCGCGGAGTAAAAACTCTACGGGCGCAACCGAGGCAGCTGAGGTTCGATCCGTACGGATATAGCCTGCCCCTGTGGTGATGAAACGTCCCATTAAAGCAATTTGCTGCCTTGAGGTAATGCCCGTGGTGGTGCTTGCTGCAATTAAGTCGTTCATGACACTGGCATAACCACGAAGGGCGATTAGACCTGGTGCCGCTAATTGATCACCACGAATGGCCTCAAGCGAGTTTAGATGAGTTCCAGCCAAACTAGTCGTTGATTTGAGTTGACGGAAATAATAGGAGGAAGAAACCGGTAAGTTAGAAGCAGCGTCTTTGAGGCCATCCGTCAGAACGTAGAGATAGCGCGTAGCCGGTTGAAGGGGAAAATTGGGGAAAATAGACCCGATTTTATTGGTCGAATCCACCTCATACGTAAAGCCGGCCGAGATGTTTGCAAAGCCTAGGGGATTATTTTCAAGACCACTAGTATCTGGTGTCAGTTGAAAAACTTTGACTGTCGTTGCATTAAAAGTAGAAGGAACAATTGCTTTACCAAACGAAACTAAAATAGGGGCATTCAAACCTGACACGGCATGCGTGGAAGTAATTCCGGTATAACCCTGTTCCGTTCCACCCATTTCCCTTTGGGCAATAAAGTTTAGGGCTTTCGAAGGATCTAACGGGACCCCAGCGGTGACAGCAACAGCAGAAGTGGCCGACGCCGTAGCTAAAATATTCGGGAGGGGTATATTGCCGGTAGAAGGATCGAAGGCTGCAAAATTATCTGACTCAATGGGGGCAGGATCTGTGGAGATGGCTAATTTAGCAGAATTACCACCGACGCCAGAACCACAGGCAAGCAGAAAGCCAAGAGATAAAGTTAGAAGGGATGAACGATAAAAATTACGCATTGATTACTCCTTACAAAGTGACGAATGGATTAAGTAAATGTGAAGCTTTTGTGACAAAACTATCAATTCTTACAACTATACGCCTTAATATCTTGTGTTCATAAGGATTTTCATGCTTTTTAGGGGATTAAATGATCTGATCTCATCATCCCCCCAAGATATAAGGGTTAAGGGGAAAAAATGCACATTTTAAGAGGCACCTTTCAAACCTAAATTCTGGCCTCTGGGAGTTGACGATAAAATCAAAGATGTATGCGGATAGCCTCGCAAGTTAAAGGCTGCCAACCGAGCATGTGCCGCGGTGGCCGAACCTCATTAAGGTTCCATACGTTGGATCAACCAAAAAAAGGAGTCTTATGTCTAAAGATCGTTACTTATTTACTTCCGAGAGCGTGACGGAAGGACATCCCGATAAAATCGCTGATCAAATTTCCGATGCTGTTTTAGATGCGGCACTTCAACAAGATCCGATGTCCCGTGTCGCATGTGAAACGCTCATCACCACCGGGCTCGTCGTCGTCGCGGGCGAGATTACAACGAAGGCTTATATTCCGATCAATGAGTTAGTTCGTAAGGTCATCAACGATATTGGTTACAACGACAGCCGAAAAGGCTTTGATGCAAACACCTGCGGCATTATGGTCACGCTCGATCGCCAAAGCCCGGATATCGCCATGGGCGTTAATACAGGGGGAGCTGGAGATCAGGGCCTGATGTTTGGCTATGCGACGAACGAAACCCCTGAACTCATGCCTGCAGCCATCTTTTACGCTCATCAACTGACGCAAGCGCTCTCCCTCGCGAGAAAAAAGAATAGGCTTCCCTGGCTCCTTCCGGATGGCAAGAGTCAGGTCACCGTGGAATACGAGGGCAATCAAGTGGTGCGCATCGATACGGTAGTGATTTCTACCCAGCATACCGATGCCATCCGAACGCCCGATTTACGACGCGCAATTTTAAAGGACATTATTTTAAAAACATTGCCGAAGCGTCTCATTGATTCCAAAACCAAATTTCACATCAATCCAACCGGTCGTTTTCTCATTGGGGGACCCATGGGGGATACCGGGCTGACCGGTCGAAAAATTATTGTGGATAGTTATGGAGGCGCCGGTCGTCACGGAGGCGGTGCGTTCAGCGGTAAAGATCCGAGTAAAGTCGATCGTTCGGCCGCTTATATGGCTCGCTATATTGCCAAAAATGTGGTGGCTGCTAAATGGGCCGATCGATGCGAGGTTCAATTGGCCTATGCTATTGGGGTAGCGGAACCCGTCTCGATCCGCATTGATACCTTTGGGACAGGAGCTGTATCAGACGCTCAGATTTCAGCAGCGGTTCGAAAGGTCTTCAGTTGCACCCCCAAAGCGATGATTGAGGCTCTTGACTTAAGAAAGCCCATCTACCGACAAACGGTTAATTACGGGCATTTCGGGCGAAAAGGCTTTGCGTGGGAAAAAATCGACCAGGTTAGCGCTCTCAAAAAAGCCCTTAAGTAAACCTCAAAATTTTTCAGCTGCTGCTTGGACACGCTGTGTCCAGTCTTTCCAAGCGCGAGTATTGAAACTATCTCCTCCTAGATTAGGAAGAGTGTCCCGATACATCCATCCGCGTTGGCGGGCGGGAGACCAGAGTTCTTCTTGAAGAGTCTTCAGGGCATCCGCGCACTGTTGAACGCCAGCGTCAGTTTGACAGACCAGCATCCAATCATGCCCGGCTATTAGACACTGGCGGACACGTTCGTCCCAGGACCACCGTTGACAACCGCCCATTTCAAGATCATCGGGAATAAAAATACCTTCGACCCCATATTGATTTTTTTGTGCGCCTAAGGGATGCATCGAAAGCGGTAGCGGATCACTCGCGGGTGTCTTTAAGTGCGCCACCATGACCAAACGATGCGCCTTCGATAATTTTTGGAAAGGAAACGCATTGAGGGCCAACGTTGCAGCATCCTCTAGGCTAGGTAGTCCCTGGTGGCTATCAATCAAAGTGCCGCCGAGCCCTGGAAAATGCTTCAGACAACCCTGAACGCAGTGTGCCTCCATCCCGCGAAGATAAGCGTCGACCGCTACGATGATATCTTGAGGATTTTCACTGACGCAACGATCACCCATACCGGTACCTACATGACCATCCCATCGATCAGCGACAGGAGCAAAATCAATATTGATCCCCAGTAAAGCACAGCCTTCGCCCCATAACGATCCCCACAAATAGCAAGCCTCGACGCCTCCTGTTTGAAAAATATTCTTAAAAGACGGGGTTTCTCCCACCCAAGGACGAAGACGAGAGACCGCTCCGCCTTCTTGATCAATGGCGATCGGCAAGGGAGCCTTTCGGCCCCAGCGAGCTTGGAGGCCTTGGAGCATTTCAAAACACTGAGCGGGTCCCTTCTCGGGATCAGGATTGAGATTGCGTCCGAAGAGAATTAGGGCGCCAGGTTGGAGATGATTTGAGACTTCTTCAACCGTTCGGCCCTGAAAGCCAGCCCATAGAATATCTTCAGAAGGATGTGAAGCCATAAGAGTCCTAAGTTTCTTTGAATTAGACTATCTCAACCCACCTAATTTCGTGCCTCAATTGAGGACCCAAAAGGGTTCGTTACACTTAAACTATGCCTCTTCATCCCGAAGCTCAATTACTTAATCAACTGATCGATCGAGAACACCCCGAATTGGGAAGGGCTTTGTCCTCATTCGGTCGTCGCGTTTATGCGCCTAAAGGGATTCCTTTTCAAGCCCAACAGGCTTCGGGCTGTAAAGTGAATGCCACGATAGGACAAATTACGGATGGCAAGGGACTCCCCTTACCTTTGGATCGCTTAGCGGATCTCTTGAAGGGGCTTCCCCAGAAAGAGGCTTTTCTTTACTCGCCGATCCAAGGTCGAGAGCGATGTCGAACCCTTTGGAAAAACAAACTAGTCGCCGAAGATGTTCGCTTCTCGTCCCTGGCACTTCCAGGGGTGAGCCTAGGGATATGTCATGCCCTCGCCATGGCCACGGACCTCTTTTTTGAACGGGGGGATACGCTGGTGGTCCCCGATCTCTATTGGGATAATTACGATCAGATTTTTGAAGTCCGACACGAAGCCCGCATGATCCACTATCCTTTTTTTGAAGGTACGACTTTCAATATCCAAGGTTTGAAGCAAGCCTTGGGTCAAGTTAGCGGGAAGGTTCACGTCTTACTTAATTTTCCGAATAATCCTACTGGCTTTTCGCCCACACAGAATGAAATCAAACAGATCGCAGACCTTCTTGTTTCTGAAGCTGCCCAAAGAATCGTCGTGGTCTATTGCGATGATGCTTATCATGGACTCGTTTTTGAGCCAGAAGCTACCCCCAAGAGTCTTTTCTTCGAGCTGATCGATCGCCACCCTAATTTAATCGCCTTGAAAGCCGATGGGGTGACGAAGGAGTTGAGCTTCTTTGGAGGACGTGTAGGTTTTCTTTCCTTGGGATTCTCAGGAACTGTGGGGCAATATTTCAACGAGAAGATCTGCGGCCTTGTCCGAGGCAGCGTCGGCTCACCCGTGGGGATCAGTCAATATCTTTCAGAAGAAGAGCTCCTGGATCCACATCACGAGTCTTCTTTCCAAAACCTCAAATCCATCTTAGAGAAACGCTATCGTGTTTTAAAAGCAGGTTTAAGTCAAGGATCTCCCTTTTGGACTCCCCTGCCCTTCAACTCGGGCTGTTTCTGTCTGCTTAGACTCAAACCTGGCCTACAAGCCGAAAAAGTTCGCCAACAATTGATTCAGGACGAGAGTGTTGGGGTAGTCAGTCATCAAGAACACTATCTTCGAATTGCCTTTTGCTCGATGACGGAAAGTGACATTTCATTTCTCCTTCAGGCTCTCCATCGAACCTGTGAGAAAATGTTAACTACGCATTCCTAAAGGTTTTATATTATGAAATTTGTTCGTATTAATCACATTGGAATTGCTTCTCGAGATTTAGGGGAAGTGATGACGCGTATGGCGTCTTTATTCGATCAAACGCCTTCCCACCAAGAAGAAGTAAAGGATCAAAAAGTTAAAACGGCATTCTTTCCTGCGGGTGAGTCTCGCTTAGAATTTTTAGAAAGTACCGATCCCGAAGGTCCCATTGGAAAATTCATCACAAAAAGGGGGCCGGGGATTCATCATATCTGTTTGGAAGTAGAAAACATTCATGAAGCGCTTGCTCACCTGAAACATAAAGGGGTCCGCTTAATCGACGAGCAACCCCGTAAAGGCGCTCATGATTGTTGGGTAGCCTTCATACACCCCTCAGAAACCGGTGGGGTATTGATGGAGTTATCTCAAGAAGCTCAGCCTAAGAGATAACACTTTCTAAATAGAAACGCCATAAAGGCTCTCCCCAGAGGGCCACAATCCCTGCAGATACAGCCAAGAAGGAACCAAAGGGGAGGTGTGTGTCCCACGTTCCTCTTTTTTGGATTTTCAACACTAATCCCCAAAGGGTCCCCAGCAAAGCAGCTACAAAAAAGATGCCGATCATAGATCTCCATCCAAAAAAAACACCCATCCAGGCCATCATCTTGGCATCTCCACCACCAAAGCCTTCTTGGTGTCGCCATTTTAAATAAAGTTGATTCAAAAGCCAGATGAAGCCCCACCCCACAACTGCTGCAATCAGGCCTGAAAGCAACCTTGAGAAGGGATGGGGGTCCCCCCAGGCAGTACCGATCCCAAGGAATAACAAGAGAGGTATTTGAATCCTATCGGGCAACAAACCTTTTTCTAGGTCCGTAAAAAAGAGCGTGACCAAGCCCATGATGACCAAGACCCACATCACAAACCCTATCGTGTCACCCCAAAGGAGGAGGGGATACATCCCAACACAGGCGAAGGCCAGGACGAGTTCTACAATCCAGTATCGATGAGTGAAAGCATGCCCACAGGATCGACATTGGCCTCGCAATAATAAAAAACTTAACAGAGGAACGAGGTCTCGGGAACCAATGGAACCTCCGCAATGGGGACAACGACTTCGACCCCAGAGGGAACGGTTGGGGGGGTCTTCGGACGTCGAACGATGAATGAGGACATTACAAAAGGACCCTAGGCATAAACCAAGAACAAACAAAAAACTTTTAATCAAAAGGGCTGTCATCTTCTTATGTTCTCATCCTCACTCATTCCATAGGGTTTCAGAAGTGAAACTTAGGGCAAAATAGAAGATACGAGCGAGAGGGTAAGGGATGAACAAACTAAAATTACTAGGCATTTTGCTCTTTTCAGGGGCCCTTCTCTGGAGCCAAGCCAAACCCCAAGTAAAAATCGTGACCAACTATGGATCTATCGTGGTTGAACTTGAGCCCACCTTAGCCCCCAAGACGGTTGCTAATTTTCTTCGATATCTCCAAGAAGGGCATTTTGTAGGAACCACCTTCCATCGTGTCGTCGAGGGATTTGTAATTCAAGGAGGTGGACACCTCGAGGATCTTAGTGAAAAACCAACACATGACCCTATTCCCAACGAATCGGAACGAGCCTTCAAGGGAGGTCTCAAAAATACCCGAGGGACGATTGCCATGGCTAGAGAAACGGCACCCGATACGGCAAACTCTCAGTTTTATATCAACACCGTCGATAATACCCGACTAGATTTTAAAGATGCATCAGATACAGGCATTGGATATTGCGCTTTTGGTCGCGTCATTGAAGGCATGGATACGGTCGATCGCATAAGTAAAGTCCGAGTAGAGTGGAAAAAAGGAATGCAAAACGTTCCCGAATACCCTGTTCGCATCCGACAGGTAGAAATAGTTTCGGGGACCAAGTGAATTTTGCTTGGGACCAACCTGCCCCAGAACGAAAAGCCAAGCCCAATGCGTTTGGATTAACCCCTGAGGATTTCGAATCTTCAGGCTGTCCGGGTCGTCCCCAGCATGTCTTCAGTCAGTTGCAGCGACAATGGCAATGGACTGAAGAGCACCCTTTTTTATCTAAGGAAGTTCGTCATTGGCTAGAACACCAAACCGACCTGTCTCTACCAACGCTTTCCCAAGCCCTTCATTCTGAAGATGACTCGACTAAATGTATTCTAAAATTGATCGACGGAGAGCACATTGAGGCAGTTCATATGCCTCGTGAAGTGAAAACGTCGAGAGTGACGCTTTGCATCTCTAGCCAAGTAGGCTGCGCCATGGGCTGTACTTTTTGCGCCACGGGCGCTATGGGCATTAAGCGAAATCTAGAGAGTGGAGAAATTGTTGGCCAAGTCTTGTTACTCATGAAGAACTTGGGCCCCAAGACACCGGATCACCTAACGCTGGTCTTTATGGGTATGGGTGAGCCACTTCATAATCTTGATCACCTTCATAAAGCCATTCGGATCTTGTCTCATCCCTTGGGTCTTAACATTAGCCCCAAGCGTATTACAGTATCGACGAGTGGCCTGGTTTCAGGCATCGAGAGACTCGCCCAAATGACCCCTCGTCCCTTATTGGCGATTTCTTTGAATGCCACCACAGATGAGGAGCGCTCATTATCTATGCCGATCAATCGCGTCTACAATTTAGCTCGACTCAGGCGTGCCCTTGACAGTTGGAAACTTAAACCCAATGAGAAACTCACTTTCGAATACGTTTTGATGCGAGGCATCAATGATAGTTGCGCGGATGCCCAGCGACTCGCTGAATGGCTCGGAGACCTAAGGCGTCAACACAATGTCAACCTGATCCCTATGAATGAACATGAAGCGAGTGACCAGAAGGAACCCACGAGTGAGAGTCTTGAAGTTTTCAGCCGAACCCTGAGAAATCTCGGATGTTTTGTGACTGTGAGAAAATCAAGAGGACGAGACATACAAGCTGCCTGCGGCCAACTAATAAGGAATTTATGAGCCTCTCTATTCCTATTTTCCAATTACCTCATGGCGAGGGCTTACCCTTGCCCCAACAAGGAAGTTCACTAGCTGCAGGATTCGATTTGCGAGCTGCCTTGCCGGAAGGTCACGCTGTCGTGATGAAGCCTGGAGAACGCCGACTGATTCCTTCGGGTTTCGCTATGGCGATCCCAGAAGGTTATGAAGGGCAGATCCGTCCGCGTTCCGGACTAGCCTTAAAGCAAGGGGTCACGGTATTGAATGCCCCGGGAACCATCGATGCAGATTATCGTGGAGAAGTTCAGGTGCTACTCATTAACCACGGTGACGAACCTTTCACCATCCAGAGAGGTGATCGTATCGCACAATTGATCATTGCCTCTTTTCACACTATTCAATGGAACTCTGTGCGCTCCGCGGATGCCTTGAGTGACACCACTCGAGGCAGTCAGGGTTATGGATCGACCGGAAAGGATTAGTCCTACCCCTTGTTCTCATTAAAAAAGGCTCCCGAAGGAGCCTTTTTTAATGAGAACAAGTACACTTATTTTTTCTTAGCCGGTGCCGATGCAGGAGCTGGTGTTTTAGCGGCCGCAGGTTTATCCGCAGAAGCAGCATCATAGCGTTTAGCGACTTCATTGGTGAAGTCGAGACCCCAAGCAGTATCGAAAATCGTGTAGAGTCCTTGCTGGTAATTTAGAATCATTTGAAGTTTGCGTTCTTTCGCAATCGTTTCGACAATAGGGGTGATTTCGTTATTGAATTGGACTTGGATTTTTTGTTGAGCCTTACCTACTTCGGCTTGTGCATCTTCTTGCATTTTTTTGAAATCAAACTCAAGGTCGCGTAATTGACGATTGATCTTTTCTTTAGCTGCATCGTCAATTGAAGCCGAAGTAAGTTGTTTCTGAAGGTCCTGTCCTTCTTTCTGCTTCGCTTCCATCTTATCGGACCAGTTTTTTTCTACCACTTGGAATTCCGAAAGCAATTTTTTACCTCGCGTAGTAGATTGCAAGACTTGCTGAGGAATGAACATAGCCAAACGAGGCGTAGCATCCGAGGGTACCTCTTGGGCAACAGTAATCAACGACACCAACGAGGCAAAAAGCAAGGTTCTGAATTTCATAAAACTCCTAAAAGAATAGTTCTGTATTTTATCCAATAAAGGTCAATTCTAGGAGAAAAAAACTAAAAGGTGGTCCCTATAGAGAATTGAAAGTCGTTTTTGCCGTATAAATCATAGGCGTAGGGATTTAATTTCGTTGACCAGATTAAACGCATCGGAGCTGGGCTAATCGGTAGAAAAAATCTAAGTTCAGCACCCACAGACTGCCGCAAAGCCTCCGAAAAAACTCTTTTGCCGGGAGCCCATGCATTGCCCGCATCATAGAAAATCACAAACCTAAATGCGTCCGCAATCTTAAAGGCATATTCAAAGTTGGCTACAAATTGTTTGTTACCCCCCACGACCACAGGATATCCATTGGGGTCGAATTCGATAGAGCCCACCTGTCCGTATCGATAGCCACGAATCGTATTTTCTCCCCCCGGCCGGAAAAAGTTGTAAAGTAAGAGACCCTTTTCACTCAGATCTTGAATATGGGCATAGGCTAGATTGAACCCAAATATATTTCTTTCTCCAAGACTGAAATAATTCACGAACTCATAGTTGCTTCGTTGATTGGCGCGATCTCCTCCGAATTGCCACCCGCCGTAGGAGTAGGAATACGTCACTCTCGTACCTTCAGTTGGTTTAAAGGGATTATCGACTGTGTTGTAACTCACACTTAAACTGACATCAGAAGTCAATTCATTGTTAGCATTGCGGAAGTAGTAATTCTGGCCACCACTAATTTTTACAATCCGCCAAGAATACCCCAAACTTACTTCTGTGAAGTAAGCCCATTGTTTATCTTTAAAGAAATTGCTAAGACGTGCGCCCGTACCGATGGATAAGCCTTTGGTGGACTGAGAATACGCATTGGCATTGCCGACTCGTGAGGCATCGTAATCAGTAGAATTACTGAAAATACTGGTCGACAAACTGTAAGGCAAGTCGGCAACGTATGGTTGCGTTAATGAAATATTGACGGCTTTTTGGAATTGCCCAGAGTTCACGCTGAGCTGCAGTGCATCACCATTACCACCGAGATTCTTGGTGGCATAAGACATGCCGAGCGAAAATCCATAAAGTTCGCCATAGCCTCCATTAAACAAGAGCTCATTGATACCCGCTTCGACTCCTTTGATGGTGAGATCAACCTGATTTTTATCGGGGACAATTTCTACTTTAGGTTCTGAGTCTTTAACATCGAAGAACGTTAATTGACTGAGTCTTAGCATCGAATCCTTGAAGGCTTCCCGGCCAAAAGTATCGCCTTCCCTCAAGAGAAAAGATCGTCTCAGAACTTTATCTTTAGTAGTATCGTTACCCACAAAGGTAATATCTCTAATCGTGAATCGCTCGCCTTCTTCCACTTTGAGGGTAATATCGACAAAACTCTTTCCGTCTACCACTCGGGAAGCAAAGGAAGGCTCAGCCCGAAAGAGAATGTAACCGGCATTACTGTAACCTTCTCGAATCTTATCTTGGGCTTCATTTAGGGCACCCAAGTCAAAATAAGTGAGAGTTTTTGATGATCGCGAAGGCTTAAGATCCAGAAATTTAGCCAAGATGGAGCTATTGTCTCGTTTTGCAACCCCATATTTATCAAGAAAAAAAGCTTCGGTAAATACCTTATTGCCTTCGATCTTGATATCACCTTCGTAAAAGGATTCCCCTTCTACAATTTGGAAACTCAAAGTAGCCCTCAGATCGTAGGAAGGAGAACGAGCCTCAGCCATTAACTTAAGATTTTTTTTCTTATCTTTTTCAGTTGTGAAGTCTTCGATTTTAATATCAGGCTTACTGATGAAGACGTCTTTATATCCCTTCAACCAGTAGGCTTTTTTGAGAAGTTCCATATCTTCATCGAGACTTTTATCGATCAGAAGATCTTTCGAAGTAATCGGACTTAAAAACCAATTATGCTCGCTAGTCTTCATGATCGATTTCAATTGTTTTTCCGTGAACACCTGATTGCCTTTGAAGCGTATATTGTAGATACGATTTTTTCCACCTTCTTTGATGTCAAAAAGAAGCCGCGCAAGCCCTGGACCAATGGGTTCTAGACTTACCTCGATACTAGGAGACCTAAATCCTTTTTCAGCCGCAAGGTCTACAATAATATCTTTAACTTTTCGAACTAAATCCGGATCGTAAGGAGCATCAATTCGGATGTCGGCTTTCTTGTCTTTAACTTTATCTTTGATGGAGGTGAGGCCGATTTCCGTACCTCCCCTATAATCAATTTCTTTGATAATAGGTCGTTCAACCACAATAATAATAATTTTTTTACCCTGCTCTGTATCTTCAACATTGATTTTAATATCGTCAAAAGCTTTCATCTCCCAAAGGACTTGGAGCGCTTTAGAAAAGTCAACCGTCTTGAGTTCGTCTCCGACCTTAAATCCAGTTCTAAAGAGGATGGTTTCTCTTGAGACTTTTGAAATACCCCGAATCTCGATGGCCGAAATAGCATCCGGATCTTGGGCTTCCAAGTTCATGCCTGCGGTCAGAGCAAGTAACACGAGGCAAGTTGTAATAACTCTCCTGAAGCGATGCATCCAGATCATTCGCTGACTCCGATTAGAGATTTGGATTCAATTAAGACTGGAACTAACTTGTCCCCCGAGCAATCAAAATTCACTTCTCCGGCCGGAACTGACTCGTAACCCAACATAAGTTCTGCCAAGGGATCTTCTACCATTTTCTGAATAGCTCGGCGAAGAGGTCGGGCACCATACGTACGATCTTTAGAGGTATTTTTAACTAGGAGATCCACAGCGCTTGGGGTGAGCGTAATGTGTAGTTTGTGCTTAGACAGAGTATGGTTCACGTCATCAATCAGAAGCTGAACAATCTTCTTAAGCTCTGGCTCACCTAGGCGATTGAATAAAACGGTTTCGTCAATACGGTTCAAGAATTCAGGGGGGAAAGTTCTTTTGAGTACTCTCAGAACGTCACTATGGCGACCCGTGTCTTTTGATTCATTTTCAAGAAAACCTACATTCTTATCATTCATTAGTTCTTTGGAGCCAATATTAGAAGTAAGGATGATAAGGGTATTTTTAAAATCCACCACATTGCCAAAAGCATCGGTCGCTTGGCCATCGTCAAAAATCTGAAGAAGGATATGAACAAGATCAGGATGCGCCTTTTCAATTTCATCAAAAAGAATGACTGAATAAGGGTTTCGGCGCACACGGTCGGTCAACAAACCTCCCTCTTCATAACCTACATATCCTGGAGGGGCTCCCAGTAACTTGCTGACTTCGTACTTTTCCATGAATTCACTCATATCAAATCGAATCACCTTCTTGGGATCCCCAAAAAGAAAACCAGCCAACGTCTTGGCAAGTTCAGTTTTTCCAACTCCGGTGGGGCCCAAGAATAAGAAAGAGCCCATGGGTCGATTAGGATTCTTCAATCCGGTTCGGGCGCGGCGGACAGCGCGAGCGACAGCGCTTACGGCGGTCTCTTGGCCAATGACGCGCTGATTGATATGTTCTTCCATATGAACTAAATTACTTTTCTCTTCGTTTTTCAAGGCCTTCACGGGTACGCCGGTCCATGAGGCGACCACTTCTTCAATATCTCCTTCTGTCACCAAGGGAAAACTATCGTATTCCGTCTGAATCGTCGAAGCACGTTCCTGCTGAATCACCTCGCGTAACTGTAATTCTTTTTGTCGAAGCAAAACGGCTCTCTCAAAATCTCGATTTAACACTGCATCGTTCATCTCGTTGATAACTTTGTGAAGTTCCTGCTCTGGATGCTGTTCACCTTTTTGTTGATGATCAATTTTTAATTTAACTCGCGCACCCGCTTCATCGAGAAGATCAAGAGCCTTGTCAGGCAAAAAGCGATCTGTAATGTACCGATTAGAGAGATAGACTGAAGCTTCGACAGCTTGACTGCTATAACGAACGCGATGGAAAAGCTCGTAGCGGTTTTTTACTCCACTAAGAATGGTGAGAGACTCTGCCTCATCAGGAGGATTCACCGTTACGGGTTGAAAACGGCGAACGAGACTGCGGTCTTTATCAATGTATTTAGCATATTCCTTATGGGTGGTCGCTCCAATGCACTGAATTTCACCACGACTTAACGCAGGCTTCAGGATGTTTGCTGCATCTAAACTGCCTTCAGCAGCACCTGTGCCTATCAGTGAATGGATTTCATCCACAAAAAGAACCACAGTGGGATCCTTGGCGGCTTCAGAAATAATGCTTTTTAAACGTTCTTCAAACTGGCCACGATATTTGGTTCCTGCAACAACCAAACTCAGATCCAGGGCGAAGATTCGTTTATCTTGAAGGCTGAAGGGGACAGCGCCCTCATGAATTTTCTGAGCGAGCCCTTCTACGATAGCCGTCTTTCCTACGCCAGCTTCCCCAAGAAGAATAGGATTATTTTTTCTGCGTCGACTCAGAATCTGAATGATTCTTTCGATTTCTGTATCCCGGCCTATTAAATTATCGAAAACACCCTTCTCAGCCATCTCACTTAAATTACGAGCAAACTCCGATAGCAAGGGGTGCTCCTTACGTTTTTTACTACTTTTTTCTTCTTTGGTAGATTCAAAAAGAATTTCCCGGGCTTTTCCTAAATCCCCTCCCGATTCTTTCAGGAGTTTTGCAGCCATTGAATCCTCTTCTTTGAGCATTCCCAAAAGAAGGTGTTCTGCTCCAACATATTTATGATTAAGTTTGGAACTTTCATAGGCTGCATGCTTCAGGATATTTTTTACCTCTTCCTCCATCGGAATATCGATGGAAGTAGAACTCAGTGATGTTTGAATTTCTTTGGGGGTTAAAGCTGTAATCAGGCGATCACGGAGCGTACTAATCTGAACCCCCATTCGCTCCAAAAGATAGGTTGAGGTTTTTTCACTTTCTCTCATTAATCCTAAAAGCAAGTGTCCGCTTTGGATCGTCTCAGATCCAAATTGACTCGCCTCATAGCGAGCGAAGAACATGACTCGTCGTGCTTTTTCTGTAAATTTTTCGAACAAGAGAAGACTCCTTTTCTTCAGAGAAGAACGGCTTGAGGCAACGCACTTCCCTGTAATGATTATCCCCTGAAATCTAACATCTTCCTAAGACGAAACGACCTGCTAAAATCAGACTGAGATTATTGATTTTTAATCGGGCACTAATCTCAGGGTTATTACACTCTACACTTTGGAGTTATATGAGATCAGCCTCAAGAAATCTAGTGGTCCTTGGTATGCAATGGGGGGACGAAGGTAAGGGGAAAATTATTGATCTCCTCAGCCCAAATTTTTCTTACGTGGTTCGATTCCAGGGTGGAAATAATGCAGGGCATACGATCGTGGTTAATGGAGAGAGTCTAGCCCTTCACCAAGTACCGAGCGGAACGCTGCACCCTAAATGCTTCCTGGTAGTTTCGAATGGGGTGGTTCTCAACCTTGAAGTTTTTAATCAGGAATTAGATCGACTCAAGCAACGTGGAGTCGACGTCCTGCCCCGATTAATGTTGAGCGAGAAAGCTCATATCATTCTCCCTCATCACATTCTTCTAGATCAATGGCGCGAAGGCGGGGCTGGACGTATTGGCACCACTGGACGCGGTATCGGTCCTGCTTATGAAATGAAAAGTTCCCGAATGGGTGTTCGGCTTGGAGACTTTCTCCACCCCGAGACGCTTCGTCCTCGAATGGAACTAGGCTACCGAGAGGTGGCTCTAAGACTGGGTTCAGCATCCACTCTACCCTCTTTAGATCAGATATTAGAAATGACTCAATCGTGGGTGGAGCCTTTAAAAGCGAATATTGGCAATACGCAAACGCTCTTGCGTGAGGCATGGGAAAAAGAATCACCTATTCTTTTTGAGGGGGCGCAAGCTTCCCTATTGGATATCGATCATGGAACCTATCCCTATGTCACGTCTTCCAATTGCTCTGTGGGCGGTCTGCTGGCTGGAACAGGGTTACCACATCAGGTAATTGGCATGGTGTGTGGAGTCACAAAAGCATACGCCACTCGAGTCGGCGACGGTCCATTTCCTTCTGAGTTACAGGGGGCCTTGGGAGAAACCATTCGAAGTCGAGGCAAAGAGTATGGAACAACCACAGGTCGTCCCCGTCGATGTGGTTGGTTTGATGTTCCTGTCGTTCGGCACGGTGTACAAATTAATGGAGCGGGGGGTCTGGCGATCATGAAACTTGATGTATTGGATGGTCTCGAGGAGGTCAAAGTCGTCATTGGATACTCGGATGGATCGGGAGGTCTCACGCGAAGCCTCCCAGGGCACGAAGTCGATTGGAAGGAAGTTTGTCCCGTGGAAAAAACCTTTAAGGGTTGGGGGCGGACCGCTGGCTGCACTCAATGGTCAGACTTACCTACAGAGGCCCAAACTTACCTCAAATTCATTGAGGACAATATGGATTGCCCCATTGCTTACGTCAGCACAGGAGCAGATCGTCGTGAAGGTTTCTTTATGTCAGGTATTTTGAGCCCCTTCATGGAATCTTAGATGAGATTGCGAAGTCTTTCTTGATTCAATGCTTAAGTTGAGGGAAACTAATAAATCTTGATGTACTAATACCCTCCGGGTCTGTAGCTCAGTGGTAGAGCAGGAGCCTTTTAAGCTCTTGGTCGCGGGTTCGACCCCCGCCGGACCCACCAATCAGTAGTATTCTTTGAGAACGGAATGGAGCTATCGTCTAACGGTTAGGACAGCGCCCTTTCAAGGCGCTTGTACGGGTTCGAATCCCGTTAGCTCTACCAAATACTGTTGCGTTGATTTTTATAAAGACCAACCCTCAGATCCTAGGATTCCTCTTCGGTGTTTGGGAGGGTGGGTTGTCCTTCCATTAATTGATCCATCTTCTTGAGCTGGGAATCAAGGCCCGCGCGACCCATGAGTTTTGTTCGAGCACCTTCCCAAGCCTCTGAAGCCTTCATTAGACGCTGTTGAATTTCATTGAAATCTTCCGTGAAGCCTTCAAATTTTTTGAGGGCATTTTGGGCTAATGAGAGGATATGGCTTATATTTTTGATTTGCGATTGACTCTTATGAAAATCCATAATGATACGAATGAGCCCTACAATATTTCCGGGGCAAACTACGATGACATTCTTCTTGTAGGCTTCTTCAAGGATCCCATTTCGATAGGCCATGAAATAGACATCTTCAATCGGGATAAACATAATCACCGCAGAAATATTTTTTCCTGGATACAGTCGGCTATAGTCTTTGTTGGAAAGCTGTTGCACATGCGTTTTGACCCCATCGCATATGTCACCTTCAAGTTGAGCCATACGATGAGAGTCCTTAACTTTTTCGTCCTGATACTTTAGTAACTCCAGGTAAGACATAAGGGTGACTTTAGAATCTAAGACTAGTTGATGATCATCGGGCAAATAGAGAAGGATGTCTGGACGCATTCGACTGCCGTCGCTGCTGGCTTCAGCCTGAACTTCAAAATGGAGTTTAGGTTGCATACCGCAAGCCACCAAAATCGATTCAAGAACCTTTTCACCCCAAGCGCCTCGAACTGCGCTCTTGCCTTTAAGGGCCTCCGTTAATAGTTGGGTATCTTCTGAAATCTTAACTTGGGCATCATTCATCAATTTGATAGTCGTTGTAAGAGCGCTTCTCTGCTCTGTTTCGGTAGTGTGAATTTGGTCTAATCGCTTCTTTAAATCGGATATCGTGTCCTTGAAGGGATCGAGTGCGCTTTTCATTTCCTGCTGTTGAATTAATCTAAGGTCCGAAGACTGTTCCTTGAGAGTGGAATCTGCAACCTGTTTGAACTCTTTATCTAATTTCTCGAGGAGTTGGCCTTGTACCTTCAGTAATTGTTCCTGGGATTGTTCTTTGATTCTGGCTTCGGTTAAAGCGTTTTGAAGACGATTTGTCGTCCACAAATAGCCCCCGATGAAACCCAGAAGAATGCCTAAACCAATCATCATTGAATTACCCTCAGATCACTATTTTGGTGGGACATTAGTAAAACAGATTTTTAAAAAAAGAAAAGGACATGATTTTAATGAATAAAGTGTAACCAACCATGAGGGTCTGATATATCGCCATGTTGAAGGTCTAACAAATAATTTCTCAGTTGAAGGGCTACGGGGCCTATTTCGCCTTGATTAATGAGCCAGGAACCCGTCTTCGATTTGACTTCGCGAATGGGGGTAATTACAGCGGCTGTTCCGCAAGCAAAGGTTTCGCTAAATTCCCCAGAAATAGATTTTTCTTCCCATTCTTGGATAGATATTAGGCGCTCTGAAAAAACCCATCCTAAGTCTTTGGCAATTTGAATCAAACTCAAGCGCGTAATTCCGGGAAGAATTGTTCCAGTCAGCCCTGGTGTCACTAGATGGATTTGATTGTTCTTTTTTTCAACGAGGCATATATTCATTCCGCCCATTTCTTCAAGATACCGATGTTCCTTGGCATCGAGCCAAACTACTTGATCACACCCATGATCAATAGCCTGTTTTTGACCGATTAGGCTAGCGCCATAATTTCCAGCAAATTTGGCGGCTCCCGTTCCACCTGGAGCAGCCCGAATATAATCACCGGTAAGCCATACGGTTACCGCTTTAGCCCCTTGAGGGAAATAAGATCCGCTCGGTGAAGCAAATAAGACAAATTGATAGGTAGCAGAAGGGCGAACACCTAGGGCAGCCTCAGTCGCAAACATTAAGGGGCGAAGATATAGGCTCTCTCCCCGCTTATCTGAGACCCAAGATCGATCTTGCCGTATGAGGGCTTCAGCAGCTGCCATGAAAAGATCTTCAGAAATGGAGGGCATGGCTAAACGAAGGGCACTTTGATTCATACGCTTCACGTTTTCCAGTGGGCGAAAGAAAGCAATATTTCCATCCTTTTGATGATAGGCCTTGAAGCCTTCGAAAATAGACTGCCCGTAGTGCAGGATACTTGCAGCGGGGTCTAGGGAGATGGGTCCATAGGGCTGAAGAATCGGCGTAGACCATCCGGAGGAAGGCTCATAGTCGCTGATGACCATATGTTCGGTAAAAACCCGTCCGAATCCGGGATTCGTCATCCGCTTTTCTCGATCGGATTGGGAAAGGACTTGCTTAAGGGGCTTAAGGTCAATTTTCATGACATCTTTCACAGAGTGGGCCCGCTTACTTAGGCCAATACCATTCCATCATCCTCCATTAAGAGGCTGAGATCAATAGAAGTTCTTCATAGCCCTAGGTGTTTTTGCATATCGAGAACTACGAGATCTACGCCAAGGGACTCCCGGGCACTCACCCAAAAAACAGCACCGAGATCTATGGACAAAATCTCACAAAGTTTTTTTTGTTTAGCAGATCGTTCGGAGGGACGTAATTGGTCATATTTAGTAGCTACGATCGTATAAGGAATGTGATTCTGGAATAACCAGGCTTGCATATCAATATCCAGCTCGGTTGGACCTACATAGGCGTCGACACATAAATAAACCATTTTTAAGGTCGTTCGAGATGTCAAGTACGATTCAATCAGTAAACTCCAACGATCTTTGTCTTCCACGGGCCCGCGCGCAAAACCATATCCAGGACAATCGATCAATAATCGCTCGCGAGGAGCTTGATAGACATTTAAGTTTCGTGTTCGACCTGGTGTTTTGCTTGTTTGTGCAAGATTTTTTTGTTGAGCTACCGCATTAATGAGGGAAGATTTTCCAACGTTACTCCGACCTACGATAGCAATTTCACACTCGCAGAACCCAATTTGCTCTACCGCGCTAGCGCTCTTTACGAAAGATAAAGTGAGTCGGGCTAGGGTCATAGGTATATCTTTCAATAGATTCTTCATTGTAAGGGATGGTCAATAAACCCCCTATATCCCTCTGCTTACCCCCTGAAATAGGCAGTTTGAAGAAATAATAACGACCATTTTCTTGGCAATGATTAGATGAAATATGGAGATTAATAGATGTTAATTCCTAAAAAAATATCCTTTTCTTTTTTACTTGTGGCTCTTTTGACGAATTTTCCAAGCCTGATTGCGATGTCTAAAGTTGACGGAGGTGGCAGGACCGTCATTGAACTTGAGTATGAAAATCGAACTGAGTCCCAAACGCGCTCGATGGCCTCAGGGTCAAAACTGAAGATCAAGAATACTAACGGACGCATCCTCGTAGAAGGATGGGATAAAAATGAAATCCAGATCGATGCTGTTGTTAAAGATAGCCCTATGCAGCGTATCGAAATTGAAGCTACTCAAGATAGTCAGGGGATGAGTATTGAGGTGCGCTATCCCAAGCAATATCGAGGATCCGCCTTCTGGGGTTTGATTCAGTGGAATTGGGATCGGTTGAAAAATGGGGTTCTTCAATGCGATCTGACGCTCCATGTGCCCCGAAAACTCCAAGGCTCGTTTACGAATGTCAATGGGGCTATTAGCCTGACTAACCTAGAGGGGTCCATTCAACTCGCCTCTGGCAACGGAGATCTCGAAGTGCGGAACATCAAAGGCACAATCAAGGGCACAACCATAAATGGTTCGATTGCGGTTAGTGAGGCTGAAGCGAATGTAGAGATTGAAACAACAAATGGTTTGATCCGACTTGATCGAGTCAGCGGATCCATTCGGGCAAATACCGTCAATGGTTCAATTGAAGCTGAACAACTGAGCGGCAAAGATTCCGGAATGTCCTTTAATACCGTGAATGGGGGGGTTCGCTTGGTCTTAGGGCCAGCCACGGGTTCTCTGCGTCTTTCTAATGTTCTAGGGAAAATCTCTTTTACTGACGGCAAAGGAACTATTTTTCATGGACGTCGTTCATTTGGCACTGATATTCCCGGCTCTGATCAGAAAATAACGGTCTCAACGGTCAATGGATCAATCGCGGTGATTCAATAAACGCTAATCGCGATGCCCAATCTTTCAGCTAAAGACAAATACCGTTTTTGAATTTCTTCTACGATGCGGTCGGGTAGAAAAGGTGCGGGGTGTTGTTTATTCCACGTGATTTGTTCCTCGAGATAGTCTCTCAGAAATTGCTTATCGAGGCTAGCGGGTTGAGAGCCTGGAGACCATTGATCTCGAAACCAATACCGACTGGAATCAGGAGTGAGGGCTTCGTCGATGAGAATAAGATCTCCATTAAAAAGTTCTCCAAATTCAAATTTAGTATCCGCCAGCAGAATACCCTTGGGTTCAACCAAAGCCTGGCCGTGTCGATAAAGCGTTAACGATTTTTCTTTCAGTCGAGACGCCTTAGAGGGACCTATGATCTTTTCCATTTGATCAAAAGTAATATTCTCATCATGGCCCGACTGAGCTTTGATAGCTGGGGTGAAAAGAGGCTCAGGCAGACGAGAACCAAGTTGAAGACCTTGAGGCAATTCATGTCCTGAAACTTGGCCCAAGGCTTGATATTCCTTCCAGGCGGAACCGGCCAAATAACCACGAACAACACATTCAACAGCAATGGGTTCTGTTTTTAGAACGCGCATCACCCGGCCTTCTAAAACCTCCTTTTGCTGGTGTACCGATGAGGGCAGGCGATCAAAATCAATAGGCCGAACATGGTGTGGCATAAAAGAGGTCACGGAATCAAACCAGAATTGGGTGACCGCCGTGAGGATTTTTCCTTTACCTGGAATCCCGTTGGGCATAATGCAATCGAATGCACTAATACGATCTGTCGCCACGATCAAGAGCTCAGATCCCAAATCGTAGACATCTCTCACCTTCCCTTTTCTGAATACAGGAAGAGGTAACGCGGTGGATAACAAAGGGGATGTCATGGGGTCGGTCCTTCAATCTGCTTAGGTGTGGGGGCATTCCATTGAATCGCCTCGGGAAGAAGTCGATAACGATTCATCGCTGTGATCCATCGCGTTAATTCTTTTTCATGGAGAGGATGATCTGAAATCGAAGGATCCCCCGACATAAATTTACTAATTTCTGATGAACTAAGACCCAGTTGATCAGGTAAGTCCTCAACATCATAAAAGGGTCCCAGAGCGGGACGCTCGTGAAGCCGGTAATTAAAAGTTGATTTGAGCACTTCCGAAGAAAATGTGCGATCGAGCTCGGTGGCTGCATCCAGATAGGGGATGGGGTCTTTCCCTAAAAGCGAATTCGCTTGAGCCAAGCCTAAATAATATTTAGGATTAATACGATTTCGAGCCATGAGGGTCTCAAATAACCCTCGTGCCTTTTCTGCTTGGCCAAGTGCAATCTGTAATTCAGCTTTGATACACAGGGCTTCCTCTTCATCGGGATTAACCAAAAGCCAGCGCTTAGTCAATTCATAGGCGTCTTTAAGTTGAGACGTTTGCTTCAAATAAAAGACCATCCGACGCAATAAAGCTGGATCTTGGGGAGCCATCAGCAATGCACGCGAAAGAAATTCAATGTATCGGACTTCATCTTTTTCTTCTTCCATCTGAAAAATCCATTCTTTCAAGATGTCAACTTGTTGAGCGATTTCAAAATGAAGAGTGCTTCGACCTGGATCTATAGGGTGGAAACACTGTACACCAACCCACCATAGGTTGGGCTTCTCGTTCGTTTTCATTTTTTTAAGCTCAAGGCCTAAAGCATGAACAACTAACTTAAGGTAATCGAACCAAAGAGGGGGCATGGGGGTTTTTAATACCCGACGAAACTCACGCTGAAGAGATTCGAGGGGGAGGGTTTCAGTAATATTGACGGATTGTCGGAGGATCTGAAATCCAGCTTGAACGACACCATCACTCCCATCGTGATAAGCCACACGCAGGTAGAGATGGTTGGTCAGTGGATCAAAATCATCTAAGAATATGAAGCGTAAGGCGGAACCCATAGCCTTCAGATTACAAGGGCTTCAGCGAGGTGGGTAGAGACCTTCTTTAATGTGAGGCCGTTCGACCGGAGCACTCCATCCGAATGCGAGCACGATCTAGGAGAGCTTGCGCTGTCCTCAAAGAATCTTCATTCGGTGAATCCTGCAAGAGTTTGAGGGCTTGTTGGTATTCAACCTCGGCTACTTTGAAATCGATTTGGTCCTCCGTTTCGCTTTCTTGCGCCAAAATCGTCACACGATCAGGACCCACTTCAGCAAAACCGCCAAAGACGGTAACCATTCGCTTTTGGTTGCCGATGGAAAAATAGATTACTCCATTATTCAAGGGGGTCATGAGTGGGGTATGCGTAGGAAGAATTCCGTAATATCCCTTCGTGAGAGAGGGGAATTGCAGATCTGAAACCTGGGCTGATAGCACGGTGCGCTGTGGCGTGATGACTTCAAGATGGAGGGTTGTCATTGACATGTTAATAAAGACCCTTCTTTCGTTAAGCGTTCACGGCTAGTTTTTTGGCTTTTTCTTCCGCTTCCTCAATGGTTCCCACGAGGTAAAAAGCTTGTTCGGGCAAATGATCCCATTTACCATCACAAATCTCCGTGAATCCTTTGATAGTTTCGGCGAGTTCAACATATTTACCCTTCATGCCGGTGAATTGCTCGGCCACAAAGAAGGGTTGTGACAAGAAACGTTGAATTTTGCGGGCACGGGCAACGACCAATTTGTCATCGTCGGAGAGTTCATCCATACCCAAGATGGCGATGATGTCTTGTAATTCTTTATACTTCTGGAGAATCGACTTAACACGCATGGCGGTATTGTAGTGGGCATCGCCTAAAATACGGGGGTCGAGAAGACGTGAGGTTGAAGCAAGAGGATCCACCGCAGGATAGATTCCTAGAGCTGCGATTTCACGACTCAAATTCGTAGTCGCATCCAGATGGGCGAAGGTCGTGGCTGGAGCGGGATCCGTATAATCATCTGCAGGCACATAGACGGCTTGAATCGAGGTGATCGATCCCTTTTTAGTGGATGTAATACGCTCTTGGAGGTTTCCCATTTCGGTTGCCAATGTAGGCTGATATCCCACCGCACTCGGCATACGACCTAGCAAGGCGGACACTTCGGCTCCAGCTTGAGTAAAGCGGAAAATATTATCAACAAAGAACAGAACGTCTTTGCCTTGAACATCTCTGAAGTATTCGGCGACGGTGAGACCCGTTAAAGCCACGCGTGCACGGGCTCCAGGAGGTTCGGTCATTTGACCATAAACCAGGGCCACCTTCGATTTCGAGAGATCGTTTTTGTCAATAACACCGCTGTCCATCATCTCGTGCCATAGATCATTGCCCTCGCGTGTACGTTCTCCAACGCCGGCAAAAACCGAGAACCCACCTTTTTTAATAGCAATATTGTTGATCAATTCCATAATCAGAACGGTTTTACCGACACCGGCTCCACCGAAAAGACCGGTCTTGCCACCCTTGGCATAGGGCTCTAGAAGATCGATGACTTTAATTCCTGTTTCAAACATTTCAGAAGTGGTATTGAGATCTTCGTATTTAGGGGACTCGCGATGGATCGGCCAACTTTCTTTTGCATTGACAGGACCTCGTTCATCGATAGGTTCTCCAACCACATTGATGATTCGACCTAACGTCATATCTCCCACTGGGACGGAGATGGCCTTGCCCGTGTCTTTGACTTCTTGTCCACGGATCATACCGTCAGTGGGTTGCATGGCCACGCAACGAACACGATTTTCGCCTAAGTGCTGTTGCACTTCGAGCGTCACCGTCGATTTTTTTCCGGTCGGATCGACAATATCCGTCAAAAGCGCATTCATGATTCCAGGGAGATGGCCTTCGAATTCCACATCGACGGCAGGACCGACAATAGCAATCACGCGACCAGCAAGTTGTTTCGACATAAGAGAACCTCAAAAAGTAGATGGAAGAATTAGGCGTTTGCCCCAGAGACGATTTCAATAATTTGATTAGTGATACTAGCCTGGCGAATTTTATTCATTGTCAACGTGAGCTTATTAATCACTTCGCCGGCGTTATTGGTTGATTTATCCATAGCGGCCATTCGAGCTCCATGCTCAGAAGCGGAAGATTCAATGAGTTTCGCGAGGATTTCTGTTTCCACGAATTTAGGCAACAACGCTTCGAGCGCAACGACAGGATTGGGTTCCAAGAGGGGGGCGGCACTATCGGGAGTAGTCGCTTCTAACTCCATGGGGAAGAGCCTGACGACACGGGGTTCTTGGTTAACCGCGGAATAAAAATGATTGTAGATCATATATAAGCCGTCGATTTTACCTTCTTGATAAGCCTGTGCTGCATAGCGACTGACGTCGTGAGCCACGCGTTCTAAACCCTGAAGGGGAATTTGTATGTAGTTCTCTCGAACATTGAGCTGGCGTTTTCGTGCCCAGTCGGCTGAGCGCTTCCCTACCACATCGAAGGAGGCTGTTTTAGGCCCGAGTGTTTCAACAAACTGATGAGCTTTTTTGAGGAGATTAGCATTGAAACCTCCGCACAGTCCCTTATCGGAAGCGACGAGCAAAATATGTATGGACTTTTCTTCTCGAGGAAAGAGAAATGCCTGGACTAGAGGGTGCTGAAGGTTAGAAAGGTTCTCCATCCCCTTTAAGCGGCTCACAATAGCTCCAGATACTTCCCTCATTTTTTGAGCAAAAGGACGCAGGGCCACAAGCCTCTCTTGAGATTTGCGCAATTTAACAGCAGAAATCATTTTCATAGCCTTCGTCACCTGCTGCGTATTTTTTACGGAGCGGATCCGTCGACGTATGTCTTGAAAACTTGCCATGAACTAGGCTCCCGTCGGACTGGTTAATTGAGACATAAAGTCTTCTTTGAACGCTGTGGCATTGTCCTTGAGGGCTACCTTTGCTTCGTCACTCACTACTTTTGAGTCACGAATGCCTCGGAGTACTTCAGGAGCATTAACTTCTAAATATTCCAATAATTCCTTTTCGAAACGACGGACATGTGGCAAGGGAATATCATCAACATATCCATTGGTGGCCATCCAAATCGAGACCACTTGTTTTTCAACAGGCATCGGTTGATATTGACCTTGCTTAAGAATTTCAACCAAGCGTTGTCCTCGATTTAACTGAGCCAAGGTCGCTTTATCAAGGTCGGAGCCGAATTGTGAAAAGGCGGCCAATTCTCGATATTGGGCCAAGTCCAATTTAATTGATCCAGCAACAGATTTCATAGCTTTGATCTGAGCTGATCCACCCACGCGAGAAACAGAAATACCCACGTTGACGGCAGGGCGAATTCCTGAGTTAAACAGATCGTTTTCCAAGAAAATTTGTCCATCGGTGATGGAAATCACATTCGTTGGAATATACGCGGCCACGTCCCCTGCTTGAGTTTCAATTACAGGTAAAGCCGTCAAGGAACCGGCACCACGTTCATCGGATAACTTACAGGCCCGTTCGAGAAGGCGACTATGGAGGTAGAAAACGTCTCCGGGATAGGCTTCACGACCGGGTGGGCGTCGAACTAAAAGAGAAATTTCTCGATAGGCGGCGGCTTGTTTACTCAAATCATCATAAACGCATAAGACGTGGCCTCCCGCATTGGTCTTGCTGGAGGGTTTACCGTCTTGTCCGTGCCACATAAAATATTCGCCCATGGCAGCGCCCGTCATGGGCGCTAAGAACAAGAAGGGGGCTGGATCAGAAGCGGTTGCTGAAATAATGATGGTGTGCTTCATGGCATCATACTGCTCGAGTGTTTTAACAACTTGCGCCACCGTAGAACGCTTTTGACCAATGGCTACATAAATACAAATCACTCCGGTCTCGCGTTGGTTGATGATCGTATCAATGGCTACGGCCGTCTTCCCTGTCTGACGATCCCCGATGATAAGTTCTCGTTGGCCTCGGCCAATCGGGATCAATGAATCGATGGCTTTGAGCCCTGTCTGCATGGGCTCATGAACGGACTTTCGATCCACAATGCCTGGTGCAATGCGTTCAATAGGATTCGTAGTGTCCGCTTTAATGGGGCCTTTTCCGTCGATAGGCAATCCTAAGGGATTCACCACGCGACCAATGAATTGCCGACCCACGGGCACACTCATAATTTTGCCTGTGCGTTTGACCTGATCGCCTTCTTTTACCGAGTCTGAACTTCCCAGAATGATGATGCCCACATTGTCTTCTTCCAAATTAAAAGCCAGCCCCATAACAGAGCGATCCCCTTCGCCGAGCTGAACGAGTTCGCCTGCCATAACTTTTTCAAGACCGTAGGCTCGTGCAATACCGTCTCCAACGCTGATAATCGTTCCTACCTCTGCGACATCGACTTGAGCATCAAATCCTTCGATCTGACTTCGAATAATGCGAGAGATCTCTTCTGCACGAATTTCCATAAATCCTCCGGTGACTTCTTAAGATTGAGTAAGTAGTTTTAATTTCATTTGATGTAATAAGCCCACAATCGAAGCATCGATAATGGTTGAATTGACTTGGACCTTAAGTCCTCCAACGAGGCGGGGATCCATCACACATGCTAAACGCACTTTTTTCCCGGTTCGTTTTGAAAGCAGCGCGATAAGCGATTCCTGTTGGGACTCTGTTAGGGGATGTGCGGATGAAACTTGCGCTTCCAAGCGCCCTTCTCTCTCGTCAACAAGATGATTGAAGCGCGTTTGTATGTGACTCAGTAAGTGCAAGCGTCCCGCCTCGGTGACGACTCGAATGAAGTGGCGAAACGTAGAACTGAAGGTGCTTTTTTCCAGGATATTGTCAACGACATTAGCTTTTTTCTTAGGGTGGATGATGGAAAGTTGAATGAGATGAGACAAGTCTGAATGATTCTTCTGCATCTCTGTGAAACGGTGAAGCGCTTGAGACATTTCCAAAACAGATTCTTCTTTTAAAGCAATTTGAAGGAGCGCTTTAGCGTAACGATTAGCAACCAAGCCTAGGCTCATCGGAGGTCTCCTAAATGGGAGATCGCTCGATCAATAGCCTCGGACTGACCGTCCGTTTTAAGTTGCTTCTGTATTTTGTCTTGGGCTAAGCCCAAAGCCAGCTCGGCCGCTAAGGCCTTGAGTTCTTCTTGGGCTTGCTGAGTTTGCTGGGTAATGTCGCGCTCGGATTGTGCAAAAAGTTTTGCGGCTTCATCTTTGGCGGATTGAATGATCATTTCTTTTTCTCGGTTTGCATCCTGCTCAGCTCGAGCCAACACTTGGGTCAACTCAGACTGAAGTCCTTCCATTTTCATCTGAAGTTCTTGGATTTGCTTTTCACCTTCTAAGCGATCTTGTTCAGATTGAGCGAGTAAGCGACGGAGTTCTTCCTGTCGGTCTCGAAAGAATTGGGCAGCTGGAACTTTTAAAAAGAAAATTAAGAGACCTAAGAAAATTGAGAAATTCAAAATTTGAAAACCAAACTGAGCAACATCCGTAAGCGCATAGCCAAACAGCTTGATTTCCCCGGGACTCAACAATAAAAACGCCATTACCGATTTCCTTTGGGAAGAATCTGTTGGACCATGGCGTCAGCAATGCCTTGGATGTCAGCTTCTAAACTCTTGCGAGCCTGGACACTGGCTTCTTCGAGTGCTTTCCGGGCTTGCGAACGAAGTAGAGTGACTTCTCTATGGGCTTGCTCAATCAGTTGATTTTTTTCTGAGACCGCTAAAGAAGTAAGTTCTTTTTTTCTTTCGAAGGCTTTGGCTCGTAAAGCTTTCATTTGTTCCTGGTATTTTTTTTGTTCACCGGCAATTTGCTGTGCAGCAATTTGTTTAGTATCAGAGCCTTTTTGAATCTCAGCCGCTCGATCCGACATCATTTGAGTAAGAGGCTTAAAGAAAACGAGACGGAGATAAAGATACATGACAGTAACGAGGGCCATCACAAATATAATTTGGCCTAAATAAGGCCTCATGGGATCAGGCATGGAGGCTAGGATTTCAGCTGGGCCCATCCGGAAATCGATGGATAAAAATTGGAACAGAGTGATGATAGGTAGCACTAGCAGCCTCAACATAAGATGAGATTGGGCATTTCTTTGGGGTTGGCAACTCAGGAAGAGACCAAGCCCTCATGACCCCGATACACTAGGGTTTCAGGAGTCTTTCTATTTTATCATTTTGAAGACCTTGGCTCAATGAGAGGTTTAAGGTTTGACCTATTGCCTTGCCTATGAGAGCCTAAAAAACTTAAGATGAGGGCGGTTAGCTCAGTTGGTAGAGCGGCTGCTTTACATGCAGCGGGTCGGGGGTTCGAGTCCCTCATCGCCCACCAATCAAACTTTGAAAATTTGGGGTCGTAGCTCAGTCGGTTAGAGTGCCAGCCTGTCACGCTGGAAGTCGCGGGTTCGAGTCCCGTCGGCCCCGCCAATTAGTTACGCTTAGGACGAAGCGTATTCTAGATTTCACACCGTCTATCGCGTATTCTTCAGCTTCTTATGAAACTGCCTCTTGTTGCATTGTGTGGACGCCCTAACGTAGGGAAATCCACCCTGTTTAATCGGCTGACTCGAAGTCGAGAGGCCTTAGTGCATGATTTGCCGGGTATGACGAGAGATCGGAGCTATGGCCTTGTAGAAATTCTAGACGCTGAGGCCAAGGTCACTGAAATCTTTGAATGTGTTGATACGGGAGGCTTAGATTTCGAAGGGTCAGACGTCATCACCCAGGGGATCACCCGAATGGCTGATCAGGCGTTAGAAGAAGCTCAGGTCATTTGCTTTCTAGTGGATGGCCATGATGGGTGCACATCCGCTGATGAAGAAATTGCTTTGCGTCTACAGAGAACAGGCAAACCCGTTCTTTTGGTTATCAATAAAGTAGACGGCATGAAAGGTGGAGCTCCTGATGGGGCTTTTTATCGTTTTGGATTTGACGCTATTTTGCCTATTAGTGCTTCCCATGGCGAAGGGGTTCCTAAATTGCTAACGGCGATTCAAAAACGATTACCTTTTCATCGACGCCCTGAGGAAATCGATATCGCCCCTCCGGATGATGAACTACGAATTGCCATCATTGGTCGTCCTAATGTTGGAAAGAGCTCGCTGACCAACCGCATCTTGGGCTATGAACGAAGTTTGGTAAGTGAGCTCGCAGGCACAACCCGAGATACTGTGGACACTGTCTTCAAGCGAGGGAGTCAAACCTATCGGCTTATTGATACAGCAGGTATTCGACGCAAGGGGAAAACGTTTGAGGGGGCTGAAAAACTCTCTATCGTCAAAGCTCGACAAGCCATGGCTCGAGCGGATGTCTCCCTGCTTTTGATTGATGCGGTGGAAGGTTCCACACATCAAGAAGCGGTCGTAGCGGGTTACGCTCAGGATGCAGGTGCTGCGGTCATCTTGGTGATTAATAAATGGGATCTCGTTGAAAAAGATGGGTTTACCACCCTAGCCATGGAAGACAAGTTAAGAAGGCAACTGGGATTTTTACATCACGCCCCATTGATTTTTATATCCTCGCTCACGGGTCAGCGGGTAAGTTCTTTATTCCCGATGATTGATTCAGTCGCGAAAGCCCATCGTCAGCGAATCAGTACCGCTGAACTGAATCGATTCCTCCGAGCCTCCGTCAGTGCCATGAATCCCCCAACAAAAAATTCAGGCCAATTAACCAAGCTTTACTTTATGACGCAGGTGGGCGTTCGACCGCCGAGTTTTGTAATTAAGGCCAATGCCAGTGGTGTCTTGCATTTTAGCTATATTCGCTTTCTTGAAAATCGATTAAGAGAGCAATTCGGTTTCCAAGGAACCCCATTTCGCATTGCCGTGAAGAAAAAACAATCCAGTGATGTTGAGGAAGAAGACGTCGCCAAGGTCCGTAAAGTGATTTCTCCCAAACTAGGGATCAAGCCAAGCAAAAAATCTTTGGCAGATCACCGAAGGAAGTCCTCTCCAGGATCCAGAGGGAAACGTAAGGTTTCGTCGAGAGGGACAACCCGGCCCTCACGCAAAAAGAAATCCTAATTTTCTGCGAAATTACACCTTATTCATAGTCACATTACTCGTCAGTGGGATGTTTGAGTATGGAGCTAACTATGCTAAGTTTTCTCACCGCACTAATGATTGGACTCACGGCGATGATTGGCTGGGTATCTCAACCACCAAGACGTGACTATGATCATCCAGATGTTCCACTCCAAATCAATGAAAATGATCTAGCGGATATTCAATAGAGATTTAGCCAGATCTAGAGTTTCTTTCTTTTGGCTTTCTCCCGATAGTAGCCTAGCTATTTCACCCACCCGACTCTCTCCCTCAAGTCTTTCACAGCGGCTTCGCGTTCGACCTGCATTCGTCTCCTTGGATAAGAACAAATGGTGCGTTGATCGGGCCGCTACTTGGGCCAAATGGGTCACCGAAAGCACTTGGTGATAACCCCCTAGTGCCTCAATCGACTCGCCCACCCGAATGGCCGTTTCGCCTCCTACACCAGCATCGACTTCATCGAGGACTAAAGTGAGTGTGCGCCCTTGGTGACCAGGACGTTGCAGTCCTGCCCCCAAAAGGGATAGCATGAGGCGCGAGAGTTCTCCCCCTGAAGCAATTTTAGAGAGTGGCCTAAAGCCCTCCCCTATATTGGATTCGATCCAAATAGAAAGTTGGCTGACTCCACGAAGATCAATGCGAAGACTTTGACCTTCGTGGACGAGAGGACTTTGTGGATCGATTCCGTAACTCAATCGGAATTGAACACGTGCTTGATTCATACCTAGATGTTGTAGGCGCTCATGAAGTTGTTGCTCGAGTTCCGGAAGAGCCGTCTCCCGTTTCTGATGAAGAGCAAGAGCCACTTGGCCGTACGCTTGGGCTGATAGTTTAAGCGCTTTTTCATAAACCTCAATCGAACCCCCACCATCTTGTAGCATTTTTTGCTCTTGCTTGAGGCTCAAGTGAACACTGGATAAGTCATCTGGTTCAGAACGATGGATCCTAGCCAATTTTTCATACAGGGCTAAGCGGTTCTCGACCTCCTCAATACGATGCGTCCCTGCACCGACCCATTTCTGAGCTGCCTCTTCGGCTAAAGCTTTTATATCTTCTAATTCAAGGAGTGTTTGTTTGAGTCGATCTTGTGTAGGTGCACTTTCGCCCCAAAGAGTGCTCGCGCGATGTCCGGCACGAAGGAGTGCATCTAGACTCGGTGTAATTTGTTCGAATTCTCGACACATTTCTTGATACAACTGGGCTAATTGAGCAGCATGCCGCAAAGGTTCCCGCTCTTCTTTCAGTTGCGACCATTCTCCGGCCCTGGGCTCAAGTTGGTCGAGGGCCTCAAAATACCCCGAGAGTTCAAGGAGCCGTCGTTCTCGATCCGCCTCACTCCTTTGTCTCGCGCGGAGCGCTAATTGGTCCTTCTGGACTTGACTCACTAAGGCCTCAAGGCAAGGTTCGATCCCAAGAACTTCATCTAAAAGAGCTAGGTGATGATCTTCATTCAAAAGACTTTGGTGATCGTGCTGACTCGTTAACCGCATCCATAGACGTCCGGCTTCTTTCAAATCGCCTAATGAACAAACGCTTTGATTAATCCATGCCTTGGATCGACCCGCTGAGGACACCTCGCGACGGAGCTGAACAGGAAACTCTATTTTGAAACCTTTCGTCTCAAGAAATATTTCCCAGGGGGCTCGAGGTACCTGAAGCGTACCTTCGACGACGGCTCGGTCTTCGCCTCGGCGAACTGTGTCGGAATCTCCACGCGACCCTACTAGAAGACTCAGCGCATCGACGAGTAATGATTTACCTGCTCCTGTCTCACCGGTTAGGACTGTAAAGCCCGATCCAAGATCTAAAACAAGATCCTCAACGAGAGCCAAGTTTTGGATTCGAAGACGGGTGAGCATGACTTAGAGCATAGCGAAAGGATCGGGGTTATGGCTCTAGGCGTCCAGAATCACCCCTGTAATTACTGACTTTTTCATAGAAAACTAGGTTTATAAGCAAGGTAATGGTTTCATTAGATTCCACCCAACGTTTACAGGACGTTCAGTGAGTGAGGGTATATGGCACGTTTAAAAAAACAA
>ENA-UOYL01000032-UOYL01000032.1-marine-metagenome-genome-assembly--contig:-NODE-32-length-74628-cov-4.606591_pt1 | contig 74628 bp, 65 predicted proteins | sample MGYA00238173_ERZ767189 | MGnify/ENA primary metagenome ERZ767189 (study PRJEB28943, sample SAMN06267163) | marine metagenome | isolation source: Columbia River Estuary | place: USA:Columbia River Estuary... | reverse complement strand
TATAATGTTCAAATTGTAGTGATGAGTCACTATTTATCTTCAACGCAGATGGCCATTTTTTTGATGGTGTTTCGGTTTTATGAAGTGCTACGGCTTGGAATGACAAATTTTGCACAAGTATTATTTCCATCTATATCTGCACTGCAAGCAAAAGGCGAATGGGCTTTGTTGACTAAAAAGTTTAAAGAAGTTTGGATTCGTGTATTTATTTTATCGTTACTCGTTTTTGTGCTATTGATTATGTGGGGGAATCGTGTTTTTATATGGTGGAGCGGCTATGATTCGCCAGAAGGGAATATGTTGTTTTTGAGTTATGCATTATATCTGTTCTTACTGGTAGTCGATCATGTTTCAGTTATTTTTCTTCTTGGACTAAGATTTACTAAAATACCTGCAATAGTATCCACTGCCCAAAGCCTGTTGTCTGTAGTTGTAACTATTTATTTTATAAAAATTTGGGGACTGCCTGGCGTAGTTTGGGCATCTTTATTACTTTTTGTTTCGACTACGCTTATTTTTAACCCTGTTTATCTTCTCCAAAAGTTAAAAGAGCGGCACAACATTTAATTAAGTCTCTTTTTTTTACATTCTTAGGAGGGTAACGCCTCTGCCAACTTCATTAGACCGCTTGTAAAAAATCATTCTCTTCGCTGGAGATTCGCGCTACCTTTGCGGCCTATGAAAAGGAACCTTCTTTTTCTTCTGGCATTAACTATTTCAGGGCTGGCTGGTGCTCAATACAAATGGGACCTCCGTCAATGTGTAGAATATGCCATTCAGAATAATATTTCGGTGCGTCAAACCGATTTACAGGCTCGATTTTCCGAGTTGAATTTTACGCAGAGTAAAGCCAGTCAATTGCCTACACTTTCGTTGGGGGGGAACAGCGGTTTTCGGTTGGGTCGCTCCGAAAACCCTACCACGGGTGTACTCGAGGACAATAACTTTTTCAACCTCGGGATGCAAATGCAATCCGGCTTCAGTTTATTCAACTGGTTCGCTTTAAAAAATAATAAAGAATCTTCTCGTCTCAGCTGGGAAGCGGATAAAGCGCAAACGCGGAAAGTAATGGATGATATTTCACTAAACGTGGCTGTTTCTTATCTCCAAACTTTACTAGCCCGTGAGCAGGTTAAAGTGACGCAGGTACAAGTAGAGCAAGTACGTGCGCAGTTGCGTGATACACGCAAGCGGGTAGATGCAGGAATTTTGCCTGAACTCAATGCAGCGGAATTAGAAGCACAACTAGCGCGTGACAGTGCCTCTCTTATTTTAGCGAATACTACTGCACAACAATTGTTGCTGCAATTAAAAGCTTTGCTCAATTTGGATGCTGCGGCAGATTTTGATATTACAGCCCCTCCCGTTGATATTATCCCCGTGGAATCGCTGGCTGATTTACAACCCGAAATAGTTTATTTGACGGCCCTTCAATTATTGCCACAACAAAAAGTAAATAAACTGCGCATTGAAGCAGCGCAAAAAACAGTGTTAGCTGCCCGTGGACGTTTATATCCCAGTGTATCTGCTTTTGGTAGTTTATCCTCTAATGCGATTCGTTTTAAAAAAGAAATTTTTAATCAAGTGTTGATGGGTTATAATGCAACCGGTGCCAGAGTAAATGCGGCAGGGGTGTATTTACCTGTTGAGGTTCCTAGTTATAAACCGGGTACTACGGTGCTTGGTTATTTTCGTCCGGATGCGATTGGAAAACAACTCAGTGCCAACTTTGGTCAGAGTGTGGGGGTGGGTTTAAATGTTCCTTTGTTTAATAGCCGTTCTGCGCGTTCTAACCTGGACCGTTCAAAATTACAAGTACAACAGTTGGAATTACAGTTAGAGCAAGGCGAGCGTCAATTGAAACAGGATATTTACAAAGCGTATACCGATGCTGTGGCGGCTATGCAAAAGCATGACGCTGATAAAAAGGCATTGAGTACAGCAGAAAAATCCTATTCATTCGCCAGCAAGCGTTATGATCTTAATTTACTTTCTGCCTTTGAGTTGATCAACAGTCAGGGTAATTTACAACGCGCGCGAATTCAGGCGCTGTATTCCAAATATGATTATGTTTTCAAAATGAAACTGCTTGAGTATTACAAAGGGCAGGGCATCAAATTACAATAACCAAGAATAGTCAATACTATGGCAATGAGTAAGAAATTAAAATGGATATTAATCGGGGTAAGTGCCCTGGTTGTTATTTCGGTGGTTGGTAAAATAGTGGGTGGAAAAGATAAGGATGAAAAAGTAACGGTAGAAAAAGTAGCAACGCGTACCATAATTGAAACAGTTAATGCAAGCGGAAAAGTTTATCCAGAAGTTGAAGTTAAGATCAGTCCGGATATTTCTGGAGAGATTACGGAGTTGAATGTGCAGGAAGGGGATTCTGTCAAAAAAGGACAACTACTGGCGCGTATTTATGCAGATATCTATGCCTTGCAGCGCGATGAAGCCGCTTCACGCGTAAGTCAAACTTCTGCTTCTGTTGAAAACAGTCGCGCGGCATTGGAAGCTTTACGAGCTAATTACAACCAAGCGAAACTTACCTATGATCGCAATAAAAAATTGTTTGATGACAAAGTGATTTCTCGGGCAGAGTTGGAGCAATTTGAAACTACGTATAAATCTACGCAGGCTAATCTAAATGCAGCAGAGCAAGGTCTTCGTGGATTGCAAGCTGGAGTAAAGGGAAGTGAAGTGAGTTTGAGTCGTGCTAATAAAGATTTAAGTCGTACCACACTGGTGGCCCCAATGGATGGAGTGGTTTCTTCACTTAAAGTAAAAAAGGGGGAGCGTGTAGCAGGTAATAGTTTTAATGTGGGAACAGAAATGATGACGGTTGCAGATATGTCTATACTCGAAGTGCGTGTGGATGTGGGTGAAAATGATATTGTAAAAATCAGCATTGGTGATTCTGCCGATGTAGAAGTAGATGCGTATAATAATCGCAAGTTTAAAGGAGTGGTTACTAAAATTGCCAGCAGTACCAAAGGTGCTGCTGCACTCGCAACTTCAAATGATGTTACCAATTACGAGGTGCGTATTCGTCTGGACCCCGCTTCTTACACAGACCTTGCAAAACTGCCTTTCCCCTTCCGTCCCGGTATGAATGCAACGGCAGATATTCGTACGAACACGGTGGCAAATGTTCTTTCTGTTCCAATCACCGCAGTGAACACACGTGTGAAAGGGAGTGATATGAATGTAGAGGAAAAGAAAAAAGAAACAAAAGAGAATATGGGCGGCGAAGAAACTGCAGCAAATGGAACTTCGGACGAGTTAGAGGAAGTGGTATTTGTATTGCAAAAAGAGGGTACCGTAAAAAAAGTAGTGGTTCGCTCTGGTGTGCAGGATATCAACTATATCGAAATTCTGGCCGGCCTTAAAAAAGATGACGAGGTAGTAACTGCTCCTTATGCTGCCATCAGCAAAGCACTCAAAGACGGGGCCAAAGTAAAGGTGGTGAAGAAAGAAGAGCTGTTCGAGAAGCAATAATTCAAATTTGCTACCTTGCGGTTATGCAAATTGGTGTGATCGGAAGCGGAAGCTGGGCCACCGCGCTGGCTAAAATACTAACGGATAACAAGCATCCTATTCATTGGTGGGTGCGGCAAGCTGCGTTAGCCGAGCAAATTCAAAAAAGAAGACATAACCCGCAGTATCTTCCGGCAGCTCGTTTTGATCTTTCTTTATTGCAATTATCTACGGAGATTCGTGATGTAGTACGCAATGCTGATTTAGTTGTTTTAGCCGTTCCCTCTGCTTATCTAACTTCTAGTTTACAAGGGTTAACTCCAGACGATTGGAAAGGAAAAAAAGTACTCTCTGCAATTAAAGGATTACTTCCCGAGCAAAACGTACTGGTCAATCATTATTTACAAAATGAATTTGGGGTGGCACTCGATGATTATTTCACGTTGTTGGGTCCTTGTCACGCCGAAGAAGTGGCGGAAGAAAAATTATCCTATCTCACTTTTTCAGGAATCGATATCGCTGCTACTAGTCAAGTGGCGGGTTATTTTTCCACGGACTATATCAACACCATTACCAATCAGGATATATTAGGCGTACAGTACGCAGCCGTATTAAAAAATATTTATGCATTAGGTGCAGGTATTGCCCATGGCTTGGATTACGGGGATAATTTTTTGAGTGTTTATATTGCCAATGCAGCAGACGAGATGGCTTCTTTTCTTCGACAATTTGGCGAAGAGCATATTACCGTAGGTGTTCATACGGGAGAAGATCCGGTAACGCATCGCAAAACACCTAATTATGCCGCTTCTGTTTACCTGGGTGATTTATTAGTGACCTGTTATTCTCCGCATAGCCGAAATCGTAGTTTTGGCAATATGATTGGGCGTGGTTATTCTGTAAAAGTCGCCCAGCTAGAAATGAGTATGGTGGCCGAAGGATACCAAGCCAGTCGTAGTATTCATTTAATCAATGACGCCGAAAAAGCACCAATTCCCATTGCAGAAATGATTTACAAAATTTTATGGGAAGGGGTTCATGCCGAAGAAGGATTTGAGATCCTGGAGCAACAAATGGTTTAATTTTTTGAGGCCGGATTATTCCACAAACAGCGCGGCTGCAATTCCGTCTGCTAAAAATTTTCCTTCACGGGTTAGCACTAGTCTATTCTCAATTCTTACAATACTATCATTTTTCAAATAAGGGTTGGCTGCTTGTAACACCTGTTCTTCGTATTTACCTAGTCGTTCCAGATGTAGACCTTGATCCGTCCGCAGTGCAGTCATAATATATTCATTACACTGCTGCTCAGGTGTGAGTGTCTCCAATTCAAAGGGAATAGTGCCTTTTTCTATTGCTGAAATATATTGTTGATTATTCGCTACGTTCCATTGCCGACTTACACCATTATAAGAATGTGCCGATGGGCCGATGCCCAAATAGGCCTTGCCCTGCCAATACGATTGGTTGTGTTTACTTTCAAAACCAGGTTTTGAAAAATTAGAAATCTCATACTGTCTAAAACCCGCTTGTTCTAAACGGTCGATCAGAGTTAAAAAGTGAACGGCTTGCTTATCGGGATCAACGGCTTGCTTTTGTTGCGTGCGAATTTGTTTTTCTAGTGGTGTTTTAGGTTCAACGGTTAACGCATAACAGGAGAGGTGAGGAATATTTAGTGTGAGTGCGGTTTCAATATTTTTTTTCCAGTCTTCATTACTAAGTCCAGGCACTCCATAGATCAGGTCGATGGTGATATTGTCAAAATATCGCTTGCTCAGTGTCATGGCTTCTAGCGATTGATGGGCATTGTGCGCCCGATGCATCCATTGCAAATCCTCCTCTCTAAAACTTTGTACTCCGATGCTAAGTCGGTTAATCCCTGCCGCTTTCCACTGCTGCAATGGTATTTCGTTAATGTCGTCTGGGTTTGCTTCTAGCGTGATCTCTGCTTGCGCACTCACTGCGTAAATCGCTCGAATGGTTTCAAGGAGAGTGCTTAACTCTTCTGGTGTCAATAAACTGGGCGTTCCTCCCCCAAAGTAAATGGTATCTACGACCTCTCCGGCTAAATAGTCAACGCTCAACCTAATTTCTTGCTGGAGTGCCTGCACCATGGCCTGTTTGTGGTGTAAAGAAGTGGCAAAGTGAAAATTACAATACGCACAGGCCTGTTTGCAAAAAGGGATATGGAGATAAATTCCTGCCACAACTAAAGAATAAAAATTAATTTGCAGTATAAGATTATGCGCGAGCTGCTATTACAAATATCGATACACCGAGTGGAAGGAAAGGAAATTCTTTTTTATGGGTTTATTGGTCTTTTACTTTTTTTAGCGGTGATTCGGCAAAGCTTCCCCAAATACTTTACTGATTTATTTCGATTATTTTTTCGCACCACACTCAAACAACGTCATCTATCAGAGCAGTTGACGCAAACACCGCTTCCTTCTTTTTTGCTCAATCTTCTTTTTTTTATAGTGGCCGGACTCTATTTGACTTTTTGGCTGGAGGCCGCTCATCGAAACCCTTTTTCAAATTTTTGGTGGCTCATCCTCTGTATGTCGGGTGTGGTAGCGGCTGCCTACCTGATAAAATTTATCACCTTGCAATTAACCGGATGGTTGTTTAAAGCAGGTGATGCAGCAACTTCCTATATTTTTACGGTGTTCACCATTAATAAAATGGCAGGCTTGTTTCTTTTACCCTTGCTGGCACTTATGGCTTTTTCTGTGCCATGGGTATTTACTGTTTCACTGGTGCTTTCCTGGGTTTTATTAGGCGGTTTGATACTCTACCGGGTAGGTTTAACGTATCGGGTAGTGCGAAAACAGATTAATATCAGTGGATTTCATTTTCTGCTCTATGTAATCGGCTTTGAAATTGCCCCCTTGCTGGTACTCTACAAGCTCTTTCTATTGAATTTTAGTTGAAAAGAGTCTATTTTTGCACCCAATTAGCAGGGACTACATGAGCAGTAAAGGGGGTAAAAAACATGAGGAAGTGAAATCGATCAAGCATATTTTGATCACGCAGCCTCGTCCGGATAGTGAGAAATCACCCTATTTTGAACTAGCCAAAAAGTACAATGTACAATTGGAGTTCTGTCCTTTCATTAAATTGGAAGGCATTCCTGCAAAAGATTTTCGTCGTCAAAAAATTGATATCGCTTCGTATACAGGTATCATCTTTACCAGTCGTAATGCAATTGATCATTTTTTTCGACTTTGCGAAGAAATGAAAGTGTCTATTTCGCAGGACACTAAATATTTTTGTATTACCGAAGCGGTTGCACTTTACTTACAAAAGTTTATTCTCTATCGCAAGCGTAAAGTGTTTTATGGAGCGGATGGCAGTAATAAAAGTTTGTTTGATGTGATCAACAAACACAAGGCCAATGAAAAGTTCCTCTATGTCTGCTCTGAGAATCAGCAGGATAATGAAATTGTGAATTGGCTAAAAAATAATCAATGCGAGTTTGTATTAGCGTTTATGTATCGCAGTATCAGCTGTGATATAAAGCCGCTGTTAGAAAAAACCGCATTTGATGTGATTTGCTTCTTTACCCCAAGCGGGATCAAAAGTCTTTATGATAATCTGCCTGGCTTTAAGCAAAATGGCTTGGTGTTAGGAGCATTTGGTAGCAATACCATTCGTGCAGTAGAAGAAAAAGGACTCAAACTACAAATAGCTGCCCCTTCTTCTAAAGCGCCAAGTATGGTTTCTGCACTCGATCAGTTTTTAGCAGGGTCTACACGCAAAAAGTAATCCTTTATCCAAGTATGTTCAAGGCTACTCCCAACCAATTGATTCGGGAAACAAGTCTTTACTTGTTGCAACATGCGTATAACCCTGTTCATTGGTATCCTTGGGGCGACGAAGCTTTGCAAAAAGCATTTATAGAACAAAAACCGATTCTTGTCAGCATCGGCTACGCAGCTTGTCATTGGTGTCATGTGATGGAGCGAGAAAGTTTTGAAAATGAAGAGACCGCATCTTTTATGAATGCGCATTTTGTCAATATCAAAATTGACCGTGAAGAAAGACCAGACCTCGATCACATTTACATGGATGCTTTGCAAGCCATGAATGGAAGTGGAGGATGGCCGCTCAATGTTTTTTTGACGCCCGAAGGAAAACCTTTTTATGGGGGCACTTATTTTCCACCGGTGCGTGCGTATAACCGCGAATCCTGGACCGAAGTATTACAAGGTATTCAACAAGCCTGGCAAAATAGAAGAGATGAAATTCATGCACAAGCCGAAAATCTAACCTCTCATTTACAAAAGTCTAATGCCTTTGGTATTTCAGCACCGACAGAAGAAAATATTTTTACACGCGAGTCACTCGCTGCCATTGCGCGGGAAATGTTGAAAAATGCAGACACCCAGTGGGGTGGTTTTGGTAATGCACCCAAGTTTCCGCAAACCGGAACGATAAATTATTTGCTTCGCTACTATCATTTTACAAAAAATGAAGAGGCCCTTTCACAAGCCTTGCTTTCGCTTAATAAAATGGCGCAGGGTGGAATCTATGATCAAATTGGTGGAGGATTTGCGCGTTATTCGACCGATACAGAATGGCTGGCTCCGCATTTTGAAAAAATGCTCTATGATAATGCACTGCTGATAAGTGTGTATAGCGAGGCGTATCAGTTGACAAAAAATGAAAACTATCGACATGTTATAGCTGATACCATTGCATTTGTAGAGAGAGAATTAATGAGTGAAGAAGGCGGTTTTTATGCTGCACTCGATGCAGACTCCGAAGGGGTTGAGGGGAAATTTTATACCTGGTCCGAACAGGAAATAGATGAATTACTCGGGGAGCAGGCTTCCTTATTCAAAGAAATCTATAACGTTCAGTCGGAAGGTAATTGGGAGCACACTACTATTTTATGGTTGCCTGTTTCCATTGAGGAATATTGCCAGCGAAATGGACTAGAAGTACAAACAGTGCAGCCACAACTTCAACGCTGTCGTCAACTTCTTTTTGAAAAAAGAAAATCACGCATCCGTCCCTTACTCGATGATAAAATCATTTTAGGATGGAATGCACTTTTTAATAAGGCACTTTCCAAAGCCTTTGCTGCAATAGGGGAGGAAGCCTATCGGACGCTGGCCATTCGAAATATGAATTTCTTATGGTCAACCTTTCAAAATGCAGCGGGCAATTTTCATCATACCTACAAACAAGAAGCGCGTTATCCTGCCTTTTTAGAAGATTTGGCTTTTTTTGCAGATGCGCTCTTGCATTTACAAGAAGTTACCGGTAATACAGATTGGCTTTTAAAAGCCGAGGAGGTTGTCAACGTACTAATCCGTGATTTTTCGGACGAGCAGTCCCCCTTTTTCTTTTATACGCCATCACACCAAACAGATGTGATTGTTCGAAAAAAAGAAGTGTACGACGGCGCGGTTCCTTCTGGAAATTCTGTGATGGCAGGGGTGTTACACCGACTTTCGCTGCTTTTGGACCGTCCTGATTGGGGTCTAAAAAGCCAACAAATGGTTAAAATCGTAGGAAATGCGATCAAGCGTTATCCCACTTCTTTTGGAAACTGGGCCTGTACAATTCAAGAGATAACATTGGGAACCAATGAGATAACCCTGATCGGTTCAGATGCAGCATGTTCCCTTTTAGCACTTTTACAAGCGTATATTCCTCATCGTGTACTCATGAGTTCCATACGAACAGATGATCGTTTTCCAATGCTTCGAAATAAGACAACTGATTCGTTATCATCGATTTGGTTATGCAGAAATTTTACCTGCCAACCCCCGGTTAGTACATTAGCCGACCTGCTTCGATTGATTGAGAAGGAGTACGGCAATAATTCATGATTATCTGTCGTTTATGTCCGAGGGCAAAAATTCTAAGGGGGTTAAAAAACCTTAAAACCGTTAGCTAAAAAACACTCAAAGCGTTATATTTGTCCTTCCCCATTTAAGTGTATGAAAATGAAGAATCTTTGTCACTCAATCCTGGTACTAACTGCCCTGCTTTCACTTTCAAGTTGTGGTATACTGGGAGGTAAGAAAAACAGTGGTGGTTCGATGGTGAACGATGGCATGCTTCGTGGCGTGTCTGCTGGTTCCCGTTACACCCTTCCCAGACCCCCCGGCATGGTTTATATCCCTCAGGGAAATTTCCATATGGGTCCCAGCGATGAGGATCCTGCCTATGCATTTAGTGCCAGAAACCGTTCTATTTCCATTTCTGGATTCTGGATGGATCAAACTGAGATCACAAACAATGAGTATCGTCAGTTTGTACAGTGGGTGCGCGATTCTGTCGTAGCACGTAAAATGGGTTTTGTAAAAGCCGGTCCTGATGGCGAAGAGCATGTGGATTGGAATAAGGTAAAGACCTTAAAGTGGAATGATCCTAAAGTGATGGAGCAATTGAGCAGCACTGATATCATTCTTCCTCCCAATGATCGCATTTTTGGGAAAAAAGAAGTAGATCCTTCTAAGATCATCTATCATTCCGAAGTGTTTGATCTGAAAGATGCTGCGAAGCGTGAAAATGCAGGCAAGCCTCGCTCTTCTTTCATTGTTAAAAAAGATACGCCTATTTATCCTGATACGTTAGCTTGGATTCGTGACTTTTCTTATGCATATAACGAGCCAATGACCAAGCGTTATTTTATGCACCCTTCATTTGGAGATTATCCGGTTGTGGGTGTTAGCTGGAAACAAGCCGTTGCATTTTGTGAGTGGAGAACGCATTATTTAAATGCTTATCTCGATGCTAAAAAGCGTCCGCAAGAATCTGATTTCCGTCTGCCTACAGAAGCGCAGTGGGAATATGCAGCGCGCGGGGGTCGTTCTCAAACCATGTATCCTTGGGGTAACTACTATCCTCGTAATAAGAAAGGTTGTTTGATGGCCAACTTCAAACCTGGTCGTGGTAATTATCCTGAAGATGGTGGATTTTATACGGTTCGTGCTGATAGCTATTGGCCGAATGATTTTGGTTTGTACTGCATGGCAGGAAATGTGGCCGAGTGGACATCCAGCATTTATTATGAAGGTCGTAACAACTTTCAGCACGATATGAACCCTGATGTTCGTTGGAATGCTAAGGATGATGATCCACCGCTGATGAAGCGCAAGATTACGCGTGGCGGAAGCTGGAAAGATGTAGCCTACTTCATGCAAAATGGAACGGCTACTTACGAGTACCAGGATTCAGCAAAATCATACATCGGTTTCCGTTGTGTAATTGATCTTCCGGCCACTTCAATGAAATAATTTTTAATCGTACTTATTAACCAATCACAATTTAAAGATTCAACAACATGGCAGCAGCGATTCCTTCCAAAGTAAGCAAATGGGTAGACGTTGGCGTATCATTTGGTGCAGCACTTGTAATCTGGGGTGCTCTTCGTAAAATCATTCACGCAGGAGATGCGGATATCTGGCTTTGGATCGGACTAACTACCGAGGCTTTGATCTTTGCGCTCTATGGCGTATTGTATATAAAATATCCTGCGGTTGAGGATGCCTCTCATAGTGAGGAGCAGCTTACTGTAGCGGGTAAAATGGAAAAAATGATGAAGGATGCTGATATCAACCAGGATGTGTTGAAAAAACTGGGTGACAGCTTCAAGCAATTGACAACTACAGTATCAAACATCAATACCGTAACCGATGCAGCTGCCGCCAGTTCTGAATTAGCATCTAAAACAAAAGCGGTTTCAGCTGAGTTGGATAAAGTAAAGAATGCATATACTTCTGCTGCAGAGTCTGTGACTGCATTTAACAGTGCAACGGAAGGAGCACGACATTTCCATGAGCAAATCCAGGTATTAACTAAGAATTTATCTTCTCTCAATACCATTTATGAATTGGAGTTGGCAGAAAGCAATAATCATTTGAAAGCACTGAACAAGTTCTATGGCAAATTGGCTGAGGCTTCTGATACAATGACTAACAGCACAGAAGACGCCAAGCGTGTACAGGAGCAGATCGGTACATTGGCGCAAAACCTGGGTCGCTTGAACAATGTCTACGGCAGCATGCTAACAGCTATGCAAGGTCGTTCATAGAAGTAGAGTGAATCAATCAATTCTAATTATTTAAAGTTGCGCTTACATGGCATTACCTAAGGAACCCCGGCAGAAGATGATCAATATCATGTATTTGGTATTGACCGCACTGTTGGCCATAAATATCTCTGCAGAAATTTTGAATGCATTCAAAACCATCAATGAGAGTCTTGAAAAGACGAACACGGCGGTGAATGCATCTACAACGCAGATTCTTGCTTCCTTGAATCAAAAATTAAGTGATCCGGCCACACGCGATCGTGCTTCGGTATGGAAACCAAAAGCTGATTCGGTAACTGGATATGCAAAAGAGGCGTATGATTTCATTGATAATTTGAAAAAAGAAATTATTGCCGCTTCTACTTCTGGTGGTAAGTTGAAAGAGGATGATCAAAATGCTACCACCCGAATTTTAGTTAAAGAAGGAAAGGGAAAACAACTTTTGGAGATACTCAAGAAGTATAAGGGTGGGGTATTAGGAACTGATACATTAATCAATAATGAGTTCGCGAATAATTTTGCAGTAAATCTTGATCCTCCTAAATCTCAAAACTCCAATAAGAAAACCTGGGAAGAGGCGTATTTCTATATGTCGCCTACCGTAGGAGCCTTGAGTATCCTCAGTAAATTCCAGAATGACGTTCGTACCTCCGAAAATAAAGTAGTTACTTTCTGTCACGAACAAGTTGGAAAAGTGGAAGTAGTATTTGATTCTTATGCGGCAATCGTTGGACAGAATTCAAATTACCTGATGCCAGGACAAAAAATTGAAATCAAAGCAGGTATCGGTGCCTTTTGTAAAGAAGCAAAGCCAACGATTAGCATTGGTGGAGCAGTTGTTCCTATTGGTGAAGAAGGGTTTGCATTAAAAGAATTGGACGCCGGTTCTGTGGGGCCTCATACCATCCCTGTTACCATTACATATACCAATCAAAATACGGGTCAGCAAGAGCGTAAAGAAGTGAAAGTAGAGTACATGGTGGGTCAGTCCAACGCATCTGTTGGTCTTGATAAAATGAATGTGCTTTATATCGGGGTTCCTAATCCTGTTACGATTGCGGCCAGCGGGGGCGGGGATGATCGTGTAAAAGTTTCTGTAGCTGGCGGCGGTGGATCACTAGTGAAAAAAGGACCTGGTAAATACGATGCATTTGTTTCAACCGTTACGGATGAGTGTAAGATTAATATTGAAGTAGATGGAAAGCCTTCTTCTTTCAATTTTCGTGTTCGTACCATTCCAGAGGCACAAGCATTTATTGGTGGACAACCTAGTGGAGCCAATATCAATGCGGGTTCGTTCCGTGCGCAGGGTGGTGTGGGAGCAGGTATCAAGAACTTTCCTTTCGAATTGGAATATGATGTGTTGAGTTTTACTCTTACCTGCGATACGGATGATGATATTGTGTCTATCCCTAATCAGGGTGCGGCCTTTTCTTCACAAGTGCGCGCTGCGATTAATCAATATGTTCAACCCGGTCGCATGGTGACCATCGATGATATTCGTGTAAAAGGACCAGATGGCAGAACAAACAAAGCGCCATCATTGGTTTACTATATCAAATAATTGAATTATGAAGCTGAGACAATCAACATGTATCTTGTTTGCGGTGGCTGCTCTGTTGAGTGTCGCTGATGCTACTGCACAGCGTACTCCACGTCGTCGCGCAGGAGCGCCTACTACAACGCAACCCGAAACGGCACCTGCTACACCTGTTACACCCGTTGCAGATACAACTCCAACGCCTCCTGTTAATGTGTATGCAAATATGCCTTTTGAGTATGACACTATAACGGCAGATAACTCAGCTCGTCGTTCTCTTCGTCAGGATAACGCCTATGATAAAAGCAACTTGACACAGCGTACGCCTCTTCCTTATGAGCATCTGCGTTGGGATGATGCGTTTTTTGCAGAAAAAGTATGGCGCGAATTGGATTTACGCGAAAAAATGAACAAGCCTTTTGTGTATGAGTCCATGGAGGATAATGGCAGTCAGATTTTCGTTAACATGCTCATGCGCTCTGTATTGAGCGGTGAAGTGACTGCATTTTCTGATGATCGTTTTACAACTCCTTTAGGAACCGATGCCGTGCAACAATTAGTGGCCGGTAGCTTGGATACTGTTCCTAAATATGATATCAAGCAAATTGATAAGGTGATTGGCTATGTGGTTACCCGAAAGTCTTTTGATCCAAAAGAGATCAATAAGATCCGCTTGAAAGAAGAGTGGGTGTTTGATCGTGAAACCAGCCGTATGTATGTACGTATTTTGGGGATTGGACTACTCAAAACAGAGTATTTTCCAAATACAACCAAAGAAAGAGGAACCTCTTCTTTGTTCTGGGTTTACTATCCTGATATGCGTCCCACGTTGGTTAAAGCAGAGGTTTACAACCCCAAGAACATGGGACAAAATCGTATGACTTGGGAAGAGCTATTTGAAAGCCGTATGTTTAGTAGCTATATTGTAAAATCAACCCTTGATAATCCACAGAATAAACTGATCCGCAACTATATCAAGGATCCTATTCTCCAATTATTAGAAGGCGAGAACATCAAAGAGAAGATCTTCAACTTTGAGCAGGATCTTTGGTCGTACTAAAATAAGCTTCAATCTTTTTTGCTTTTGCGGCACCTACTACGTTGATTAGTTCTTGTGTTGATGCTGCAGCAATATTTTTACTGGATCTAAAGTGCTTGAGTAAAAGAGTTGCTGTTTGAGCTCCAATGCCTGGGATCTCCTGTAAGTCATTTTTAAAGGTTCCTTTACTGCGCTGTTGCCTGTGAAAGGTGAGTCCAAAACGGTGCACTTCATCTCGAATGCGACGAATAAAAAGTAAACTGGGTCCATTGTAAGGCAGTTTGAGCGACTCAGAATCGCCGGCAAAGAATAACTCCTCTTCATTTTTAGCGAGCCCTACCAAGGTCATACGACCCTGTAATCCTAATTCTGTAATGGCTTCTTGCGCTGCACTCAATTGTCCTTTTCCTCCGTCAATAATCACGAGTTGAGGAAAGGGTTGCTCTTCTTTTTGCATGCGTTTGTAGTGACGGCCTACGGATTCTTTCATCGAAGCAAAATCGTTAATCCCCTGTACGGTTTTGATATTGAATTTTCGGTAATCTTTTTTGCTGGGTTGTCCGTCTTTAAAACAGACCACGGCCGATACGGGGAAGCTGCCTTGAAAATTAGAGTTATCAAAACACTCAATATGTACAGGGAGTGAACTCAGTTGTAGATCTTGCTGCAAATCTGTAAGTAATTTTTCTGTGTCCTCCAATTTTTGAGTCAACTGCAAGCGCTGTTTCCGTTTGACATCTGAAATAAAATAGGCTGCATTTTTTTGAGAGAGGTCCAGCAGTTTTTTCTTATCGCCCGATTTAGGGACGGTGATTTTAATGGAAGGATCCGGGTAGTCAATGGAAAAGGGAGTGACAATTTCTGGGGCATGACTGCCAAACTGCTCTCGTAACTGTGAAATGGCAAAGGCTAATATTTCTTCCGGTGATTCATTGAGTTTGGGTTGTAGCTCTACTGTATGCGTTTGATTAATGGCTCCATTGCGAACCATGAGGTAGTTGACATACACTTGTTCACCCTGGCTAATGGAGAATATATCAAGGGTAGCTGTTTTGGCGTTTGCTACAACGGATCGGGCTTGGTATTGTCGTAAAAATTCAATTTTCTTTTTCTGTTGTGCTGCTTTTTCAAAAGCTAGTTCACCAGCCAGCTTTTTCATTTCTGTTTCCATCGACCGAATCACGGGTCCAAGATTGCCACTTAATAGGTCTCGCACTTTTTCTAATTCTTCTTGATACGCGGCGGCAGACTGTAATCCTTCGCAAGGGCCTTTACAGTTACCTAAATGATATTCTAGGCAAACTTTATATTTTTTTTGTTCAATTTTTTTTGGAGAAAGATCGAGTGTGCAAGTGCGTAGCGGAATTGTTTGTTTGATAAAATTCAAAAGCTCTCGCACATGATACACCGAAGTAAATGGTCCCAGATAGGAAGATCCGTCATTTATTTTTTGTCGGGTTAAAAATACCCGAGGAAAATGCTCTTTACGAATGACAATAAAAGGGTAGGTCTTGTCATCTTTTAATAAAATATTGAAACGTGGACGGAATTCTTTGATCAGTGAATTTTCCAGCAAAAATGCATCCTGCTCCGTATTGACAATTGTAAATTCTATACGTTCAATGCGTTTGACCAGCTCCAGTGTTTTTTGATTTTGAGCTTGTTTAGTAAAATAGGAGCTGACGCGTTTGCGAAGTTGTTTGGCCTTGCCTACATACAATAACTCACCGCTCGCATCATAGTATTTATAAATGCCTGGCTGATCAGGAAGTGTGTAAGAAATTTTACTGTACTGTTCTGGCGTCATAATCGTTGTGGTCGTTCCAAATTACTTTGGCGGTAGTAACAACAGATTGTTCGCCGGGTAATTGAGAAGTACGGGTTATTTGAAAACTGCGATCCAGTAGCCAAAGCATTTCTAGTTGTATTAAGCCATTTCGGTTGTTGCGCACTTTGCTGGCAATGATCGTAGTTACTTTGTCTCCAGTAGCAGGGTCGGGCTTCACCATAATCTCTTCCTTTTGCCACTCTTCGTTATTCGCGTTCAGGGGTAGATAGGTGAGAATAACACGATCTAGTAATTCATCATACCTACTTTCTTCCTTGAAACGTTTTGCATTTTTTGAAAGTGAAAGATCAAGTATTTCTAAAAACTCTGCTGCTTCCTGTCTAAACTCTTCTCTGCGTATGTAAAACGTATCGGAAGGAATGGTGTCAGTTCCTTTATAAATGTATTTGGTAATGGAGTAAAGAGAACTGTCTACATGCACTACTTGTACTTCAATCAGCGAAGGGATGGAAATATATTTTTTTTGATCTTTTGATTGGCAGGCGACCAAAATAAGCGTCACTCCAATTAAAAAAAAGAGTCTGTTCATGCCGTAAAATTACAGGAAAGAGTTGGGTGAGATAAAGCGATTATTTGCCTAACTGCATACCCAGTTTAACGCCAAAATCATAGAGGTGTTCGCTTACGGGATAGCCCTTTTTGAAACTGGAAAATAACTGATAACGTACTTGAGGACCGATGCGGAAATCGTTTTTACCAATGGAGAACTTAGCATAGGTTTCAAATCCTACGTTCATATTCCACTTATTGATCAAATAAGGCACTTCAGCATAGTTTTGATAGTCCATCGAGATCATGTAGGATCGGTTTCCCACTACATAAGTAGGTTGAATAGTAGCACTGAATCCCCAATGATTTTGCTTTTTACCCAGAATTCTCCACTCCAATCCTAAAGGAACTGAAAGTGAATAATAGTAGTTGCGTAACCAACTAGCTTTTGCCATAAAGCCATTGCTTCTAAAGCTGGTAAGCGTAGATACCGCTGTGGAACCTCCCCAACTATTTATTAGTGCAATGGTGGCTACTTCGGATGGATAATTGAAGGCTTTGATATCGTATTTGCTCACATTAAACTGAAGTCCTGCAACCAAGTCAATTCCTTTGCCCAGTGGATACGTACCTGTTAGCCCCAATTGCATTCCAATATCGGGGCGGTGTGTGATCACATTTTCTAGCTCAGGAGTAGCCACTGCGGGTGCTGCGGATAAGTTCATCCGTGCTTGCGCAATAAATTTTTCATCTTCTTTAAGTGAACGATAGCTAACCGTTGGGGTAAAATGAACTTGCCAATTAAAACGAGGACTATGTTTTTGTCGTTGATAGCTATTGGTCACGCTTTCAATAGTGAGGGGTAGCTTTACTTCAACCTCAGGTTGTATTGTAGGTAGTTCTATGCTGGCCGCCTCTACAATTTCACTTGATGTAGTAACGATTTCTGCATTTGCTTGCATGTTTGAAGATTCTATACTAATTAAAGGAGTAACAATAGTTGGTGCGCTTTCTGTTACGGGGTAAATAGTAGTTGTAGATTCTTCCGCAATTGTTCTAGTGATGCTCTCTTGCTTACTAGGAGTATAAACTGCTGGAGTTTTCACAGCTGCTATCGCTCTCTCAGGAGATGCTGTTGTTCTTTCACTATTGGCTAACCAAGTAATTGATCCGGTGGTGAAAGCAAGTAAAAGAAGTGCAGTAAGTGGCCAGCGCTTATGAGCATGTAATCGCGCATGGATCTTATTCCAAATTTCATCCGAAGGATAAAGCCGGTGGTTATCCGCATTTTCCTTAAGAAACTGTTCAAATTCTCTATCGTTGTTCTGGCCTTCCATCTGATCCTACACACTGCAAAGCAGTAATTATTAGTGCTGACCCACGGCTTGTAGCCAGCCGGTCTTTTGTTTTGGTTGCAAAATGTTCTTTTTAATCAACAATTCTTCCAACATCGATTTAGCTCTGGTAAACTGACTGCGACTGGTACTTTCTTCAATATCCAGTAACTGTGAAATTTCCCGGTGACTATACCCTTCAATCGCAAATAGATTTAAAACAGTTCTATAACCGATGGGTAAGCTTCGGATACTTTCTACAATCTGTTTAACCTGTACTACTGCCGGCACACTTTCCTCGCGAATCTGTATCGAACTCGCGTGAATCAGATCAACACGCTCATTGAACTTTTTATTTTTCTTGAGAAAATTAATACAGGTGTGTACAATGATTTTCCGGATCCAACCTTCAAAAGAGCCTCTGTTCTCAAAAGTGCGTAATTGCAAAAAAACTTTGATAAAGCCTTCCTGCAACATGTCTTCCGCATCTTCTCGATTATGCGCGTAACGATAACAAACGGCCAGCATTTTAGGGCTGTATTGATTATACAGTTCCCGTTGTGCAATGGGATTGTTTCGTAGACAACCTTCTAAGATGACTTCCTCTGTCATAGGGGCGACGTTGGTAGTCTGAATATAAGACATTTTTATGCACCGTTCGCTGCACTGGGTGTTAAAAATTAACTCGGACAGTGAGGTAAACATTGCGGCCAGGGGCGGAAAATCCAGAGGCGAAATACCGGTAGTTTCTATCCAGCATATTCTCTAAACCGGCCTGTAGTTGAAGCGATTTGTCAAGCCGATAACCCACACGCAGGTTTAGTGTGTACCAGGCGGGCGTGCCATCTGGGGTGGCATACTGGGCATTGTCTTCGCCATCCCTATTATAATCTTTGATTCGTTTCCAACCATTAAAGTGAACAAAGAACTCCCAGTCCAATGCGTCTTTTTGATAAAGGATGGATGAACGTCCAAAAAGAGGCGGAACGTGGTCCAGTGGTTTTTTAATGCCATTATTGGTTATAAATCGTCCATAGGTTTGACTGACTGTAGTTTCCCAGGTAAGATTTTGATTGAGGGTGACAACAGACTTGTATTGAAAACCACGCACAAAGGCCTTTCTCGCATTTTGATTGGCAATTACCTGCGCTTTTATCCCATTGTATAACACGGAGTCTTGTCCGTTTAATTGGAAGGGTGCCAATATGATTGCATTGCGAAACAAGGTATAAAATCCAGTCACTTCTAACCGAATAGCTCCCATTTGGTACTGCATTTGTAAATCACCATTATAGGTATACTCGGGCTTTATGTCTGGATTTGGAACAACCAGTCGGGCCAGGGCCGTGCTGCTTTCAAAAATGCGGGCACCGTCGTCGATATTGGGCGCACGAAAACCAGAGGAGAAATTAGTCGAGATTCTCAACTCATCACTGGGCATGAGTACCAGTCCAATATTTCCGGTAATTGAACGGGTGTTCTGTCGAATACTGGTAAAGGGGAATTGAAAGAAACTATTATCAGCAATCGTTGATCGAAGATTTGTCAATTGAAATCGCAGCCCATCATTTAAAATCAATTTTCCTTTTTTCAATTTAGCAAGATGTTGGCCATACACACCCACTAAATGCATTTGATTGTCTCCATTGGGATAACGACTGTCTAGCGGAGTTACAACCCTCGTTAGCAGGTTGGTTCTATCTGCTACCGATTTTAAAAAATTAAATTGGCCATCTACTCCAATAATTAGTTCCTGATCATTCCACTTTTCCTTGGCATCCCAATTAAAAGAAGCAACACGTATATGTTCTCTTCGGCTGTCAAAGCGCGTGTAAGCCAAATATTCTCGTTGCTGACGACTTTCTTTGATGTCTTGATAACCGGCTACAATACGTATTTCATCTGCAATCTTTGATTGACTGCTGTTCCATTCATAGGAAGCCAGCCAACGAGTTTGTGGCCCGTAGTACCACGTTGCCCAGCGTAATGTGTTTCCAATACCTGGAAATACTTTTTTGTCTTGTAACCGGTCATAACGGGGTACGTTAGTAGAATTAGAATGCTGGATATTGAGTTGATGCGATTGAGTAGAATTCGGTTTGTATTGCAGCTTTCCTAATAGGTCCCATTGTTTGTATCCGGAAAATTTTTGTACACGATCATCATCATTCGTCAGCAACTGATCCACTCCGTTCACCGTTTGAATGTATTGTGTTCTTCTGCCAAAGTCAGGATACTTTTTAGGATAGCGGCTGCCCATTTTTAAATCTCCAAAATTACTAAACGTGAGGGCTTGTAACCACCCCCATTTTTTTCCTCCAATTTGTTGGGTAAGATGTACGGTTTTTTCCTGGTTAACGCTACTGATTCGTGTTACTGTATTTGTTTTAAAAATAGTTTTTTCAGTAGTAGAAAAAATGGGTTGTTTGGTGCGCATATGGATCACGCCGCCCAATGCATCACTGCCATACAATGTAGAACTAGGGCCATAGAGTACTTCAATTCGTTCCAATAAGTTTTGATCAACTGTGATGACGTTTTGCAAGTGACCTGCACGGTAAATGGCATTGTTGAGTCGTATGCCGTCTACCACTAATAAAACTCGACTTGCCTCAAACCCTCTGATTACAGGACTGCTTCCGCCTTGCTGACTTTTTTGAACAAAAACTGCTCCAGTATTGCCAAGTAGGTCGCCCGTATTTTGTGCATTGGCACGCGCAATTTTTCGAGCCGTGATTACTTCTATTTGCTGCGCAATGTTTTTTCTTTTCTCTTTGAATTTTCCGGAGTAGATCACTGCTTCCTCCAGGTTTACGGCATTTGTCGTATCACTCTGTGCGTAGCTCAGTGTGAAAAATCCCAAAAAGGATAAAACGGAAAATATATATTTCTGTATTGACAACTTTTCTAAGAAACGGTGATGTGAAAAATCAATTATTTCTTTTTTACTAGACTATCTAGTGGATATTGCGCTTTCATGGATTCCATGATTGATTGCGCCCATCGAGTGATGCTCACTCTCTCTTCTTGTGTAAGTCTGGCGTCGGCATGCGTCCAAGTATAAGAGGGTAATGGCATTTCTTCTTCCTTTACCATTTCAATGATCTCTTCCATTTTGTGGTATTGATAACGGAGCGAACGATTAGTATATTCATCCAAATTGAGATGACGCTTTCCATCTTTTACATGATCTGATAGCCACCAAGCAACGGGTTGTATATTGGAATACCACGGGTACTTTGTATTGTTACTATGGCAATCCAGGCAGGATTTTTCTACTATTGTCTTTACTTCCACTGGCATCTCATAGCTGTTGGTAATTGCATTCGGGTGCGGTCCAGCCATTGCATTTTGTTGCGGGTTGATAAACTGAATCAGTACCAATGCGCCAAGCAAAGCCCACCCGATAGTTTTTAAATGCTTCATGTCAACCAATTTATTGAGTTAAGATGTTCCCGGTCATTTCGGAAGGTACATCAATATTCATTCGTGTAAGAAGTGTGGGGGCGATATCAGCCAGTTTTCCTGTTTTTACAATCGGATGCCAGTTTTTGTCAATGACAAATAGTGGAACGGGGTTTAGGGTATGTGCCGTATTAGGGGTTCCATCTGGATTAATCAGATAATCCGAATTGCCGTGATCCGCTGTTACAAATACCGTATAGTCATGCGCTAATGCCGCTGTTACTACTTGCTTTACACAATGATCAACGGTTTCGGCTGCTTTGATTGCGGCTTCCCAAACACCTGAATGTCCAACCATATCTGCGTTGGCATAATTAAGACAAATAAAATCGGCTGTTTCATTTTCAATTTCTGCTACAACTGCATTAGTTACTTGTTGCGCACTCATTTCAGGTTGCAAATCATAGGTAGCTACTTTGGGAGAGGGAATCATGATGCGTTTTTCTCCTGTAAAGGGAATCTCTCTGCCGCCACTAAAAAAGAAACTGACATGGGGATATTTTTCAGTTTCCGCAATTCTGATTTGGGTGCGACCGGCTTCTTCTAAAACCTGCCCCAGTGTTTTATTTAAATTATCGGTTTCAAATAGGACATGTACATTTTCAAATGTCTTGTCATACTCCGTCATGGTGGTGTAGTGTAATGACAGTTTGTGCATATTTTGTTCCGGAAAATTTCGTTGCGTTAGTGCTTGCGTAATTTCTCTGCATCGATCGGTGCGAAAATTAAAGCAGATGACTACATCTCCATTTTGTATCGTAGCAACGGGGGTGTTATTATCCCTAACCACTAAAGTAGGCTGAATAAATTCATCGGTGATATTCTGCTTATAACTTTCTTCAATGGCTTTGGTGGCGGATTTGGCTATCTGTCCTTTACCATTAACTAGTGCATCGTAGGCCAACTTGATTCTTTCCCACCGGTTATCACGATCCATGGCGTAATAGCGTCCGCAAAGTGAGGCAATTTTTACGGGTGTATTCTCTATATAATTCTCCAAGTCTTTTATAAAACCTAATCCACTTTTAGGATCACAATCTCTTCCGTCTGTGAATGCATGGATGTATACTTTGTTAAGATTCTTTGTAACACAGCAGTCAATTATTGCTTTTAAGTGATTTAAATGAGAGTGTACGCCACCTTCACTTACCAAACCAATTAAATGAAGTGATTTGTCTTGGGTTTTTGCCGTTTCAAGTGCGTTTTGCAAGGTTTTATTTTGTTGGAAGGATTTTTCCCGAATGGCTACATTGATGCGTTGTAATTCTTGGTAAACGATTCGGCCCGCACCCAGATTAAGATGCCCCACTTCTGAATTACCCATTTGTCCTTCGGGTAATCCTACAGCTTCACCAAAGGTGGTCAATGTGGTGTTGGGGTACTGTTGGTAAAGGCTATCTGTAAAGGGGGTATTTGCAGCGCGTATGGCATCTGAAGCGGGTTCTTGTCCAATTCCCCAACCGTCCATGATAATTAACATTGTCTTTTGCGGCTTCATATGCTAGTATTGAGCAGTAAATTTACATTCTATTTTTGGCCCTTCGAATTTTTGTAACTTAGACTGAATGAAAAATTATCGTCTTATTCTATGGATGCTCCCGCTGTTATTTTTATCAGCTATTCGTTTGACAGCGACTGTTAATCGTCAGGATGCGCTAGAAGCGGTGTTATCTGCACTTAAAACAGGGAATGTTTCCAATCTGGTTTTACGTTTTGAAGAAACAGTGGAACTAACCTTACCCGATCAGTCAGGATCCAGTTCCAAATCTCAGTGTCAAGCACAACTTTCCAAGTTTTTTGCTGCCAATCCGGTTTTAACCTTTGAATTGCAGCATAAAGGAAAATCGCCCACGGGTTCCTATGCGATTGGGACCTTAAAAACCGAGCAAGCCAGTTTTCGGGTGAATGTTTTTTTACGCGGCAAAGGAGGAAAGGAATTGGTACGTGAATTGCGTATTCAAACAATGGATTGATTCAAACCGGCTTCATTATGAAACAAGAGGCATTACAACAGCTGATTGAATCGGCCTTACAAGAGGATATTGGGGAGGGAGACCATAGTACACTTGCCTGTATTGCTGCTACAGCAAGAGGAAAGGCGGTGTTAAAGATTAAGGAGGCAGGAATAATAGCGGGTATAGAAGTTGCTAGAAAGATATTTCAATTTAAGGATCCTGCTGTCACATTTAAACCGCAATTGCAAGATGGTGATCAAATGGTGGCCGGTGAGATTGCATTTGAAGTAGAAAGCTATGTGCCTACTATTTTGCAGTGCGAACGCTTGGTGCTGAATTGTATGCAACGGATGAGCGGTATTGCTACGCTCACTCATGCTTATGTTGAGAAGCTAAAAGAGTACTCCACTAAAATTCTGGATACGCGAAAAACCACACCCAATTTTCGGTTGCTTGAAAAAGAGGCTGTGCGTATTGGTGGCGGGACAAATCATCGCTTTGGTCTCTATGATATGATTATGCTCAAGGATAATCATATTGATTTTTGTGGCGGCGTGGAAAAAGCCATTGAAAAAACCTGGCATTATGTGCAAACCGTAAAACCTGCATTAAAAATAGAAGTAGAGGCAAGAAGTATTGAAGATGTTAAGAAAATAATAAGTGTTGGACGTGGTAAAGTATTTAGAATCCTCCTTGATAATTTTACACCATCAGCCTTGGCCCAAGCCGTGTCGATGCTTAAAATGGAGGGTGGTTTTGAAACAGAAGCAAGTGGAGGAATTAATTTAGCAAATATTGAATCGTATGCGCAGTCGGGAGTGGATTATGTGAGTGTTGGTGCGCTGATACACCAGGCGCGCAGTGTGGATTTGAGTTTGAAAGCTGTTAATTTTTAATCATGTCTAAAAAACAAAAAGGAGATATAAACGGGTTTGTATTTAGCACCGATCCCAATTTTTCATTTGAACCTGAATCAGTGGAGGAGTCCGATACCTTGCCGCCCGCTTCACAGCAGCTTCGTTTGAAATTAGACACTAAGCAACGTGCGGGTAAGGCGGTAACGCTTGTTGTGGGTTTTGTGGGTAAAACAGATGATCTGGAAGAACTGGGTAAAAAGCTTAAAAATCACTGCGGAACTGGTGGTTCTGTTAAAAGTGGGGAGGTGATTATTCAGGGAGACCATCGTCAAAAGCTTTCACAATATCTTTCTAAATTGGGTTATAAGGTTAAATTTGTATCATGACATCACTCATCACAGAGGGAGTTCAGGTTTCGGTGGAAACGTTTTACCAGGAGGAGTATAGTAATCCTTTACAAGGTGAATACATGTTTGCTTATCGTGTAGAGATTGAGAATTATAATTCATTCCCCGTTCAATTACATCGTCGTCATTGGTTCATTTTTGATAGCAATACTACGCGTCGTGAAGTGGAGGGTGAGGGAGTGGTTGGCGTACAGCCCGTGATTTTACCTGGTGAAACCTATCGTTATGTGAGTGGTTGTAACCTGAAAACTGAAATCGGAAGAATGGTAGGCACCTATCAAATGGAAAATCTGAATACTCGTGAACTTTTCACGGTGCAGATCCCTTCGTTCGAAATGGTTGTTCCGTACAAGAACAATTAATTACCTGGGTTTATATTTTGCTTTTTCGAGTATTTCTGCTGCAGGAGTATTCATGATTGCGGTGGGAGAAAGGCTTGAATTTTTTTCAGCAAACGTTTTTACAATACGCCAGCCAATCCATTGACCAATATTTCCAGGCGAATATTCCTGTGAAAGACCTTGCGTAAACGGGGCTTCTCCAATATAATTTTGAATCAGCACGGGGTTGAGCGTTTGTAATTCTTCGGTGCGGATAAGATGCGACCAGACCTGTCCTTCGTTTTCGTTACACCAATCCAGTTGTGCTTTCGTAAATCCGGTGAGTAATGAATCGCTGGTGGAAGGAAGTAATAATTTGGCTAAATACCAGTACTTTCCTTTTTCAATCATCTGTTCTAAAAGAGGACGTTCTGCACTTTTGTCTGGGAATAAATCTTCGCTGATGGCCTTGATTACATTGGGAACTATATAGGACGGTGCAAATCTTCGGGAAAGATAATTGGGGTACAAATTTTGAATAGCAGGTGTTTGATAGGCAAAAAAGTTTTGCCCTGCAAATTGTTGCAACCCTACGGCTACTCCATCTTTGACCATTGCTACACCGGGGGCATCAAAAGGTCCAATAAAAAACCAGATATTTCCTGGATTATAGGTAGGGAAATAATAAGCCAGGTATTGATACGCTTTTTTAAGTTCTTTCTCTAATTCACTCGTGTTTTCGAAAAGGGGTTGTATTGAATCGTAAATAGAACGGTAGGCATTAATAAAACTAGTGGTAGCTTTTAGGGTAGAGGAGTCAGCAGGGTTTCCATTTACACCAAGTATATAGTTCATATAGTCGCCGTAAAATCCGGAGTATTTTGATTGAAGTTGTAAAAGGCTTTTAGCAGCTTGCATGGAGTCTAGCGCAAAAAAGGCTTCATCAAAACGGTTAATTGTAACGGTAAGTTGGATATTGCTAACATCTGGTCCCTTGTCAGAGGGACTACAAGCGTTGAAAAAGAGGGCCAAAACGGCTCCGATTAATAAAATAATGCTGCGCATAGCGGAATTGTTTTGTAAAGGTACGCTACAAAACATTGGCTTACTTTTGTGAAATGAAGATTGCGGTTGCGCAGCAGAATTATCACATTGGGAACTTTTCAGCAAACGTCCAAAAGATCATCCACGGTATAACCGAGGCGCGTTCAAAGGGTGCGGATCTGGTTTTATTTTCAGAGCTCTCTATTTGTGGGTATCCGCCTCGCGATTTTTTAGAGTTTGACGATTTTATCGATAAGTGTCGTGCAGCGCTGGATCAGATTAAAGTACATACTACAGACATTGCTGTATTGGTAGGGGCACCTGATAGAAATCCAGATCCAAAAGGAAAGGATTTGTTTAACGCTGCCTTCTTTTTATTTGAGGGGGAAGTGCGCGATGTGGTGTACAAAACCTGTTTACCTACCTATGATGTTTTTGATGAATACCGCTATTTTGAGCCGGCTCGTTCCTGGCATTTGATTGATTTTAAAGGGAAAAAATTAGCAGTCACCATTTGTGAGGATATCTGGAATCTGGGTAATAATCCTTTGTACACACACTGCCCCATGGATGAATTGATTGGGCAAAAGCCTGATGTATTATTGAATCTTTCAGCTTCTCCCTTTGATTATACACACGTAGAAGATCGCAAGGCTATTTTAAAACAGAATACACAGCGCTATAGGGTACCCGTTATATATTGTAATGCGGTAGGCAGTCAAACAGAATTAGTATTTGATGGTGGCTCTTTGGTGATGGATAAGGATTCTAATCTGATTGAGCAGCTACCTTTATTTGAAGAAGCAATTTCGGTTGTGGAGTTGACTGAGCACGGAACGTTTCGTTCAGCTACTTCGGTTCCTGCTGCTGAAATCCCCAATGAAGAGTTGGATCCTTTGCAATTAGATGCGCAATTGTGCACGGCAGAAATTTACCAGGCACTAGTAATGGGTATCCGGGATTATTTTTCAAAAATGGGCTTTACCAAAGCTATAGTAGGAAGCAGTGGAGGAATTGACAGTGCCGTTACACTAGCTTTAGCAACAGAGGCCCTGGGTAAAGAGAATGTAAAAGCAGTTTTATTGCCTTCACCTTATTCGTCTTCACACAGTGTAGAGGATGCCATTCAGCTGAGTAAGAATTTAGGTAATCCTTATGATGTAGTGCCTATTGAAACTATTTATCAGTCCTTTCTTCAAACGCTGCAACCATTATTTGGCAATCTTCCTTTTAGTTTAGCAGAAGAAAATCTACAAAGCCGTACGCGTGGTAATTTGTTGATGGCGCTTGCTAATAAATTCGGATATGTTTTGCTGAATACTTCTAACAAAAGTGAGTTAGCTACTGGTTATGGTACGCTCTATGGAGATATGGCAGGTGGGTTAGCTGTATTGGGCGATTGTTATAAACTACAGGTATATGCCTTAGCCCGTTATATTAATCGCATGCAAGAATTGATTCCTTCTTCTATTTTATTAAAAGCCCCTTCTGCAGAACTTCGTCCTGGACAAAAGGACAGTGACTCACTTCCTGATTATACTATACTCGACCCTTTACTTTATTTATATATTGAAAAAAGAAAGAGCCCTGCTGACATCAAAGCTATGGGATATGATCCTGCATTGGTTAATCGTGTGTTAAAGATGGTCAATACCAATGAATATAAACGAAATCAGTTTTGCCCTATTATTCGTATTTCTCCCAAAGCATTTGGAATGGGACGTCGGTTGCCAATTGTTGGAAAATATCTGTCATAAATGAAAGGACTCGTTTATAAATCGACAGGTAGTTGGTACATTTTACGCGATGAACAAAATCGTAGTTGGAATGCGCGTACAAAAGGGGTGATGAAATTAGATGAAATCACCAGCACCAATCCTGTTGCGGTAGGTGACTGGGTCGATTTTGAAATTGAGTCAGAAGCAAGTGGAACGGCGTTGATCAATGAGATTCTTTCCCGTCATAATTATATCAATCGTCAAAGTCCGCGTCATAAACACCAGCATCATATTCTAGCGGCTAATCTAGACCAGTCAGTTCTGGTTGCTACGCTGCGTGAACCACGCACTTCCCAGGGGTTCATTGATCGTTTTTTAGTGGCTTCAGAAATGTACCATGTTAAACCCGTGGTTGTATTTAATAAATCAGATCTCTTTCGTGCCAAGGAACAACAACTGTACGAACAAATGCGAGAAATGTACAGTCGACTCGACTATATTGTATTATTGGTAAGCGCAGAAAAAAAGGAAGGGCTGGATGACTTGATGCAGGTTTTGCAAGGAAAAACCAATTTGTTGAGTGGACATAGTGGGGTGGGGAAGTCGTCGTTAATGAATGAGCTGTTTCCCGGGATGAATCGGAAAACACAAGACGTTAGTGGCTGGAGTGGAAAAGGACAGCACACCACCACATTTGCAGAAATGTTTGATTTACCCGGTGGAGGTCGCATCATTGATACACCGGGTATGCGTGAGTTTGGTATAGTGGATATCAGTAAACAGGAGCTCAGTCATTATTTTCCTGAAATGAAAAATCGAATTCAGCTTTGTCAGTTCAATAATTGTTTACATAGTAATGAACCCGGCTGCGCAATAAAAGATGCGGTTAATACAGGAGACATACACGAAGACCGCTATGTGAGTTACCGAACTATTTTGGATTCGATTGAAGAGAAAAATTACTAGGAGCGAAACTTCTTTGCTTTTTTCATCGCTTTCATCGCCTCAGGGTCACCACTGATAATTTTTTCAGCACCTACATTTTTTCCATTGGAGGGGCATCCATATTTGGGCTTGAATACACTATTCCAAATTCTACAGGAACTGAGTCCGGTTAGGAGGAACAAAAGACTTATTGCAAAAAATAGTTTACGTAGGATTACCATAGCGTGCATAAAGATAGTTCAAATATGCACTTTTTTATTTATACCATGCCGCATACCGCACATAATTATTGGCAATGCGATCAATTTCTCCTTCTTTTAGTTCGGTAGATATTGTTTTGACCTTTTTTGCAGGAACACCCGCGTAAATACTATTGGGTTCACATATTGTATTTTCTAATACAACGGCTCCGGCCGCAATAATAGTGTTGGAGTGAACAACAGCTTTATCCATAATAATCGCTCCCATCCCCACCAGTACATGATCGTGCAGCGTACAGCCATGTACAATGGCATGATGTCCGATGGAAACTGAATTGCCAATGATGGTTCCGCATTTTTCAAACGTGCAATGAATACAGGCGCCATCCTGGATATTCACTTTATTACCCATTTTAATGAAGTTGACATCGCCACGAACCACGGCATTAAACCAAATACTACAGTTGTCTCCCATTTCAATATCTCCAATAAGTGTGGCATTGGGAGCCACGAAACAATTGGGTCCTAACTTTGGTGTTTTGTCCCGAACGGGTATGATAAGTGCCATCGTTTTTTTTGCAAAGTAGGAAAATTTCAAAAGGTCGATATTTGCGGTTGAGTCCCCCCATATGAATACCCGCGAACTATTTTATCGTCACCTGGCACAAACCTCTCCGGCACCACTGGAATTAGAGATTGTACGGGCTGATTGCGCCAGCTTGTTTGATGCAGCTGGTAAGGAGTATATCGATTTGATTGGCGGCATTAGTGTGGCTAATATCGGACACCGTCATCCTAAAGTGATAAAGGCTATACAAAAACAATTGGATTCTTATTTACATGTGATGGTCTATGGCGAGTTTGTACAAAGTCCGCAGGTGCAATATGCTGCTGCCTTAGCTTCTCATTTACCTGAAACATTACAGTCGGTCTATTTTACTAATTCAGGTACCGAAGCTATTGAAGGAGCGATGAAACTAGCCAAGCGTGTTACGAATCGCACACGTATTCTTTCTTTTCGTCATTCCTATCACGGATCCACACAAGGGGCGCTGAGTATTATGGGAGATGAATACTGGCGTAATGCATTTCGTCCCTTATTGCCAGATGTTTGGAGCCTTTCTTTTAATAGTGAAGAAGCGTTGCATGCTATCAATGAACAAACTGCTTGTGTGATTATGGAAACAGTGCAGGCAGAGGCGGGGATTATTAAACCCGATCCGGCTTGGATACAGGCAATTCGAAAAAAATGCACTGAAACTGGCACGCTATTGGTGTTAGATGAAATACAGGCAGCGTTTGGAAGAACCGGCCAATTGTGGGCCTTTTCTTCCTATGATATTGTGCCGGATATTTTAGTGCTAGGTAAAGCCTTGGGTGGCGGTATGCCGCTGGGCGCCTTTATCACAGATAAAAATTGGATGGACAAATTAACGGATGCGCCTGTACTAGGACATATCACAACATTTGGAGGTCATCCGGTTTGCTGTGCCGCAGGGTTAGCAGGGATGAATGCACTACTAGAAGAAGGATGGATGAACCAGGTAGCCGCAAAGGAAAAATTACTCCATCAAAAATTACAACACCGGGCAATTCGTTCGGTACGGAGCGCTGGTCTCTGGATGGCAGTGGAATTTGAATCGTTTGAACAGTGTAAAAAAGTGATCGATTACTGTATTACACGCGGGGTATTGACCGATTGGTTTTTATTTGCGTCCAATAGCTTACGCATTTCTCCACCACTGCTTATTCATGAAAAGCAGTTAGAAAAAGCAGCTTCCATTATTATTGAAGCTTGTGATCGGCTTTAAATAATCAGCCATTGATAGCAAAGTGCAGCTAAAGCTCCACCTGCAAGGGGTCCTACCACTGGTATCCAGCTATACGACCAGTCGCTGTCTCTTTTACCGGGGATTGGTAATAAAAAATGCATGATCCGAGGACCAAAGTCGCGTGCTGGATTAATTGCATAGCCCGTAGGTCCACCCAAGCAGAGTCCGATTCCTAATACTAAAAATGAAACAGGCAGTGCGTCCAAACTTCCCAGTTTGGTTGCGGCAGGTGAAATACAAAGTGCACAAAATACCAGTGCAAAAGTGCCAATGACTTCGGCTATGATATTGCTCGCACTGTTTCTGATTGCGGGTGCATTACAAAACACCGCGAGTTTTAAATCTGCATTGGTTGTTTCTGCAAAATGGGGACGATAAAGTAACCACACGAGTGTTGCTCCACTCATCGCTCCGCAAAATTGACCGGTTATATATAGCGAAAGATCTTGGGTTTGTACGATGTTAATAAGAGCAAATGCAAGGGTAACAGCTGGATTGAGGTGTCCTTGTCCGTTGAGGTGTAAGGAACAGTATACGCCAATAAAAACAGCCATGGCCCAGCCTAGATTGATCACCAACCATCCGGCATTCTGTCCTTTCGATTTTTCAAGAAGTACGTTCGCAACTACGCCACCGCCAAATAATGCCATAAGTGCTGTTCCAATAAATTCACTGAGAAAAATTTGCATTGGTTCGAATTTAAGTGTGATCATTTGCCCAAACGATGGATGCCTTTACAGCGCGTTGCCATCCTTGAACTAAACTATTTCTTTTAGCTATGTCTATGGTGGGTTTAAATACCTGATCGCTTTTCCATAGCGAACGCAGTTCCTCTTTGTTTTGCCAATAACCCACAGCAAGACCTGCCAGATAAGCTGCACCTAGCGCAGTTGTTTCTGTTACAATGGGTCGTACTACATGGCAATCCAAAAGATCAGATTGAAATTGCATCAATAGATCATTAACAGTTGCACCCCCATCAACACGTAATTCCAAGATGGGAATAGAGGCATCTGCTTGCATGGCGCGCAAAAGATCTGCAGATTGATAGGCAATACTTTCTAATGCAGCGCGTGCAATATGTGCTTGATTACTGCCACGGGTCAATCCAAAAATGGTGCCGCGTGCGTAGGCATTCCAATAAGGAGCTCCCAGTCCTGCAAAGGCAGGAACAATATATACACCTTGGCTATCGGGTACTGAGGAAGCCAGTTTTTCAATATCGGGTGCACTATGAATTACTTTTAATTGATCACGCAACCACTGCACAACGGCACCTCCAATAAAAACTGAACCTTCGAGTGCATATTCTGTTTTTCCATCCAATTGCCAAGCAATGGTCGTGAGTAAATTATTGGTTGAATGAATTGCTTTTTCTCCAGTATTCATGAGCATAAAGCAACCGGTTCCATAGGTATTTTTGACCATGCCCGGGTCTACACAAAGTTGTCCAAATAATGCGGCTTGTTGATCGCCTGCTACTCCTGCAATTGGAATGGAGTGACCAGGAATTACTTCGCAATTACCTAAGACACCCGAACTAGCTACTACAGCTGGAAGAAGAGAGGCAGGAATGTCAAAAAGTTCCAATAACTCTTTGTCCCACTCCAATTGATGAATATTATAAAGAAGCGTTCGTGATGCATTGGTTACATCGGTTGCATGTACGTTTCCATTGGAGAGTTTCCAAATCAACCAACAATCCATTGTACCAAAGGCTAACTCTCCTTTATTCGCTTTTTCTCTGGCACCCGGAGTATGATCAAGGAGCCATTTTATTTTAGTAGCCGAAAAATAGGCATCTAAAATCAGACCTGTTTTCTCTTGCAAAAGAGGTGCTTTGCCCTGTGAACGAATCGTATCACACAATTCTGCCGTTCTTCTGTCTTGCCACACAATAGCAGGGGCGATAGGTTCGCCTGTTGCACGATCCCAGATAACTGTTGTTTCTCGTTGATTAGTTATACCGACGGCTGCAATTTGCTGGGGTTGTATTTTTCCTTTTGCAAGTACTTCTACCAGCGTGCCTAATTGGGTCTCCCAAATTTCATGTGCGTCATGCTCTACCCAACCAGGTTGGGGGTAGTGCTGCTTAAATTCTTTTTGTGCAAGCCCAACTATCGAACCTGTTTTATCAAATAAAATACTTCGACTGCTCGTAGTACCTTGGTCCAGTGCAAGAATAAAAGTGGGTTGCATGCGTGTTAATTGGCTCACTCAAGATAACAAAATGTGTTGAAGCTTGCGTAAACCAAACGACGCTACTAAAAGTCGAGTCCCATAGCTAAATGATACTGCGGCTTTCCTTTGAAAAACCCATTCATTTGCCAACCGGCATCCAAGCGCAGAAAATAACCGAGTAGAGTGCTGCGGGCTCCCACGCCATATCCACCAGCAAAGGGTCCAATGCCACCGGCTTTTACGCGGAAGGTGACAGGGGAGGAACTATAGGATACATAAGGTCTTTCCAATTTATCATAGGCTCCATTCCAAGCAGTACCCAGGTCAATGAATTGAACCAATTGGAAATTTCGAAGGAAGGCGCTATTGATAGGACGATTAATAAACGTAGAGAATACAGGGATACGAATTTCACTGTTAAACACCAACGCATTATTGCCATTCGCCACGTTTTGTTTAAAGCCTCTCAAATTCACGGCTAATGATTCAAAAGAATATTCAGCATCTGGATCAGGGGTGTTGGCTGGATCAAAGTAGCGATAGGAACCATCTTTTTTCTGGTTCTGTCCAAATAATAACCAGTTGTCTACTCCACCCAAGTAATAAATGAATTTTTGAGAGCCCCACGAAAAATCACCCGCACCTCTTACTGCCCAAGTGATGTTTTTGTATAGAGGTAAAAAGTAACGCGCATCAAATCCTAGATTCATAGTAAAGGGGAAATCACCGGTAGATGTTTTTACATTGTTACCAATCTGCGCATTATAGTCCCAATAAATTTTCCACCGCAGTCCATTCCAGATATTCAGCGTAGGTGTGATGGCGTCATCATGAACAAATTCAATATGGGCTAAGGCATATTTATTGACAGCATCTTTTCCTTTAAGTGATTGATCAGGGAATGCAGGATTGGCTAGTTTGACATAACGATCATTTCTAAATGCCGCGTTGATTCGTAAACTTCTAACCTTATTGAAAGGATAGCTTACAGTTAATTGATACAAGTTAGAGTGCAACTTAGTATCAAAGAAAACTGTATCGGTGTAAACAGGGGGATTCTTAACGGTATTACGGTAGTAAGTAACCCCATAATCAATTCTCTTTTTTAAGTACTGCGTAGTGAATACATATTCATTGGCATCCAGATTAGGGCTAATTCTGTAACCGCCTGCAAATTTTACATCTTCCATCAAATCAGATGTTCCGATTCGCACAATACCATTGAGAGGATTGTTGTTGCTAAGTGTAATAGGACCGTATCCGCCTTGATAAGGCTGATAGCGAGTTACCAGCACATTATTATTAAAACCGGATACTAAGTAGTCATTGAAAAATTTAGGAGGGCGGTATTCAAAGATTTTATTCTTTTTACTTGCCGTTGTTTTAGCAGGAGTGGTACCCGGTTGTGTAGTGGGCGTGGTAGGTTCTTCGTCAAACCCAGTGCTAAAGACATTCTCTGCCTTTTTTACTACGGTGTCCAGGGGTGCTGGAACAACAGGTGCAATTACTTTTCGTTGATTCTTTTTTTCTTCTTCAATCAACTTACGAACGTATTCTGTGGGACGTGCTGTGATGTTTCTTTTGCGCAGTGTAGTTTCATCAATTTTTAATCTGTACAAGAGTTTAGCATCTCCTAATCTCACGACCTCACTTACTTGCTGATTGTCTCCGGCAGTGCGTGTTTCTAATAAACTGCTTTGATAGTTCGTAAGAGGAAAAATATAGGCAGAGTCTAATGTTACGGAAACAAAGCCAACTGAGTCTACATCTGTTTTTTCCCAGTCTTTTAAAATGCTATCTACTTCTGCTTTGGCAGGATTGCGCAATACTTCGTCACCAATAAAAATCAGCGTATCCAGTCCGGCTCTCTCGGTAGTAAAGAAACCGGCATACCGATTGCCGATACCATTTTCATCGCTGACAAACGTAAAGTGGCTGGTGTTGTACTGCGAAGGGTAGCGTGCGTTTCCTCGAGATAAATTTGTCAACTTGGTGATCTGCCTCAACTCACTCTTGTTCCAGTTGTCTACCAGAAAAATGTTATAGGAAGAATTAGATTCTTCGTTACCTGCCTGCTCGCGCGTAGCAACTGGGCGATTACTGGAAAATAAAATACCCGTTTTGTTGGGGAAAGCTACAAAAGAGGGGTCCAGGTCATCGTATGTATCATTGGTGATCTGCTCAATGGTTTGCTTATCAATTTTATAAATGAAAATATCAGACTGGCCGCTACGAATGGCACTAAAGATGAGTGTGTTATTATCCAGCATGTATTTCATGTCGGTGATCTGATCAAATTTTTCGATTATTTGCTTATTGATTTTGATGCGAAGCACCATGTCATAGACAAAAAAGTTGATCTTACCCTGATCGTTGTATACTACTGCAAGGCGTGTGCCCTTACCATCCCAAGCAACTAAGGGGTAGTTAGGATTTTTATCTTCTTCGCGGGAGAGTACTCCTTGTTTGAGTAAAACGCGTCTATTGATAAAATTTTCCATGAGTACCAGTTGGATTCGACCTTGTTTATACTCGGTAACTGCATAGGAGAAACTACGTGGAACAGGATTTGCATTAAAGCGATAAAAATCTTTTTTACCTGCGTACTCACTTACTGCTAATTGACCTCTTGGTGCATTACGTCGACCTCTGATATCTTTAAAGTAGACATCCTGCATATCGGTCATAAAATCTTGCAGCAGCACGTTAAATTTTCGCCTTGCTAATTTGTAAGAAGCGTTATTGAGGTTACGATAGGCGCGCGCGAGGTAAAGAAAATACGTGACTTTGTTTTTGCCATATTTATCGGCAATGTATTTCCAAAACGCGTGTCCGGCCAGAGCTGGTTTTTCAAAGGCAAAATGATAGAAGTTGCGATAAAGGCCCGCAAGCATTATTGCCCGGAGTTCGTCATCCAGATCGGTGTTCCAGTTTTCTGCTGCATAAGTGATATATCCATCGGTAAGCCATTTGGGAAGATCTAAAAGTGTTTGGTTGGTAGCCATGTCTCCGATGTCTTCGCCAAATAAAATGTTCTCAACCAGATTGCGCGCAATTCCTTCGCGAATTTGATAACGCAGGTGTTGGTGATTGCCGTCAAAATAGACAATCATTTTGTTGTTCACCAATTTAGTCAGCCCACCTGTATTTTGCCAATCAATACCTAGTCCAATATTGGACTGTTGCATTTCGTCGTAATTGTTATACACAACAATATTGATGCGACGTTGCATACCATATTCAACAAAGGCTTCAAGCCCTGGTAATTCCTGTTCTGCAATTTTTCCTACGTATTCGCCCAAACCCAGTCCGTCTTGACTGAAATAACAATTGAAATTATCAGTCTGTAGATATTTCCATTTGAATTTTTGAAACTGCACCCTGTTTTTGCCAAACTGAACTGTATTGACCTGGGCCTGCACCGTTGTAAGGGCAACCAGTGCTACTAGAAGATTCAACCACCGCAAACTATTCATAATTATCTTTGTAAATCCACTTTAAAAGTACGAAAACCCTTCTATGTTAACTGTCCAATCTCTGCTGTTCAGCCCCGTTCAGGAAAATACTTACCTGGTGTATAACGAAAAGGGGGAGACCCTCATTATAGACCCCGGCTGTTATTTTCCGGAGGAGCGATCCGTTTTGAAGGAAAAGATTAACACCAAGGGTCTAAAACCGATGATGCTAGTCAATACGCATTGTCATTTGGACCATGTTTTTGGTAATAAGTTTGTTTATGAAACCTGGGGCTTGGAGTTGCACTTTCATGCCGCGGAGCAAAAAGTATTTGATTATGCCCCCGCGGCAGGGGATCTCTGGGACCTTCCCTTTCAAAATTATTCGGGGCCCATTCACCACATAAAAGAGGGCACAAAAATTAACGTAGGTGAGGATGAATTAGAAATTCTTTTTACACCGGGCCATTCCCCTGGGAGTATTTCTTTTTACTCTGCTGTGGGTGGCTGGGTGATTAGCGGCGATGTGCTGTTTCGGGAAAGTGTAGGTAGAACAGATTTGCCTGGATCTGATTTTTTGACCCTCAAAAAAAGTATCCGAACACAATTATATACGTTGCCAAATGCTACACATGTGTATAGTGGTCATGGTATGCCCACTACGATTGGGTATGAAAAGCAGAACAACCCCTTTGTAAAAGCGATTTGAGTGATTTATTTTTTGAAGCTGGCTTTTAGTTTTATCCATTCTTCTTTTTCGGTGCGACTGATGAGCAGCACAAAAGAAGTGAATAATACAGTGGCCATTCCCAGATTAAATACGCGGTCTGGCCACCAACCGATCAGCGTGCGGTGCGTTACATATAGCAATCCGCAGGCGAGCAAATAGATGGTAATTTTTTTAACGGGATAGGGTACCGGATAGTGTTTTTGTCCCAGCCAATAACTTGTGGTCATCATAAAAAAGTAACAGGCAAAACTGGCCACTGCTGCACCCCAATAATGATAGCTGGGAATTAAAAGAATAGTAAGTGCAACGGTGATTAGTGCGCCACCTATCGTGATAAAAGCGCCAGTGAGGTTTCGGTTAGTCAATTTATACCAGATACTCAAGTTGTAATAAATGCCAAGTAAAATATTGGCCATGGCAAACAAGGGAACTACATATAATCCTTCTTTCCATTTTTCTCTGCCGATCGCATCAAAAAACCAAGCTGCGAGATCAATATATAGGGAGACTCCTAAAAATAAAAAGCAACAAACCAGTACAAAAAACTTCATGATTCTTGCATAAGTCTGCTGTACATCTTGTTCCTTGCTTTTGTTAAAAAAGAAGGGTTCGGCTGCCATTCGAAAAGCCTGGATGGCGATGGTTATCACAATAGAAAGACGGATGATATTTCCAAATACACCTAATTCATGTTTAGCCTCTTCTGCAGGCAGATCAACCACAAATTGGTATAACAACCGGCTGAGCATGTCATTGACAATGCCACCCATTCCAACAATCACAAGCGGCCAGCTGTATTGCATGACACTTTTAAAAAGCGCCTTGTCAAAACTGAACTGAATCTGTTTTAATTCAGGGATCAGTAATAAAAAAGTACAAACACTGCCCAGAAAATTTCCAATCAAATACCATTCTATTCCATGTTCGGCACCAAAATTCCATGTGGGGAAATAGGCGGGCTTTATTCCTAAAAAGAAAAGCACCACCAACACGTTAACCACAACCGACGTAAGCTTCGCAAAAGCAAATCGCTTTGGCCTGTTCTCTTGTCGAAGTTTTGCAAACGCAAGGGTAGAGAGGGTATCAAAAAATAAGATGCCAATCATCCAGTGTATAAACCCACTATTTTGTTCCAGTCTACCCACCTCTACCAACCAATCTTGGTTAACCCAGAGTACTGTACTAAGTAATCCTGTGGTTGTAAATAGCGCAATAGAAAGTGTACTGTATAAACGCGAACGGTCTGTCTCTTGCGAAAAACGGAAATAGGCAGTTTCCAATCCGTAGGTGAAAATGATATTTAAAAATGCAATGGCAGCGTAGATCAGCGTAAGGTCAGCGGTAATTGCGGGCTCACGAAAGAGCAAGGGCAGACTCAGGTTCATCAGGTAGCCCAAAAAACGACTGGTAATACTGGGAAGCCCATACCATAGTGTTTGTCCAGCTAGTTTTTTGAGTTCGCTCACTGCAAATTCTTTAACCATAAAGATAACAGTTTGCGCGCTTGACTTATCTTTAAGCAGTAAAATGAACCCTATGAAAAAAGTTTGGAGTCTGCTACTGATCTTGGTCAGTTTGAGTACCGCAACTGTTGCGCAGGTATATGAAGGAACTGCAGAATTTGATAAGAAAAAGTATGCTGCATTTTTGGCCGAATATGATTACCAGGCTCCCGCAGTAGAGAATGCCTTGCTCAAACGATTTGCAAAACTGGGCTATCGTCCTCGGGAAGAAAAGGGAATTTTTAATAAGGATAAAGGATTCAGAGTTTTTGCAGGGTCTATCATGAGTGATATCACCGAAGGTGCTGCTGACTATTATGTGAAAGTGGAAGATCGCAGCAAGAAAGGAAAAGAAGCAGCGCTGTTAACCGTTATCATATTACAAAATGGCGAAGCGTTAGGCCGTGGAGTTAGTGAGACCCGGGCAACTGCAGTTAAAACTTATCTTAAAAGTTTGCTGCCCGACATCATTGCAGAAAATCTTGAGTTAGACATTAAGGCGCAGGAAGAAGCTATTTCAAAAGCAGAGAAAAAATTGGAGTCGTTGAAAAGAGAAAAATCAGAACTGGAACGTAAAATCGAAGTAAATGAACGCACGCAGCTTGATACAGAAAATGAAATTAAAGCGAAGCAGGAAGGACTTGAAATATTAAAGTCAAAGCGTACAACTACTCCGGTTTTGCCAAGTTCGGGTTCCGTACAAAAGACGAATCTGTAAGCGTTTTCAAGAAAGCAACAAGATCGGTAGACTCGCGGTCACTCAGTGGTATACCATTCCTTCTTTAGAGAGCGGGTTGTCTTGGTACGTGTGAAGTGGAGTTGGAAAATCAGCAGGAATAATTAATGAGGCGGGAGTGAGACCTCGCGTATGCATCGTTTTTCGACAGCCGGTTAGCAATCGAAAGCTACTAATCGAAAGAACCAGTAGAACTAAAACGAGACCTTGTTTACGCATTACGATCAAAACGAATTTTTCCTCTTCCGGATTTTATTTCAGACTTTCTTTTTTTTGATTGCAACCTTTTCTCTTTGGCACTTCCACTTACTTTAGTAGCGATGCGGGGTTTCTTTTTTTGCAATGCCTGCGTGAGCAAGCGAGCAACTATTTTAATAGCTTCCTGCTTGTTGGCCCACTGTGTGCGATGAACCTGTACGCGTACCCTCAACATTCCTTCAGTATTGATTCGGTTAGCAAGCTTTTGACGGAGCATTTCTTTTTCTCTGTCGTCAATTGCTGTGCATTCTTCTAAAGGAAGCCACGCTGTTACAGCCGTCTCCACCTTATTTACATTTTGTCCGCCACTGCCTCCACTTCGTGAAGTAGTAAATTGCAACTGCTTTATGAGTTCGGGTAAATTCATCCTACATTTATCTTTTCAAAATTAATCCTATTATGCGAGCAGTGGTTCAACGGGTTAGTCAAGCGTCTGTTTCTCTTGATCAAAAAAAGAAAGCTGAAATAGGTCGGGGACTTCTCGTGCTGCTGGGAATTGAAAAAACAGATACGGAGGCGGATATTGAATGGCTAAGTGCCAAGATTTTAAATCTGCGCATTTTTGACGATGTGTCGGGTGTGATGAATCTCTCTTTATTGGAAATAGCCGGGGATTTGATTTTAGTTAGTCAGTTCACCTTATTTGCCTCTACCAAAAAAGGAAATCGTCCCTCGTATAGCCGAGCTGCAAAATCTGAAATGGCCATCCCGCTTTATGAAAAAATGATTAGGGCTCTCTCGACCGGGCTGGGCAAAAACATCCAGACAGGTTCATTTGGGGCAGATATGAAAGTGGATCTTTGTAATGACGGTCCTGTTACGATTATATACGATACTAAAAACAAAGAATAATGACTATACAGCAGGCACAACAAGAAGTGGATCAGTGGATCAAAACAATTGGGGTTCGCTACTTTAGTGAGCTCACGAATATGGCGATTTTGACAGAGGAAGTGGGAGAGCTAGCCCGCTTGATGGCGCGAACCTATGGAGACCAAAGTTTCAAAAAAGGGGAGGAAACTAGTAGTCTTTCCGATGAAATGGCGGATGTTTTATGGGTATTGATTTGCCTGGCCAACCAAACCGGCGTAGATCTAACTACCGCACTACAGCGGAATATCGAAAAGAAAACTAAACGTGATGCCAGCCGGCATCAGGATAATCCTAAGCTTCACTGACAATTGCGGTTTATATTTGCACCCTATGGCAAGCGATAGTAACCGTTTTCAGTCAATCATTTCCCATTGTAAGGAATATGGGTTTATTTTTCCCAGCAGTGAAATCTATGATGGGTTACAGGCCGTGTACGACTATGGTCAAATGGGCAGTGAGCTCAAAAAAAATATAAAGGACTACTGGTGGAAAAGCATGACCCAGTTACAGGATAACATTGTGGGCATCGATGCGGCCATCTTTATGCATCCTACTATCTGGAAGGCTAGCGGACACGTGGATAATTTTAATGATCCCATGATCGATAACCGCGACAGCAAAAAGCGCTACCGAGTGGATCATTTGATTGAGGGATTTGCAGAAGAACAAAAAGCGGCAGGCCATGAAAAGGTTGCCACTGATGTGCTCAGTGCCATGGACACCCTTCTTGCAAAAGATGATTTTGCAGGCTTAAAAAAATTGATCGAAGAACAGCAAATTAAATGTCCTATTAGCGGTACATGTAACTGGACGGATATTCGTCAGTTCAATCTCATGTTTGCTACAGAATTTGGTTCTACTGTTTCTACCGATGACGAGGATAACAAAGTATACCTGCGCCCCGAAACGGCACAGGGTATTTTTGTCAATTTTCTCAATGTGCAAAAGACCGGGCGCATGAAAGTTCCCTTTGGAATTGCACAAATCGGAAAAGCGTTTCGGAATGAAATTGTCGCGCGTCAATTTATTTTCCGCATGCGTGAGTTTGAGCAAATGGAAATGCAATTTTTTGTACGACCTGGCACACAGCAAAAGTGGTATGAATATTGGAAAGAAACGCGCTTGCAATGGCACTTGAGCTTGGGAATGCCGGCATCTAGTTATCGTTATCACGATCACGTAAAATTGGCGCATTATGCAGATGCAGCCTGTGATATCGAATTCAATTTCCCAATGGGATTCAAAGAGCTGGAGGGTATTCATAGTCGTACCGATTTTGATTTGAAACAACACCAGGAATTCAGCAAAAAGAAGCAACAGTATTTTGATAATGATGTGGATCCTGCAACAGGAAAACCATTTGGTAATTATATCCCTTTTGTGATTGAAACTTCGATTGGTCTTGACCGCATGTTTTTAGCGGTATTGAGTCATGCTTATGAAGAACAGGATTTAAGTACGCCCGAAAAAGCAGATAGTCGTGTAGTGTTGAAGCTTCCTGCAAAATTGGCTCCGATCAAAATGGCTGTATTGCCGTTGAATAAAAAAGATGGATTACCAGAAATTGCTGAAAGCATCATTGCCGATTGTAAAAATGATTTTCGCTGTTTTTATGAAGAAAAGGATTCGATTGGAAAACGCTATCGACGTATGGATGCGTTGGGAACTCCTTTCTGTGTAACAGTCGATTATCAAACCAAAGAGGATAATACCGTTACGATTCGGCACCGCGACTCAATGGAACAGGAGCGAATTTCAATTTCTTCCTTACGGGGGCTTGTCAATAAGGCTATTTGCTAGGTTCTTAAGCGTTACTACCTAATAATCTGATTGTTAGCTCATTTGTACCCTTATTTTCCGGTTAAATTCGGCTAAAATTGCCCCATCATATAAGGTGAAGCGCAATAATTGAAGTAGATTTGCAATGCCCTAGTGGTAATTAACCTATAATTCTGTGAAAATCAACTTTTTAATATGACTTCTATTTCTTTGAAGCGTTTATTTCCCCTTCTTTTAGTACTTATTGTTTCGAGCAGTACTTTATCTGCTCAGGTTCAACCCGCCACTAGGGATAATCCAAATGTGATGGCGCAGGTCAAATCACTTTTAGCCTCAAAGGGTCTTAGTGAGCAGGAAGTAAAAGAGCGTTTGAAAGCCAAAGGGCTAAATATTGACGCAATGTCTGATGCTGAAATAGCGCAGAACCGTTCAGTCATTGAGCAAACGATTGCTGAGTTAGAAGCGGAAAAGAAAAAAGCAGGTGGAACAATGACTGCTGAGCCAGGTAAAGTAATTCCACTCGATGCCGCCATGCCAGAAAAGCAAGGAGCAAGCAAGGACTCTACCTACAAAGAACCGATGCTCACAAAGGCCGAGGCGATTGCTGATTCTATGCAGAAAAAAGTGGCACTAAAAGCAAAAGAAGTTGGCATCTATGGTCACGATATTTTTACGAATCAAACTTTAGAGGCTTTTCGTACAACTGATGGTGCAAGAACGCCTGATACCTACATTTTAGGAGCAGGTGATCGTATTCGTATCACCATTTTTGGAATGTCACAGGCTGACTTGCTGATGGAAATTAATAAGGAGGGATACATACAGCCAACTGGGCTTAAGCAATTATATCTACAAGGTGTTTCGTTGGCAGAAGCCAGAAAATTAATTGGACAGCGTTTTAGTGCTGCCTACCGTTTTCAACAAGATCAATATGCGGTAACGCTCCAAACAGCACGTGCTATTACTGTGAATGTATTTGGTGAAACCAATTTGCGCGGAAGCTTCAATATGTCTGCATTGAACACTGCATTTAATGCTTTGTCAGTGGCTGGCGGTCCTTCCATGCAGGGATCCGTTCGTAACATTGAGTTGATCCGTGGAAAGTCAAGAAAAAAGATGGACGTGTATGCGTTTTTGAGCGATCCTGCTTTTCAATTCCAATTTGATATACAGCAAAACGACATCTTGTACGTTCCTATGGCACAGAAAATAGTTGCGTTGGAAGGTGCTGTAAAGCGTCCGATGAAATATGAATTGACGGGTAAGGAAGGTCTTACGGAGTTGATGGCATTTGCCGGGGGTATTAATTACAATACGTATCCTGAGTATTTACAAATTGAAAGAACACAAGCTGATTCAGTGATATTGCTAGAATACAAATTGAGTGATGTACTGAATAAAAAAATTAATGTTGATTTGTCTGATGGTGATATTGTTCGGGTCCGTAATTCAAAAAAACCATTGGAGCGATTTACGGAAGTTGAAGGGGCTGTTTACTATCCCGGTCGCTATGAACTTCAGAAAGATATGCGTTTGAGTGGGTTGCTGATGAAAGTTCAATTGATGCCTGAAGCTAAAAATGATTTCTTCTTTATTGAACGTTTACTCAGAGATAGTACGGTTCGAATTATAAAAGTAAATGCAGCAGATGCTGGCAACTTTGTACTGGAGCCTCGCGATCGTATACAGGTGTACAATAAAATTTTCTATGCAAATCAGGAAATGCTCGAAGTGGATGGTGCGGTTCGTCTTCCTGTGAAACGTATGTTGGCATTTGGCGACAAGATTCCGGTCATGGATGCCATTCAACTAGCGGGAGGAGTATTACCTACTGCTACAGATCTTGCACAAGTGATTAGAACTGATGTTATGACTCCTGGAAAAGTAGAGTATATACCAGTTAATCTAACAAACGTAAAAGGTCTTGAGTTACAGGCCGGAGACAAATTAGTTGTATTTGATAAACGAACTTTTGTTCAGGGTGCAACCGTGTCTATTTCTGGTGCAGTAAAGGATACGCTCACTACACTTTATAATCCCACTTTATCGGTAGGTGATCTTATTCGTTTAGCTGGTGGCTTTTCACTATCAGCGGCACTTAACCGTGTAGATGTTTTCAGATTGGGTTATGGAGAAAATGGAACCGGGTACACAAGATTTGAAATAGAGGTAGATACTGCTTTTAATGTGATAGCTCCGAACACCAGTTTTAACCTAATGCCCTTTGATAAAATTGCAGTACGTAATCTTCCGCTCTTTAATTTGAATCGAACTGTAAGAATTAACGGAGGTGTAAAGTATCCGGGATTATATGCATTGGAAGCAAAAGAAGTTCACCTCTCAAATATCATCAAGCAAGCCGGTGGATTAAATGCAATTGCGGATAAAAAGTTTGCCACCTTATACCGAGCACAGGGTAATAAAGGCCTAATTGGTATTGATTTGGAAAAAGCGATTGCACGCAGTGGTTCAAGAAAATATGATCCCACACTTCTACCTGGTGATAGTATTTCAATTCCTGATTATCAAAACACTGTTGGAATCAGGGTTAAGGGTACTCGTCAGGCTGATATGGTAAGAGCAGGAACCAGATTGGATCAACGTTCTTTAACCGAAGTAGTCAACTTTATGTATGCTAATCAGCGATCAGCTGGATGGTATATTCGTGAATATGCAGGTGGTTTTTCTCGCAAGGCGGATAAAAAGAGTGTAGCTGTTTCTTACCCTGATGGAAGTGCTCGTGGTACAAAAAAGGTTTTCTTCTTCTTTAGAAAATATCCTTCAGTAAAGCCCGGCGCAGTGGTGTCTCTAAATGAGCATGAAGAAAAAGCAAAAGACGCTGAAGGCAAAAAAGTAAATTGGGAGAGCGTTTTCTCCAAAATCCTCGCTGTAGGAACTACGATGGCCGTGTTGATCACCGCCACTAGGTAATAATTACACGGGTTTCAGCTTAGCTGTAAAATGTCTTAATAAAGGGGCCTCTTCAGTAATGGAGAGGCCTTTTAGTTGGTCTCTTTTACTAAATGTTTCAATGATCACTTCTGCTACATAGTCAATATGACTTTGCGTGTATACACGACGAGGTACGGCTAAGCGGACTAACTCGAGAGTAGCTGGAATCAATTGATGGTTTTCATCATATTTACCAAACATAAGTGATCCGATTTCAACAGCACGAATTCCACCTTCTACATATAGCGCGCATACTAACGCTTGACCTGGATATTGTGAAGAGGGTATATGGGGTAAAAATGTTCTCGCATCTAAATACACCGCATGTCCACCTGCAGGCTGCATCACCGGTACACCGGCTGCCACTAACTTTTCGGTCAGGTATTCCATACTGCGAATGCGGTATTGTAAATAGCTTTCGTCCATCACTTCTTCTAAACCAATTGCAATTGCTTCCAGATCGCGACCCGCAAGTCCTCCATAGGTTGGGAATCCTTCGGTGATGATCAGCAGGTTTCTGCATTCCATAGCCAGCTGCTCATTATTCATTGCTAAAAACCCACCAATATTGGCAAATGCATCTTTTTTAGCACTCATGCTACAGCCATCGGCGTACGAAAACATTTCTTGTGCAATCGATTCAATCGTTCTGTTTTCAAATCCGGCTTCTCTTTTCTTGATGAAATAAGCGTTTTCTGCAAAACGGCAACAATCAAGAAAAAAGGGGATGCCCCATTTTTTACAAATGGCCGAAACGGCACGAATATTCTCCATACTCACCGGCTGTCCGCCTCCGGAGTTATTTGTAACGGTGATGATCACCATGGGTATATTTTCTTTACCTACTTTTTCAATCGTAGGTTCTAGTGCAGCTATATCCATATTTCCTTTGAAGGGAGCGGCTATCAATGGATTTTTTCCCTCTGCACACATCAGGTCAATTCCTTCGGCACCTGAAAACTCAATATTCGCACGGGTGGTATCAAAAAGTGTATTACTGATAAAATATTTTCCTTTTCCTCCCACAGCCGTGAAAAGAATTTTTTCGGAGGCTCTTCCTTGGTGCGTAGGAATCACATAGTGCATGCCGGTGATTCGTTTTACCATCGATTCAAATCGATAAAAGCTGGGGCTTCCTGCATAGGATTCATCGCCCTCCATGATGCCTGCCCATTGACGACTGCTCATTGCTGAGGTGCCACTATCCGTTAGCAAATCAATGAGTACATCGCGCGAAGCAATACTGAATACATTGTAGTCTGCTTTTTTTAAAATCGCTTCTCTTTCTTCGCGGGTATTGAAATAAATGGGTTCAACTGACTTGATCCGAAACGGTTCAATAATAGTTTTGATAGGCATGCCGCTAAATTAACAAATAGATTTCACCCTCTATGCTAAAAGGGGAATTCGTCTTTTAACCGTAGATCTCTCGGTGTATCTGTTTTTTGTCATAGCCCATGGCTTGTATACGCGTTAGGGCTTCGTCAATCATATTTTTCCAGCCACATAGTAAAAAATGTGCCGGCTGTTTTGCTTTACAAAGTTCCTCATACACGGGATGCACGTAACCAGTTTGTCCTTCCCAGGTTTCGCGGGATAAGACCGGGTGATAATGAAACCCAGGAAATTTTTTTTCGAGTTCTTTTAATTCTTGATAATAGAGCAGATCTTCTATTTTTCTACAGCCAAATACCAGGTGTATATTTCCAATGGGTGTTTGGTTTGCGTATAAACTGCGCATCATACTGCGAAAAGGCGCGATACCGGTTCCGGTACATATCAAAAATGTATCGATACTAAGATCGGATGGTAATCCAAATACGCCCTGGGGGCCCCGAAAGGGGATTTCAGTTCCTACCACCACTTCGTTAAATAAATAGGTTGTACCGAGGCCTCCCTCTGCTAAAACAATGAGCAGTTCAAATGTGTTAGTTTGGTCTGGGCATGACGCTATAGAATAACTACGCCATCTTTTATTCGGTTTTTCATGAATGGGCAGATCCAGCGTTACAAATTGTCCGGGTTTAAAATCAACAACATTCAACTCGGCTACTTCAAACCAGAATTGACGAGTGGTAGGAGTGTGATTGGCAATCCGAATCACCTTTGCTGTTCTCCAGGGTAGTAAAGCCATGGTTTCGTTTGTTTAAAGTTACCAAGAATTGAGACTATATTTGCGGCGCGGATCATGAGCGTACAGGAACTGTTGACAACTTATCAGCATCACCCCCGCCTTTACCAATTGGCGGACAGGATTGTATTGCCTGGACCGCACGAAACGTTACTCACTGGTTTACAAGGCTCCTCTCCCGCATTTATATTAGCAGCCTGTTTTTCGAACCAATCTCTTTCTGCGCATAACCATTTAGTTATTTGTAATGATGCCGAAGAGGCTGCCTATTTTCAAAACACATTAGAGAGTATTACAGGGGCGCTTGATCTTTTTTATTTTCCTTCTTCGTACAAGAATAGCAAAAATTTTCGGTTGCTCAATCCATCGCATGTGATGTTAAGAACCGAGGCCTTGACCCGGCTTTCCAAACGGGAGTCCGCCACGGGGGAGCTTCGGAAAAAAGTATTGGTTACTTATCCCGAAGCCTTACTTGAAAAAGTTGTGGGTGCTGCCGCATTTGCCGATCGTATCATTGATTTGAACGTGGGCGCTACCTTGGATATACCTGCTTTACTGCTCAAATTAAGTGACTATCAATTTGAACGCTGCGACTTTGTCTATGAGCCGGGGCAGTTTGCCATGCGAGGAGGAATTTTAGATATCTACTCGATAGGAAACGATAAACCTTATCGCGTTGAGTTGTTTGGCAATGAAATTGAGTCTATCCGATTGATAGATCCGGAAACACAATTAAGTGAGCGAAAATTGTCAGCAGTATCGATTATACCGCGAATGGATGAATCGATGGTGAGTGGACCTGGTATTTCGCTATTAGATTTTTTGCCAGCTAATACAGTGGTATGGGTCCAGGATTTTACACTCTGTGCAGATAGAATGGAAGATACCTGGGATAGTTTTACAATATTTTTAAAAGTTCGTGCGGGGCAAACAACAGCGACTGATTCTGTAGAGGAAGAAAAGTGGGCTAAAAAAGAAGTAACAGCGTCCGATTTAGAAGAACCTACCCGTTTGCAACAATCTATGTTAAAGCGTAACCTGGTTTCGTTTGGGGTGGGTGCTCAACTACCTGGGGAGTCATTATTAGTAGAGCTTGCCTTTTCTACTAAAGACCAGCCTTCTTTCAATCGGAATTTTGATTTGCTGATTGGAGATCTGCGTAATTGGTCGTCAAAAAATTATCGACTTAGCATTTTTTCTGATAATCCTCGACAGCTAGAACGGTTACAGACCATATTTGATGATCTCAAAGCTGCATTAGTTTTTGAACCTGTTTCAAAATCTATTCACGAAGGGTTTATTGATCATGATTTAAAATGGGTTTGTTATACCGATCATCAGATATTTCAACGCTATCATAAATACAAAGTCAAGCAGGCCTATAATAAGAACAAAGCACTTACACTCCGCACCCTGCGCGAGTTACAACCAGGCGATTTTGTTACGCATATCGATCATGGTGTGGGTGTGTTTAGTGGACTTCAAAAAATTGATGTGAATGGCCGCATGCAAGAGGCGGTTCGATTGGTGTATAAGGATTCTGATATTTTATATGTTAATATCAACAGCCTGCATAAAATTGCCAAGTATTCTGGCAAAGAAGGGAGTGTTCCCAAAGTAAATAAACTGGGTAGTGATGTCTGGAACAGGCTCAAGGAAAAAACCAAGTCAAGAGTTAAGGAAATTGCATTTGATCTGATTAAGCTCTATGCAACCCGAAAGGCGCAGCAGGGTTTTGCGCACTCACCTGATAATTATTTACAAACTGAGTTAGAGGCTTCCTTTATTTATGAAGACACACCTGATCAAAGTAAGGCAACGGCGGATGTAAAAAAAGATATGGAGTCTAGTTCTCCTATGGACCGATTAGTTTGCGGCGATGTTGGATTTGGAAAAACAGAAGTAGCGATACGCGCGGCATTCAAATCATGTGTAGATGGTAAACAAGCAGCCGTATTGGTACCTACAACCATTTTAGCCTTTCAGCATTACAAAACATTTAAAGAGCGACTTAAAGATTTTCCGGTTACCGTTGATTATTTAAATCGGTTTAAATCGGCTAAGCAAAAAAAAGAAGTCTTACAGCGACTTGCAGAAGGTAAGATTGATATTATCATTGGTACACATGGACTACTTGGCAAAGAGGTGAAGTTTAAAGACCTAGGCTTATTAGTAGTGGATGAGGAGCAAAAATTTGGCGTGGCGCACAAAGAAAAAATAAAAACGCTCCGTTCCATGGTTGACTGTTTGACTTTAACGGCTACTCCTATCCCGCGAACACTACAATTCTCATTAATGGGTGCCCGTGATCTTAGTATTATCAATACGCCTCCTCCAAACCGCCAACCAATTCAAACGGAAGTGATGGTGTATAATGAAGATGCGATCCGGGATGCAATCTATTTTGAAACAGAGCGCGGGGGGCAGGTCTTTTTTATTTACAACCGTATTGCGGGGCTGGCAGAGATGGCAACGATTTTGAAAGGTCTTTGTCCTGATCTTTCTATTGGATATGCACATGGTCAAATGGAAGGACATGAGTTGGAAGAACGCATCTTGGATTTTATTGACCGTCGGTATGATGTGCTAGTTTGCACCAATATAGTGGAGAGTGGGGTAGACATCCCTTCGGTCAATACTATTATTGTTAATAATGCCCATCAATTTGGGCTAAGCGATTTGCATCAATTGCGTGGACGCGTAGGACGTAGTAATAAAAAGGCGTTTTGTTATTTGATGGCACCGCCCATGAGTACACTTCCTAACGATTCGCGCAAGCGTTTACAAACATTGGAACAGCATAGTGAGCTAGGGAGTGGTTTTCAGATTGCCATGCGCGACCTTGATATTAGGGGTGCTGGTAATTTATTAGGAGGAGAACAAAGTGGCTTTATGGCTGAGATTGGATTTGAGATGTATCAGAAAATTTTAAATGAAGCCATTCGGGAGTTAAAACGAAGCGACTTTAAGGATTTATTTAAAGAAGAAATCGCAAAACAGGACGATTATGTACAGGATTGTACGATTGACACGGATCTAGAGATTCTAATCCCTGACGATTTTGTTCCTCCCGTCACTGAGCGATTATCGTTGTATCAACGGCTGGATAGTTGTGAAACCGAAGATGAATTGATCGCACTTAAAAATGAAATGGCCGATCGATTTGGTCCAGTTCCAAAACCCGTGGAAGATCTTTTTACCACGGTGCGTTGTCGAAAGCTGGCCATTGAACTGGGATTTGAAAAAATGAGTTTAAAAGATGAAACGCTGCGCTGCTTTTTCATCAATCGTCCGGACTCGCCTTATTTTGAATCGGCTACTTTTCAATTAATCCTGTCTTACCTGCAAACTGAAACCCGGTTAGCTCATTTAAAACAAACCGGTCGGTTGTTTTTATTAGTGGTGAATGAAATGAAGGGGATGGAAGGGGTGCAGCGATTTTTACAGTCATTGGCAGACTGGGTACAAAAAAAGAGGTGAGTACTTGCGCACTCACCTCCTGTAATTGGATTCAAACTACTATTACCAACCTTGCTTAGCAACGCCTGCGTTGATAGCAGCCAGTGCTTTTTCTTGACCCATCAAGGTGGTTAATTTATTTCCTTTTCCATCATTTCCTTGGGCCATATAAGCACCCTTGGCAGTTTTGGTAATTACGGCGTCGTGCATAACACAACCCTTCTCTTTTGTCTTTACGTTGTACGCTGTGATTTTTACGTCTGACATGTTAAATGATTTTCGTGGTTAGGCTGTGAAGGTAAGCCTTCTGGGGCATAAGAAAAAAAACCTTCGTCATTGCCATTTTCCACGGGCATTTGCCCAAAGCGGGCTGCATTTTAGTAGGGTCATCTATTTTTTAACGATCCTAAATTTTACCTATGAAAAAATACTATTATTTGCTTTTTTTTATCGTTTTATCCTCAGCGATTTGGGCCCAACCCGCTGCATTTGATTGTTTTCGACAGAATGCCACCCTTTCACAGTCCACGACTAGTTGGGTTCAACAATTTCAAAAAATAAAATATGGGATTCAGCAAGAGGTTCAAGCCCTTATTGTGCAAGAGGGTATTACGCAGCAAGTTGGAGTTCCTCAATTTCAAAACTTGCATTCGGTGGTGCGAACTGCAGCTGCGTTGGCTGGACAAGACAGCCTGTATGATGATTTTTTTGTGCGGGCTGCCACTGCTATTCAACAGGATTTTTTTAGCGGAAACACGTGTTCGCTGGTCCTCTCGCCTGCAGAGTTGCGCGAACAATTGACAGATTATTTAGAGGATGAGGTGTTTAAAGTTGAAAATAATTATGCCAGCGGTTTTTTTGCGACGCAGGTTGGTTTTCGATCTGCTCTTCAGCAAATCAATTTGCAAACGGATCAATGGTTGGCTTCATCCGGCGATGAACTGGAGGGGATTGATGTGCAACTCCAACAGCCGCTATTAGAAGATCATTATTGGCGGATGCTTAATGAAAATTGGGACATCAACATTGTAAATCCGGAGCCTGAATTAATAAACGCGGCACAACGCTTTAATGCCGAGGGTGCGGATAAAAATTCAAAACTCAAGGATATCCTTCTTTTCATCTTTGACAATTGGAAGGATATAAAGGACATCCTTGACTGGCTCAACACTAATGTATTTTATGATTGTCATGCTGTAGCTCGCGCTTCATTTAAGGATAAAGTGCCACTTGAAACAGTGATGAGTCCGGGAACAAAAAGAAAAATTAACTACCAGGTGGTGCAACGTGGGGTGTTGCTCGATGGTCGTGAAACCAAAACACATCTCAAAGGGATTGCGCGGGTATACCGAAAAAAATGGATGGGCTGGGGTAGAGATCGGTTAAGTCGTGTGGGGATCAGTTATTGCACCCAGCAGTGGAATGCCTGCGAAAATACTCCTTGGCCTACGGATGGAAGCACGTATATGCAAGCGCCTAATTCTCAATTGTACAAGACTCGCTTAGCGCAGTTTCATCCCTTTGCGCTGACAATCAAAGACCGCTCCACCAATTTTTTAACTTTCGATCTCCATTATAATGAACAATATCTGAAATCGGTTTATTTATTTGGGAATCGTCCTTGCTACGGTAATTAATGAGAGGTGCGGTTACTATAGTATCAGGGGTTCTGCTAGGAATGCTGTTTCAAACTTTTGAATCAGCACTTTATGCGCGAGAACTAAATCTGGACACATTTATTAAAAAAGTAAATGTTCCCAAAACAGATTTCTTTAATGCCGGGTTTATCGATCTCATTAGCAGTGGTCAGGTTAGTGCTTCTGCACGCTTGATTCGTTTGATGGTTGGTGAACCCGGTAAATTTTCAATTCCATTAACAGTGTATGGGGGTGTTAGTAATACTGCTTTTCAACAACAAGCGGTATTCTCCCTTAACCGTAGTAATGAACACTTGGTTACTCAGTTTATTACACCGCTGAGTGGACTACTCAATCTAAGTGTCGATGGAATGCCTGTTTTGTCAAAAGTTTCTCGAATCACTAAATGGGGTTTGCTTTATCAAGTGGGGGAGCGAATGCTAACAGGTTATCGGATTAATAGTGGTGCTAATCCTTTTTCAGGACGTTCACATAATTTTCTAAATAGTTATGCGGTAGGAGGCGTATTTTTTCAGACCGGTGCCTGGGAGAGAGAAAGCAGTGCACAAATGGGAATCTGCTGGTTGAGCCTGCGCTATCATCTTTGTTATACGGATCCCGCGCAATTGAATATTTTTTTAGATGGTGTCCGAACAAACGGACTGTATAGTGGATTTTCGCTGGGATTTGGAGTAGAAATCAGCTACCTGGTCAATATAAAAGCAATCTATTATCGCTACACGAAGGCACCTGAGCCTGCCTATAGTTTACCGCTGTACCAGTTTAGTTTTAATTACGCGTTACAGGGAAAAAACTAGATATCAAGTTTGGCGTACTTCGCGTGACTCTCAATAAACTCACGACGCGGGGCTACTTCGTCACCCATTAGCATACTGAATATGCGATCAGACTCAACAGCACTTTCAATGGTAACACGCTTTAATGTACGCGTAGCAGGGTTCATGGTGGTTTCCCATAGTTGCTCGGCGTTCATTTCACCCAAACCTTTGTAGCGTTGGATGGTGACAGAGTCTTCTTTTCCGCCTCCTAATTTTTCTACCCATGATTTGCGCTGCTCCTCATTGTAAGCGTACTCCTGCTCTTTCCCTTTTTTAACCAAGTAAAGGGGAGGTTGCGCAATGTATACATAACCCTGCTCGATCATTTCTTTCATATAGCGATAGAGGAAAGTCAAAATCAACGTGGCGATATGTGAACCGTCCACGTCGGCATCGGTCATGATTATAAGTTTGTGATAACGAAGCTTGCTAAGATCTAAGGCTTTTGGATCTTCTGGTGTTCCAATCTTTACTCCTAAAGCGGTAAACATATTACGAATCTCCTCATTGTCGTAGATCTTATGCTCCATGGCTTTTTCTACGTTGAGGATTTTACCACGTAAGGGAAGGATAGCTTGAAAACTTCTGTCTCTACCTTGTTTAGCTGTTCCGCCTGCTGAATCTCCCTCAACGAGGTATAACTCACATTTTTCAGGATTACGATCCGAACAGTCGGCTAATTTTCCAGGTAATCCACCGCCGCTTAGAACAGATTTACGTTGTACGAGTTCACGTGCTTTGCGGGCTGCTGCACGAGCTTGTGCAGCCAAAATAACTTTGGCAACAATATTTTTAGCTTCCTTTGGATTTTCTTCCAGATAAGCTTCCAATACTTTGGAAACAGTGCTATCCACCACGCCCATCACCTCGTTGTTACCCAATTTGGTTTTGGTTTGACCTTCAAACTGTGGCTCTGGAACTTTTACAGAAATAATTGCACTCAATCCTTCTCTGAAGTCATCTCCTTCAATTTCCACTTTTGCTTTTTCAAAAAGACCATTACGGTCACCATAACTTTTGAAGACACGTGTAAGGGCGCGACGAAAACCAGAAACGTGTGTACCTCCTTCAATGGTGTTGATATTATTGACGTAGGAATAAATATGTTCGCTATAACTATCATTGTAGCTAAGCGCTACTTCAACTGCTACATTGGTAGCTTCGTCTCTACCTTCTACTGCAATTACTTTGGGAATGAGTGAGTTTCTTCCGGCAATAGTATCGAGCATCTCAACAAACTCAACAATCCCTCCTTCGCTGAAGAAACTTTTTTCGTAGGCTTGCCCATTCTCTACTTCACGCAAATCTTTCAGATTGATTCGAATGCCGCGGTTCAGGTAAGAAAGCTCGCGCAAACGTCCTTCCAGAATATCCTTATTGTACGTAGTGGTGATAAAAATGTTGCTATCAGGCCAAAAGTGTACGAGTGTTCCTGTTTTATCACTGGTTCCCACTTCACGCACTGCATATTGGGGAACACCGATCTTGTATTCCTGCTCAAATACTTTTCCTTCGCGCTTTACCGTTACGTTTAATTTAGAGCTGAGTGCATTGACGCAGCTCACCCCCACTCCGTGTAAACCTCCGGATACTTTGTAAGAATCTTTGTCAAACTTTCCTCCTGCATGCAACACAGTCATTACCACTTCCAATGCCGACCTTTTTTCTTTGGTGTGCATAGATGTAGGAATACCGCGTCCATCATCTTCAACTGAAACAGAATTGTCTTCGTGGATTATGACATTGATATTATTGCAATAACCCGCAAGTGCTTCGTCAATCGAATTATCTACCACCTCATAAACCAGGTGGTGCAATCCTTTCACTCCGATGTCGCCGATGTACATCGCGGGGCGTTTACGTACGGCTTCTAGTCCTTCCAGAACCTGGATACTGTCGGCGCTATATTGGGCTTTTTCGGTGCTCATGGTTTGTTTGATTCGCTTATTTTTTGCTAAAAAAGCAAGGTGTGCAAATCTACTAAAACCCCTCTGGGAAACCCTGTTTTCTGACTTGTTTTTTGGCTGGTTTTTTCCCCATTTATCGCTTGACGATCTGGGCTACCAAAATTGCTTCCGTGCAGACTTTTCCAGCTACGTAAATGGTGCCACGCATTTCACAGATTCCTCTGCGAATGGGGTTGATTAATTCCATTTTTAGCAGCAGCGTGTCTCCCGGACGCACCATCTGTTTGAACTTGCAATTATCGATCTTGAGGAAATACGTGTCGTATTGACCTTCTCCACTCAGGTTGATGGCAAGAATGCCTCCGCATTGTGCCAGGGCTTCAATTTGCAATACACCGGGCATTATGGGGTTGCCTGGGAAATGCCCTTGAAAATACCACTCGTTAAAAGTGACATTTTTTACACCCACAATATGGGTGTCACTCAGCTCGATCACTTTATCTACTAGTGCAAAAGGAAAACGGTGGGGTAGTGTTTTTTCAATATACTTCTGATCGTACACCGGTGGCACAGCAGGGTCGTAATAAGGCACATCTTTGGTGTGCTTATTTTTTTTGATGTATTGTTTGATTTTTTGAGCAAAGGCTACATTGCTACTATGACCCGGTCGGTTGGCAATGATGCGGGCTTTAATGGGATAGCCAATAAGAGCCAGATCACCTACCACATCTAGTAGCTTGTGTCGTGCGGGTTCATTGGGAAAACGTAGGTCTAGGTTATTGAGATATCCTTCGCTTTTTACCTTGATTTTTTCCTTCTTAAATATTTTTTTGAGACGATCCAGTTCTTGATCATCTACTGGTTTATCTACAATGACAATGGCATTATTGATATCTCCGCCCTTAATGAGGTTGTTGTCTAGCAGCATTTCTAGCTCGTGTAAAAAACAAAATGTGCGGCAAGAGGAGATCTCAGCTTTGAAGTCGCTGATTTTTTTTAGTCCTGCATGTTGTGTTCCTAATACTTGTGAATTAAAATCGATGAGGGTAGTAATTTGATAGTCGAGTGCAGGCATCGCTACCATCTCTACGCGTTTGCCATCATCATAATGAAAAATATTTTCGTCTATACTGTACCAGTTTTTAGTGGCGTCTTGCTCTACTACCCCTGCTTTTTCAATCAGCTCTACAAATGGTGCAGAGCTTCCATCCATAATAGGAATTTCTGGACCGGTCACTTCAATCAAACAATTGTCAACGCCCATTCCCACAAAAGCTGCCAGAATATGTTCAATGGTGCTGATTTTTGCTCCATTGTATTCTAGGGTGGTGCCGCGACTAGTGTCAGTAACTAAATCGCAATCCGCTTTGATAACCGGTTGATCGGGCAAATCCGTTCTTTTGAATTGAATACCGTAGCCGGGATTGGCCGCATGCAAAGTCAGATCAGCTAAAATACCTGTGTGGAGTCCTGTACCGGAAATAGTTACAGAAGAACCAATCGTGTGCTGTTTATCAGGGTTGAACGGAGTAGCCATGGGCATGTTTTGGTGCTGCAAAGATAACAAATGCAGAAGGGTCGCCAATTATTGCTCCTAACTATTTGATTGTAAATCTTTTATAATCTTTTCAAGTTCCAAGATTCGCTTCTCCAACTCAGGCAGCCGTCTAACGACGGCCTGGCTTTTAAGGGCCCGGGTGTAGTCGGATGCAGGGGTGCCGGTAACTGCTTTTCCAGGTTCTATTGATTTGCTAACTCCGCTTTGCGCATTGACTTTTGCGCCGTCGCCCAACGTGATATGTCCAACAATTCCGGCTTGCCCGCCAATCATGACTCCCTTACCAATTTTAGTGCTTCCGCTGATGCCGGTCTGAGCAGCAATCACGGTGCTGCTGCCGATTTCCACGTTATGTGCAACCTGAATCAGGTTATCAAGTTTGGCACCCTTGCGAATGAGCGTGGAACCAATGGTGGCTCTATCGATAGTAGTGTTGGCTCCGATTTCTACTCCATCTTCAATAACAACATTTCCTATCTGTGGTACTTTTTGTAAACTGCCATCGGCCTGTGGCGCAAAACCAAAACCATCACTTCCAATAACGGTGCCTGCATGAATAATCACCTTGTCGCCTAACACACATTGATGATAAATTTTTACACCCGGATGAATGATACAGTCGCGTCCAATTATTACCTCTTCTCCAATAAAGCAATTAGGATAAATTTTTGTTCTTTCTCCCACGGTGGCTTTTTCTCCGATATAACTAAATGCGCCAATATAGGTGTCTGTTGCAATGGTAGCAGAGGGTGCAATAAAGCTGGGTTGTTCAATTCCACTTAACTGCTGCGTGCGTAATTCTTGATATTTGGCAAGCAGTGTTGCAAATGCAGAATAGGCGTCCGGCACACGGATAAGAGTGGAATTTACTTTTTCGCGAGGTTGAAATTGATCGCTGATAATCACTATACTTGCTTGGGTGCGGTAAAGATATTCCTCGTATTTGGGGTTGGCTAAAAAAGAAAGTTGTCCAGCAACCGCTTCTTCAATTTTGCCAAACGCATGAACCGCCAACCCGGGGTCTCCTTCTACTTTTCCCTGAACAAGCTGTGCTATTTGTGTGGCGGTAAACTGCATCATACAAGTGGGGTTGATTCAATTTTTCCAGGTTGACAAATGAAGTGCTTTTTTATTTCTCCATATGCTTTGCTACTGCCTTGATTGATCAGTGCATTGTCAACTTCAGAAATATCTTTTACATCTCCGTTTTTAAATAAAATATGGATCCGTTCGTCATTGGGATTATAGGTCGTGTTGCAGGCCTCTCCGGTAAAAACAAAATAGGCTGCATCTTCTTCGGATATTGCCAATCGCGCTGCCATTTCCTTACGAAGCGTGCTTAATGTTGAAGGAGCAACGGCTTCTTTGGTAAAACGGATTTTTAGTAATTGACGATTCACAATCAAATGGCTTAATTCTGATAGTACGGGATCTGGATGTTGACACCAGTTCTTAATGCTGGCCATCACATCGTGATCATCAAGACGGCAAAACAAGTCCAAATGCTGCTTGATGTTGGTAGCTGCTGTTTTGTTTTGTAAAAAAAAGTTCAGGGCCGAAGTGGCGGCTTCAACCGATTGACCTGCTGCAATCAATTGATGGGCTCTGCGAAGGGCGTGGACCAGCGTCATTTCTGCACTCACCACGGTTTTATGTAAATACACCTGCCAGTACATGAGCCGGCGGCTGATCAAAAATTTCTCAATAGAAAAAATAGCTTTTTCCTCCACCATCAACTGGTCTTGGTGTACAGTTAGCATTTTTAAAATCCGGTCATATCCAATTACGCCTTCGGCCACTCCAGTAAAAAAACTATCTCGATTTAAATAGTCCATTCGGTCCACATCTAGTTGTCCGGAAATCAGTTGGTGAAGAAATTTTTTCGGGTATCGATTCGTGAAAATCTCAATCGCTGTGGTGAGTTTTCCCTGGAATTCTTCATTTAATTTCTCCATAATCAGCAGAGAAAGTTGTTCGTGATGTACCCCCGGGATTAATTCTTTTTCCAGCGCATGCGAAAAAGGGCCATGTCCGCAATCGTGAAGCAAAATGGCAAGTTTTGCTCCTAATTCCTCTTCTTCGCTGATGACCACTCCTTTACTTTTTAGTTCGGCCAGTGCAATTCCCATCAAATGGTAGGCACCCAGCGAATGGTGTAATCGGGAATGCATCGCACCCGGGTAAACCAGGTGTGCAAATGCCATTTGGTGAATATTTCGCAGTCGCTGGTAGTAGGGATGTGAGATAATAGCCAGCACCGTTGGGTGGTCTATGGTAATAAACCCATAAACAGGATCGTTGATGATTTTGCGGGTGGCTGATTTAGCGTTCATATTGTTAAAGCTAACAAGTGAGCCTGTAAAAATACGAAGGCCATCTTTAAAAAGCTAAATTTGGACTATGGCAATGGCAAAAATTATATGGGTGGATGACGAAATAGAGAGTTTGCGCTCGCAGCAGCTTTTTTTGGAAAATAAGGGGTACACCGTTCAAACGTTTACCAATGGATTTGAGGCAATCGATTATGTGCGAGAAAATCCGGTAGATGTAGTGTTGATTGATGAGAGCATGCCAGGGATAACGGGCTTGGAAACGCTAGCGAAAATTAAAGAGATCAACCGGTCCATTCCGGTGGTATTGATCACAAAAAATGAAACAGAGAACCTGATGGACGACGCCATCGGTTCGCAAATCAGTGATTATTTGATCAAGCCGGTCAATCCCAATCAGGTGTGGCTCAGTTTGAAAAAAATTATAGACAATAAACGATTGGTGGCAGAAAAAACTACTTCGGCCTATCAACAACAGTTTCGTCATCTTTTCACCGCACTCAACAGCGATCCGGATCACAAGGAGTGGCGAGATATTTACAAAAAGCTAGTGTATTGGGAACTGGAAATGCAGCGGACGGACAGTCCGGAAATGGAAGAAGTATTGCAAACACAAAAATCAGAGGCCAATACCGAGTTCTTCAAGTTTATTTCAAAACATTATTCTTCGTGGTTGTTAGGCGACAGTACTAAAGCACCCGTGATGAGTCAAACCTTGCTGCGAACAAAAGTGTTTCCGTTATTAAAAAAAGGAACGCCCTTATTTTTTGTATTGATTGACAACCTTCGTTTTGATCAATGGAAAGCGATAGAGCCGGTACTGTCAGAGAGTTTTCGGTTAACTGAAGAAGATAGTTTTTATAGTATTCTTCCCACTGCTACGCAATATGCGCGCAATGCCATTTTTTCAGGGTTATTGCCAGTAGAGATTGAAAAAACCTATCCTACTCTCTGGAAAAATGATGAGGAGGAGGGCGGTAAAAATCTACATGAAGAAGAACTGCTTCGACAGCAATTAAAAAAAGCTGGGTTGGGGGATATCCGTTTTTCTTATACCAAGGTTTTGAATAATCAATCTGGTCAAACATTACAACAGGATATTCATAATTTGTTGGGGAATGACCTGAATGTGATTGTTTACAATTTTGTGGATATGCTAAGTCATGCGCGTACGGAAATGGAGGTATTGAAAGAACTGGCAGGAGATGAAAAAAGTTACCGAAGTGTTACCCGTTCTTGGTTTGAACATTCACCACTGCACCAGGCACTGCGCAGAATTGCAGACAAACCGCTCACGTTGGTGGTAGCAACTGATCACGGAAGTGTTCGCGTAAAGACGCCTTGTCGAGTGATAGGGGATAAACAAACTACTACCAATCTGCGCTACAAGCATGGCAGAAATTTACAATACGAGCCGCGTGATGTATTAGCCTACCGCGATCCCGGGCAAGCGGGCTTACCCAGTCCCACAATCAATTCTTCTTTCATCTTTGCCAAGGGGGATCATTTTTTATGTTATCCGAACAATTATAACCACTACGCTAATTACTACAGAAACACCTTTCAGCACGGGGGTGTTAGCTTAGAAGAGATGATTGTGCCCGTGATTACTTTGCAATCAAAATAATTGGTTTGCTGAACGCATTTTGAATGTTACTTTCGCAAGACTGTTATGAAATACACCCAAACAACACTCGATAAATTAGAGGCTATCCCCGAACAGGCTGGCTATGTGCTACGCTACGAAAGGGGCACATTTCAAAGTGGTTATTGTATTCTGGAATTGAAAAAAGTAGTTGTACTCAATAAATTCCTGGCTACCGAAGGTCGAATCAATACATTGATTGATCTGATTCCCCAATTACAGATTGATCCGGGACTGCTTTCCGACGTATCGGCTCGTTTGTACCAAGAAGTACTGTCGCGAATAGGGAGCTCCGAAAAAACGGCTTAGGTCTTATGCAATGTCCACCACTACAAATTACTTTTTTGGGGACAGGAACCAGTGGTGGCATACCAATGATTGGTTGCGAATGTGCAGTCTGTCATTCCCAAAATCCACTTGATAAAAGACTTCGCTCCAGTATAATGGTAGAGTCTGCTACAACGCGATTAGTGGTGGACACTGGGCCAGATTTCAGATATCAAATGCTGCGACAAAAGGTAAAGCAGTTGAATGCTGTTGTTTTCACACATCCACATAAAGATCATCTGGCTGGGCTTGATGATATTCGGGCATTTAACTATTTCAGTAAAAAGCCAATGGACGTCTATGCCGATTCACTAACCGAAGAGGCGCTTCGTCGTGATTTTTACTATGCATTCTCTGATACGCGATACCCAGGTATTCCTGAATTAAATCTTCAAACCATCACCGAAGAAATTTTTTGGGTGGGCGATATTCCTATTCAACCCATTCAGGTTTGGCACCACCGAATGCCGGTGTTGGGTTTTCGTTTTGGAAGTTTTACGTATATCACCGATGCCAACCGAATTGACGAAGATCAGCAACAAAAAATCAGCGGAAGCAAGGTGTTGGTTTTAAACGCACTTCGAAAGCAGGAACATCTTTCTCATTTTACATTGGAGCAGGCGCTACAGATGATTGATCAATTAAAAGTGCCCACTGGTTATCTTACGCATATCTCTCATCAATTGGGGCTGCATGCTGAAGTAGAATCCGAATTACCCGAGCATATTCATTTGGCATGGGATGGCTTGGTGTTACATACTGAATAAGTCAAAAAAATAACACTAACGAGTGTTAGTTTTTTTAAAAATCCTCCCTAACTTAGCTCTGGCTTTTGGCAATTGCTTGCTAGTATTTAAGAATGCCACTCTCAACAGGGTGGCATCGCTATTGAAAAATAACGAATATGAATTTTGAACAACAGGAACTGACTAAACAAGTGGCGGAAGCAGCCCGTGAATTTGCAAAAACACAGATTGCTCCACATTTGATGGAGTGGGACGAGCAACAGTTTTTTCCCAAACAAGCCTTGCAAGAATTAGGCAAGCTGGGAATGATGGGTGTGTTAGTACCGGAACAATACGGTGGTGCAGGTTTGTCTTATGCAGAATACAAAGTAGTGGTAGAAGAAATCTCAAAAGTATGTGGTGCATTCGGACTGAGTGTGGCCGCTCATAATTCACTTTGTACGGGCCATCTACTTGCCTTTGGTAATGAAGAACAAAAAAAGAAGTGGTTACCCAAATTAGCTAGTGCAGAATGGATCGGAGCTTGGGGATTGACAGAAGCAAATACAGGTAGTGATGCGGGTAACATGCAATGCACTGCAACAAAAAATGCCGCAGGAAATTGGGTATTGAATGGAACTAAAAATTGGATTACCCATGGTATCTCCGCAGAAATCGCCGTAGTGCTTTGTCGTACGGGAGAGCCGCGTGCAAAAAATAATGCGACTGCTTTTATGGTGGAGAGAAATACCCCAGGTTTTTCAGCCGGTAAAAAAGAAAATAAATTGGGCATGCGTGCTAGTGAAACGGCCGAATTAGTTTTTGAAAACTGTGAAATTCCAGACTTCAATCGCTTAGGAGAAGTTGGTGACGGGTTTAAACAAGCAATGAAAATACTGGATGGAGGACGTATCTCCATTGCCGCACTTTCTCTAGGTATTGCAAAAGGAGCATACGAAGCCGCCAAAAAATATGCACAGGAAAGACAGCAATTTGATAAACCGATTGCAAGTTTTCAGGCTATTGCATTTAAGTTGGCAGATATGGCTACTGAAATTGAGGCTGCAGAACTTTTGATAGATCAGGCCTGTTATTTAAAAGACCAGCACCTTCCAATGACAAAAGAAGCGGCGATGGCAAAGTATTATGCCAGTGAAGTGGCTGTTCGTGTGGCAACTGATGCCATTCAGATTTTTGGAGGATATGGGTATACAAAAGATTTTCCGGTAGAGAAGTTTTATCGTGATGCCAAGTTGTGTACGATTGGAGAAGGAACCAGTGAAATTCAAAAATTGGTAATTGCGCGCGAGGCGTTGCGTACGCACTAACGAACTTCCTGTAATTCTACCAGTTTTTTATAGAAACCATTTTGTGCAATTAATTCTTCGTGTCTTCCTCTTTCTACAATGCAGCCTTTTTGCAGTACAATAATTTCATCTGCATGACGAATCGTTGATAAACGGTGTGCAATCACTAAGCTGGTGCGCTGTTGCATCATATTATTGATTGCTTCTTGTACCAAACGTTCACTTTCTGTGTCTAAGGAAGAAGTGGCTTCGTCTAAAATTAATATGGGAGGATTTTTTAATACAGCCCTAGCAATCGTCAAACGTTGTCTCTCTCCTCCACTTAGTTTACTACCTCTATCTCCGATATTAGTAGCATAACCGTTTTCTTTTCGTAAAATAAATTCATGCGCATTCGCTGTACGCGCTGCTTGTTCAATCGCTTCAGGGCTGGTAGCAGGTGCCGCCATTGCAATGTTACCCGCGATGGTATCATTAAAAAGAATAGGCTCCTGCGTAACAATGCTCATTTGCCTGCGTACGGAAGCGAGGGTATAGGCTTTGATGTTTCTTCCATCAATTAAGATTTCTCCTTCCGTTACATCATGAAAACGAGGCAACAGATCGGCCAACGTGGATTTACCAGCGCCGGATGAACCTACCAATGCCACCGTTTTTCCTTTTGGAATTACCAGGTTAATATTTTTTACGACGGGTTGATCGCCATAACCGAAAGAAACATTTTTAAATTCAATACTATGCTCAAATCCTTTTAATTCAACAGCGGTAGGACTGTCTTCAACCACAAGGGGGGCATGTAAAATTTCTTCAATTCTCCCAATGGCAGCACTTCCTTTTCGCATATTGCTAAATGAAGTAGACAGGGCCTTTGCAGGATTGATCAGGTTATAAAAAATACCCAAAAACGCAATAAAAGCCGAGGCTTCTAATAATTGTTGCTGTAAAACAAGCCGACCTCCATAAAACAGAACTGCAGTAAATACAGCAATACCCATGATTTCAGAAAGAGGAGAAGCCAAATCGCGCCGATAACCAATGCGATTTCGGGCTTCCAAAAGGCGTTGATTGCTCTCTTTGAATTTTTGAGAGAGGATTGATTCAATTCCAAAAGCCTTGATTACGCGAAGTCCGCCCAGTGTTTCATCTAAAACGGATAAGGTTTCTCCAAATTTTATAGAAACCTCTTGTGATATTTTTTTTAAGGATCGGCTGATTCGACCAATTACTAAGCCTAGCACTGGAATCAGTAATAAAATGAATAAGGTGAGTTGAGGGCTGATCAGAAACAGCACCGCGAGCGTAATGATGATGGTAAGCGGGTCACGAATCCATCCCTCTAGCGCACCAATGAGTGAAACCTCAACTTCATTTACATCATTGGTCATACGACTCATCAGGTCTCCCTTTTTACGCTCTGTAAAATATCCCACCGGTAATTGCAAAACCTTGCCGTACAATTCTTCGCGCAAGCGGTTCACTAGTTCGTTTTTGATTGGGTTGAGTACATAATAGGCCAGGTAGAGAAAAAGATTTTTTCCTGCTATAAATGTGATCATCAGTACGCAAATCAAACCAAGTGTATGTGCTTTCCCATTTTCTTGAATAGAGGCAGCTAGAAATTGGTTGAGCATTTCAATGACCTGATTATTGCTTTGTGAAAGGGTGCTCGATCCCTCGCCAGTAAAGATGAGTTGCAAAAAGGGCATGAGCATGCCAATGGATACAATGGAAAATAGAATACTGAGTAGCACACACAGTGCATAGAGCAGTATACGTCCCTTATAAAAGCCTAGGTAACCAAAAATTCTATAGTAAGCACGCATACGAATGAACGGGTTCTCAACAAAGTAACTACTTTTACAGGGACATCAAGAGGAATTATGGAAGAAGGTAAAAGACAGAAACAAATTGCAGGACTACTGAATGTAGAGATCAATATCATCTTTCAACGCCTGGGCCTGAACATGCTGGAAGGAGGAATGGTGTCTATTTCATCTGTAAAAGTCACCCCCGACCTCTTGGAAGCCCGTTTCTATCTCAGTTTTTTTCAAGTAAAAGATGCAGAAGCTGCACTTCGAAAAATTGAAGATCGTCATCACGAAATCAAAAAAGAATTAGCGGCTAGGGTTCGTCATCAGCTCCGAAGCATTCCGTTGTTAAAATTTTTTAAGGACGATACACTGGATCAAGTGTTTCGCATGGAGGAACTTTTTAAAAAGATCAGTGAAGAAAAAGGGCCTTCTGCTGACAATGAGCCAGCCTCATAAGTAAATCCCATGCAGTTTTTATTTGCCTGGCGTTATTTTAAAGCTCCAAAATCCACACAAGCGATCAATTGGATTGCCAGGATTTCTGTGTTGGGAATTACGGTAGGTACGATGGCCCTGATCCTAGTGTTGAGTGTCTTTAACGGATTTGAGGAGATGGTTAAATCACTTTATTCTTCCTTTTACCCGGATTGGGCACTAGCACCCAAAACGGGTAAGGTGCTAACCATCTCTGCGGCGCAGCTTGAGGCAATTCAAAAAATTCCTGGTGTTGAAGCGGCTTCTGTTGTAATGCAAGAAAAAGCACTTTTGCAGGCCGGTGAAAACCAAGTGATGGTTAATCTTAAAGGGGTGGATCCCAGTTATGCCCAAGTGAGTGGAGTGCCTTCTCATTTAGTTAGTGGAAATTTTGAAACGGGCACTGCTGATTTCCCGTTATTGGTATTGGGGGTGGGCGTAGAATCAGCTTTGAATATATTAGCTGACCGCAATCTTTCTCCGCTGACCATTTATCTGCCTAAAAAAACAACGAGTCTGCAAGTGGATTGGACTTCAGCTATTCAGATTGAACCAGCACAAACTGCGGCTTCGTTTTTGATACAACAGGATTTTGATGACCAATACGCAATCACTTCACTTGCGTTTATGCAAAAAGCCTTGCAGCTACAATCCTCCCAAGCCACAGGAGTTGAAATCAAAGTGACTCCGGCTGCCAATGCTTCTGCTGTTCGTGCTACGTTGGAGAGAATAATGGGCGAAAAAATTCTTGTACGAAACCGATTTGAACAAAATGAAACACTCTATAAAGTGATGCGCACCGAAAAATGGATTGTGTACGGTGTGCTTTCATTGATCTTGGTGGTAGCAGCTTTCACGATGATTGGAGCACTCACCATGCTGGTTCTGGAAAAACAAAAAGATATTCGGGTATTACATGCGCTGGGAGCGGATCAAACACTAATCAGAAAAATATTTATAAATGAAGGGGTATTGCTTGCCTGGATTGGAGGCAGCGTAGGAATGATACTGGCTGCATTACTTGCTACGTTGCAGTTGCATTATCATCTTATTCCTTTAGAGGGAGGAAGTTTTTTGATTGATTATTACCCTGTGCAACTAAAGATCGAAGACTTTCTATTGGTTGGTGCTACGGTCTTTTTTATTGCCATCATCGCCTCTTGGCTTCCGGCATCTAGGGCGGCAAAAGCACCCATTGCACTTCGAGAGTCCTGAAAGTAATTAGTAATCGCCCAGTGTTTCGGGCAATTGTTCCAAGGCACGCGCCAGTTGTTCATCATTGGGGGCAACACCATGCCATTCATGTGTTCCTTCCATAAAATCAACACCCTTCCCCATCGCTGTACGCATCAAAATCACGATTGGTTTTCCTTGGCCCGTCATTGATTTTGCCTTTTCTAATGTGGCAACGGTATCGTCCATGTCATTTCCATTCACCTGCAGAACGGTCCAGTCAAAGGCGCGAAACTTTGCTTCCAGGTCGCCCAGTTTCATTACTTTGTCAGTGGGGCCATCAATTTGTTGACCATTCCAGTCTATGGTTGCAATGAGATTGTCAACTTTATGATGGGCTGCAAATAATACAGCTTCCCAAATCTGTCCTTCGTCCAATTCTCCGTCACCATGTAAGGAAAAGACAAGTTCTTTTTTACCATTTAATTTTTTTGTCAGCGCGGCTCCCGCTGCCACACTCAACCCCTGCCCCAAGGAGCCAGAAGCAATGCGTATACCTGGTAAATGGTCGTGTGTGGCGGGGTGTCCTTGTAAACGGCTATTGATTTTTCTGAAAGTCCCTAATTCTTTTTTATCAAAGTACCCGCTACGTGCGAGCGTAGAGTAAAATACAGGTGAGATATGCCCGTTGGAGAGAATAAAAATATCTTCATCAGTTGCATCCATTTTAAAAGATGGATCATGTTTCATTACTTTAAAATAAAGCGCAGTAAAATAATCTGCACAACCCAACGAACCGCCAGGATGACCGCTATTTACGGCGTGTACCATGCGAACAATATCTCTTCTGATCTGAGTGGCAATATTTTTTAATTCGGCAGTAGTGGGCATGGGAAAGATTTTTGCAAACCTATTTCTTTTTGGAATAGTAAATCCATCCTCCAATTAGTGTGTAAAACTTCATAATTTTGGCCTATGTCAGAGGATGTTCAATCGATCAGCGCTTATGCGCATGATCACATGAAAAAAGCGATCGGCCACTTGGAGGCCGAGTTAATTAAGATTAGAGCCGGCAAGGCCAACCCTCAAATGTTTGATGGGCTGGTTGTTGATTATTATGGCGCGCCCGTTCCCATTAATCAGGTGGCGAATATCAGTGTGTTGGATGTACGCACCTTGAGCATTCAGCCCTGGGAAAAGAATATGGTGCAACCCATCGAACGAGCGATCATTGCTGCTAATGTGGGTGTGACCCCTCAAAATGACGGGGTACTCATTCGCATTTTTATGCCCCCGCTAACGGAAGAAAGAAGAAAGGAACTGGTGAAAAAATGCCAGAGCGAAGGTGAGCAATGCAAAGTGGCCATTCGTAATATTCGCAGGGATGCCATTGAGCAGATCAAAAAGCTGCAAAAAAATGGCTTGAGCGAAGATGTTTGCAAAGATGCTGAAGAAAATGTTCAGCAATTAACGGACAAGCATATTACTTTAGTAGAGACGCATCTTACTACTAAGGAAAAAGAAATTATGGCTGTTTAGTTGGCCTTGGTTCTCTTTTTGATTGGGTTACTATTGGCTAAATATACTCCTGCAAGAATAAGCAGTAAGCAACCTACTTCTAGCCTCGTTATTGCTTCGTGGTCTAAAAATCCCCAAAACAGCGCAACAAAGGGAATTCCGTACGTTACCAAAGAGGCAAACAATCCTCCTGCTCGCTGCACTAGTGAGTAAAAGATGATTGTGGCTAAAGCACTTCCTAAAATGCCAAGTGCAGAGATAGAAATTATAGCTTGTTGCACGGCTGTATTGGAGAAGTCAAGCGAAAAGAATCCCAACCATCCCAGCAAAAGTCCGGAAGGAAAAATCATAAAGGAAACAGAAACGGTAGCCAGATTAATTGGGTTAATATCTTTTAGCCGGTGGCTGACCATATTTACGTTTATCCCATATAGCAAGGTAGCGGCTACAGGTAGTAATAGATAACTGAGATTTTCAAAACTGATCGAACGTTCACCCATAAAAATAGGTGCAAGCGTGAGCAGTACAAGGCCAATGAAACCTACCAACAAGCCAAATATTTTTTGACCGGCTATTGTATCCCCATAAAAAAGGACTCCGATTAGTACAACACAGATGGGAGTAAGAGAGTTTAGAATCCCCCCTAATGACCCGTCGATTCGGGTGAGGGCAATAGCAAATAAAAAGGCAGGTAACAAATTGCCAATTACAGCACTGAATGCAACTAGCGGAAGTCTTTTCAATTCAATTTTTCTCCATTGCAAAAAAGCAAAGGGCAGCAAAACAAGGGCAGCAGCAAAAATGCGTAACGAAGCGATCTGTGAGCCGGTAAGGGCGCCTGTGCTATCTTTCATTAGTTTGAAAGAGCTTCCCCAGATTATAGAAAGAAGCACAAAGAGCAACCAGCTGATTAATTTGTTGGACATCGGGCGCAAAGTTCTGTAAATTTGTTTACTTGCGTCACAAACAATAAAGAATTAATACGTGCATTCGGATTCTTACCAGATTAAACTTCCGCAATTTGAAGGTCCCTTTGATCTTCTGTTGTTTTTTATAGAACGAGACGAATTGGATATTTACAATATCCCCATTACTCGTATCACTAATGATTTTTTAGAGTATATCCATGCACAAGAGGTACTGAATGTAGAGCTTAGCAGTGAGTTTATCCTGTTCATTTCAACCTTGATGCGCATTAAAGCAAAAATGTTGTTGCCCCGAAAAGAACTGGATGAGCAGGGCAACGAAATTGATCCTCGTGCAGAGTTGATCAACAAGATATTGGAGTACAAACGTTTTAAAGAAGCCTCTGTACAAATGGCAGAGATGGAAGCTCAACGTTTGTTGATGGTGAAGCGAGGAAATATTCAGCGTGAACTTTCTTTGATTGGCGAAGAAGCCAGCGAGGGTACAGAGATAACCCAGGTTACCCTTTTCAAACTCATGAAGGCCTTTGAGAAGGCCTTACACAAATACAGTGATCGGGTGAACAAACCCGTTCACACGGTGGTGCGCTACAATTACACCATGGAGGATAGCAGAAAAACAATGCTGTCCATGGCCAAAACAGAAAAGACACTTTCTTTTGAGAAAATAGTTGAAATCTGCGAAAACAGGGTGCATGCTATTTTCATGTTTCTATCGGTTCTGGAATTAATTCAGCTGCACTACCTCCGCATTTTAATTGGGGAAGGGAAAAATAATTTCATCATTGAATATGATGAAGAGGGCGCTGCGCAGGCTGAAGCTGCAGCGATAGACCTAGTGGATCCTACGTTGAATTAACTCGAAACTTTTACAGACACTCCTACCATTTTTTGTACGGTTGCTGCAATGGCAGCTGCATCGTAATGACACTCGCGATGTAATTCGGCCGGCGTGCCATGCTCTACTAACCGATCGGGGATTCCTAGTATCTGCAAATCATTTTTGTAGCCATGTTCAGCCATAAATTCCAATACGGCAGAACCAAAACCGCCTTTCACCGTACCGTCTTCGACGGTAATTAGTTTTGGATATTTTTTGCAGGCTTCATGTAATAACGCTTCGTCTAGGGGTTTTACAAATCGAACGTCATAATGCGCAGGGCGAATACCATCACTCATCAAGTCACGAATGGCAGCCGCCGCAAAATTACCCGGATGACCCAAGCTTAAAATCGCAATCTCTTCGCCGTCTTTTAATTTGCGGCCTTTTCCAATTTCAATTTCTTTAAAAGGCGTTTTCCATTCTGTCATTACTCCTTCACCACGCGGATAGCGAATGACGAATGGAAGTTTTGTGCTTGCTAGTTGTGCGGTATACATGAGATTACGCAATTCACTTTCGTTCATGGGCGCGCTAATAATCATATTGGGGATACAACGAAAATAAGCAACGTCATAACAGCCATGGTGTGTAGGTCCATCATCTCCTACAACGCCCGCACGATCCAAACAAAAGATCACCGGTAATTTTTGTATGGCTACATCATGCACAACGGAATCATAAGCACGCTGCATGAATGAAGAGTAAATATTACAAAATACTTTTAGCCCTTGTGTAGCCATTCCGGCACTTACCGTTACCGCATGTTGTTCGGCTATGCCTACATCGAATGCTCGATGCGGCATTTTCTCCATCATAAATTTTAATGAAGAACCAGAAGGCATTGCGGGCGTAATCCCGAATATTTTTTCATTCTGTTCAGCTAGTTCAATAATGGAATGACCAAATACGTCTTGGTATTTAGGAGGCTGTGGACCTTCTTTTTTCTTTTGCATGATCTCACCGGTCACCTTATCAAATAAGCCTGGTGCATGCCATTTGGTTTGATCTTTTTCAGCCAGCGCATAGCCCTTTCCTTTCGTGGTAATGATGTGTAAAAGTTTGGGACCTGGAATATTGCGCAGATCATTTAATGTGTCAACCAAATTGGAAATATTATGACCATCGATGGGGCCAAAGTATCGGATGTTGAGGGCCTCAAACAAATTAGCACTGCTGCTAATTACTCCTTTAATGCCCTCGGTTAATTTATGGGCCATGGAGCGACTGAAATTTTTTCCTACGGGTAATTTCCCCAAAAGTTTCCAGACATCTCCTTTCATTTTGTTATAGGTAGGAGAAAGGGCGATATCGGTTAGATATTGTTTGAGCGCTCCAACATTGGGATCGATACCCATGCAGTTATCATTGAGGATAATCAAGACGTCTGCGTCTGCAACACCGGTATGGTTCATCCCTTCAAAGGCAAGACCTGCAGTCATGGCTCCATCACCAATTACAGCAACCACTTTTCTGTCTTTTTCACCTTTGTACTTGGCAGCCATAGCCATGCCGAGTGCGGCCGAAATAGAGGTAGAAGAATGACCTACTCCAAACGTGTCATATTCGCTTTCGCTGCGTTTGGGAAACCCACTGAGTCCTTTGTATTTACGGTTGGTGGGAAAATTATCGCGACGGCCTGTTAGAATTTTATGTCCGTAAGCCTGATGACCCACATCCCATACTAATTGATCGTAGGGGGTATTGAACACATAATGGAGGGCCGTTGTCAACTCTACAACACCTAAGCTAGCACCAAAATGCCCTCCATGTACGCTCACTACATCAATGATATACTGGCGCAGTTCATCACATACCTGATGTAATTTTTCTTTCGGAACTTTTTTTAGATCCTCCGGTGAATCAATGGTCTTGAGTAGGGAGCCGGGGGTAATTTGCATAGGGGGATAAGTTACAAAGTAAAGATAACAAAGAAAAGTCAGGTTGGTTGAGCAGGGTCCGTTGAAAGTGTCTTCGGACCACTGGTCCAAATTTCTGCTTTTGCATACCGATGCACTGTAACTTTAATCAGTGATTAATTTATTTCAATCCCGTGAACGTTTGTATTGGCTACTTCAGTTTTGTGGCTGGGGAGTGCTGGGTGCAATCACTGCATTGTTTGCCAAAATTTTTAATGTGCAATTGGAACCCCGGGTATTAGCGGGACGCATTTTGGTTATTTGTATAGCAGGATTTTTTATTACACATATCACTCGATTGATTGTTAAAAAAAGCCGTTGGCTGGAGCAGCCCTTGGAAAGGGCTTGGGCAGGTCTTTTTCTAGCTATTATTTTGAGTGCGTCCTTGTATGGAGTACTTGTTGTTTTTTCGCTAGAGTCTTTGGATCTGTTTTTGACACCAGAAGCATATCAGCTTAGCTACTTTCAAAAATGGTTGGCTATCACTATCGATAATGGGCTCTTTATTTTTTCGTGGTTGTTGCTCTATTACTTTTTTCATTACTACTCTGATAACCGTCGCCGCCAGCTCGATACACTCAAGTTAGAATCTACGGTTCGGGAATTAGAATTGAAAACGTTGAAGGCACATATCAATCCACATTTTATTTTTAATTCACTCAATAGTATTCGTGCGCTGGTAGATATCAATCCCGAACGGGCGAGACGGGCTATTACTGAACTGAGCAACCTTTTGCGTAGTAGTATGCAAAATGAAAAACTGCAACTGGTGCCTTTGCGACAGGAAATGGATATTATTCGTGATTATCTGGCTTTGGAAAGTATACGATTTGAAGACCGGCTACGGATTGATTTAGATATTGCCGAAGAAACATTTGATTTGCCCGTGCCTCCCATGATGTTACAGACACTCGTTGAAAATGCAATCAAACATGGCATTAGTACCCGTTTGGATGGAGGATGGATTCGCATCTACTCATTTAAGCGCGATGGAAATCATGTGTTGGAAGTGGCCAATAGCGGGTATCTCAATAGTGCGGTAATCACAGCCGGATTTGGATTAAGTAGTACACAAAACAGGCTTCAACTATTGTTTGGAAACAAAGCCCGCCTTGCCATCCGTCAACAGGAAAAAGAAGTGGTGCTTTGCTCTGTCAGTATTCCTATTTAAATATTTTTTATGGCGATCAAAACATTGCTGATTGATGACGAAAGGCTGGCCCGACTAGAACTTCGTAAGTTGCTAAAAGAGCATCCAGCTATTGAAATACTTGAAGAAGCAGCAAACGCAGAAGATGCCATACAAAAGATTGATCAATTAAAACCCGATCTTATTTTTTTGGATATCCAAATGCCAGGCAAAACGGGTTTTGACCTGTTGGCAGAATTGGACAGAGCCCCGCAAGTAATCTTTACAACTGCGCATCATGAATTTGCATTAAAAGCATTTGAAGTAAACGCATTGGATTACCTGATGAAACCCATCGAACCTCGACGATTGGCTGATGCTGTACAAAAAGTGCAGGCAGTGGAGGGATTACGTAACACAGGGGCTGACGTGGAGTTGTTGAATGGAGGCATTCTTACAGAAAATGACCAGGTATTTGTGAAAGACGGCGAACGTTGCTGGTTTGTTAAGCTCAGTGAAATTCGTTTGTTTGAAAGTGTGGGTAATTATGCCCGTGTATTTTTTGGCACCAATCGTCCGATGATTTTAAAGTCACTCAACGCACTCGAAGACCGGCTGGATCCTAAAGTTTTTTTCAGAACTAACCGTAAGCACATTGTCAACCTGCGAATGATTGAAAAAGTAGAGCCCTATTTTAATGGCGGTTTACTATTGGAACTAAAAGGCGGTGATAAAATTGAAGTGAGCCGTAGACAAACACTTCGTTTTAAAGAGATGATGAGTTTTTAATGGCTGCGCTGATTTCACTAATCAGAGAGACTTCTTTTTCGATGGCATTCCCCACAACAATCAAGTCGGCCCCCGCTTTGCAATTTTCTTGTGCTTTTTCAGGCGTTTTTATCCCCCCACCTACAATGAGTGGGATTGAGATTTGGCCCGCTACTCGTTTTATCATGGATGTGGTGATGGGCTGCCGCGCACCACTGCCTGCATCCATGTAGATGAGTTTCATGCCCAGCATTTCACCAGCTAGCGCGGTACAAAGGGCAATGTCATCCTTGTCGGCCGGAATGGGGGCTGCATTGCTGATGTAGGATACAGTGGTTGGCGCGCCTCCATCTACGACAATGTATCCCGTTGATAAAATCTCCAGTCCAGATTGCTTAACAAAGGGGGCAGACAAAACATGTTGGCCAATCAATAACTCTGGATTGCGTCCTGAGATCAAAGAGAGATACAACAATGCATCAGCCTGTCGAGTTACTTGGGAAGGACTTCCAGGAAACAGCACAACAGGAACCGAAGTGTTTTTTTTGATGTGACGTACTAACTCGTCTAGTTGCGAAGAGATCACCAAACTGCCTCCCACAAACCAGTAATCAATTTTTTCTTGCTCTCCCAACGAGAGTAGGGTATCCATTTGCTGCAGATCAGTCTTGTCTGGGTCTACCAGCACGGCAAAGGACTTTTTTCCCTGTGCGCGCGCCTGTTGTAATGGAGTGTAAATACTGTTTTTCATTGGGACAAATAGAACTCAAAGGTGCGAAAAATTGTTTGTTTATGGCTCCAGAATTTTTTTATGGATTGAAGCTGATATTTCCAAAAAAAATTCTAAAATATTAATTCAGTAAATGTGAAAAAATCCCCAAATCCAGCACCGTCAAGGGTTGCAGGCCGAGTAGGGTGTATTTTCCACAACATGTGAATATTTGAAAGTTTGTTTTTGCCCTTCACTACCAGCTATTTTACCAACGATTGTAAAGCCTGCTGTTGCTGCAAACGCATTTCCATTGCCTTTACTTCCCATTAAATTGATGGACATTTCTACTCCGATTCCTACAAACTCTCCTCTATCAACATAGGAAATTTTATCAATGGTAATAGGGAAATTTGACATTTTTTGGGATGCGTAGTCTGATGTCAAAGCGATGCTTTGAATAGACAAA
>ENA-UOYL01000029-UOYL01000029.1-marine-metagenome-genome-assembly--contig:-NODE-29-length-77888-cov-4.754212_pt1 | contig 77888 bp, 75 predicted proteins | sample MGYA00238173_ERZ767189 | MGnify/ENA primary metagenome ERZ767189 (study PRJEB28943, sample SAMN06267163) | marine metagenome | isolation source: Columbia River Estuary | place: USA:Columbia River Estuary... | reverse complement strand
AGACGGCAGAATCATCTCAGCCCAACATAATCCTAAGCCCTGTATTTATCATTGATCGTGAACCCCCTAAAGTAGATAAATTGACCCTAGAAACTAAAGATCAAACTCTTCAGGCTCGTTTTCTTCTGAGCGATCTTCGATCCATTGTGAGTCATTGTTTCATTAGCTTTGACGGTCAAGAGTGGCAAGCAGTCCGACCTGATGATGGTATCTACGACCAGGCCTCTGAGGAGTTTATTCTCCGGCTAAATCTCCCCTCTCTCGCTCCCCCCCGTTTCTTTATTAGAACTATGGATGATCACGCGAATGAATCAATCACCAATTATGCGATACCCATCGACAAGAAATAACTATGAAAACTTTTCAAGAATTTTGGCCTGATTACCTCAATCAGCATCGCCACGCCTCGAATCGAATACTCCACGTTCTAGGCACGATGCTTTACTTGTCCATCCTCTTCTTTGCATTAGCGAGCGGACAATATCGATGGCTATTCTTAGCACCCTTATGCCCTTATGTACTGGCGTGGTATGGACACTTTGCCATCGAGAAGAATACCCCCGCCACTTTTACGCACCCATGGCTCTCTCTACTCGCAGACCATAAAATGAGTTATTTGATCTTAACGGGTCGACTTCAGGCTGAATTAAAGCGGCTTCAAATCACTGACGTCTCTCGCTAGGACCGATGAAAATTGGGCTTTCTCTTTTCCAAGAAGGCAGCGGTTCCTTCTTGGGCTTCATTAGATTCAGCAATAAGACCAAAGAGGCTGGCTTCATGCTCAAGTCCTTTGGCGAGAGAGAGATGTAACCCATCGCGAACTGATTTGAGAGCTAAAGAAACAGCGTTGGGCCCTCTGCTCAAGATAGTTTCAGCAAGTTTGTCCGTCTGTGTGTTCAATTCAGATGCGGGATAGACCCGGCTCACAAGACCAATACGATGAGCGTCCGAGGCTGAAATCATCTCACCCGATAAGATCATGTCTAGAGCTACTCCCATTCCAACTAGCCGAGCCAGGCGTTGTGTACCCCCGTATCCGGGAATGAGGCCTAGGCTTACTTCCGGCAAAGCTAAGCGAGCAGATTCTGAGGCAATGCGGATATGACATGCCAATGCGAGTTCACAGCCTCCGCCTAGAGCAAAGCCTTGAATTGAAGCAATGATCGGCTTTGAAGACTGCTCAATCAGATTAAATACTGACTGACCCCGAAGGGATTGAATGCGAGCCTGCTCGGCGGTGAGGCGGCTTAATTCTGCAATGTCGGCACCTGCCACAAAGGATTTTTCGCCTGCGCCTTGAATGACGATAACCCCAACGGATGTATTTTGCTGGAAATCCAAAACAGAGGATTCCAGTTTTTCAAGTACTTCATTATTGAGGGCATTCAGTTTGTCAGGTCGATTGATGATAATCCGACCTAAATGGTTTTCTACGCGACTTTCGACTACCGACATGAGTACCCCTAAGAATGTCCTAATGATATCTCTCTGTCGAAGCGAGTTTCAATTAAGAAACGTTATAATCAAATCTTATGATGTGGGTTCGACGAAGCAATCAGCGCGGGCATTTTGACCATGGGTGGCTTAAAACTTGGCACACCTTTTCTTTTGGGCAATACCAGGACCCCCAATTTATCGGCTTCGAGTCCCTCCGTGTCATTAATGAAGACTTCATCTCGCCCAATCAGGGGTTTGGAGAACATGGACACCAAGACATGGAAATCCTTACTTGGGTCCTCGAGGGGCGGTTGTCTCATGCCGATTCGCTAGGCAATCGAGATAGTATTGTTCCGCTCCAGGCTCAAATCATGAGCGCGGGAACCGGCATTCGCCACAGTGAATTTAATTCCTCTCTCGAAGCGCGCGTCCATCTTCTTCAAGTCTGGATTATTCCTAGCCATCAGGGCTTACATCCACGCTACGACCAAGTCCAACTATCACCAACCCAAGTCGCTAATCGATGGGCGACCCTGGCTTCTTGTAATCCAGTCGAGGGAGCCCTTACAATTTTTCAAGACGTTGATATTTCTGTAGCTCGACTAGATTTAGGTATGAAACTCGACGTATCCATTAGACCCGGTCGTTCAGCTTGGCTTCAGGTAGTCAGAGGAGAAGTCCGAATAGGGGGAGAGCACCTAAGGACGGGAGATGCAATTGCCGAAGAAGAAGTAGGTACGCTGGAAATGTATTCCCTGGAAATGGGCTCTGAGGTTTTGTGGTTTGACTTAGCCAAAAGGCCTTAGTTAATCACACACTGAATACCGGTGCCCTTTAGGCTGCAATACCCCTGAGGATTCTTTTGTAAATATTGCTGATGGTAATCTTCTGCCAAGTAATAATTTTTGAAAGGCAGGATTTCGGTGGTGGAAAGCCCTAGTCCCTTTTGAACAAGAGCTTGATTGGCTATAGCGAGGCTATCTTCAACCCATTTTATTTGATTGGGGGCTGTTGTGAACACAACAGATCGGTATTGAGATCCGATATCAGGTCCTTGACGATGATATTGAGTGGGGTCATGGTTCTCCCAAAAAAGCCGCATCATCTCCTTAAGAGACTCTTCGCTTCGGTCAAAAACAACTTGGACTACCTCGGCATGGCCGGTTTGACCAGTACACACTTGTTGATACGTTGGAGATTCAAAAGTCCCCCCAGCGTAACCTACCGAGGTACTTCTAACGAGGGGATGCTTCCAGAAAAGCCGCTCAACCCCCCAGAAGCAACCCATCCCCAAAAAAAGCACTTGGTGATCGGGCCACTCTAGTCGAAGCGGCTCCTTGAAGATGGTATGAAGGGGCAGGAGATCTGAGTTCATTGTGAAGTCAACCTTGCCATCGCCGGGGATCTTGATCGGAGTGGCCGAGTTGATCGAGGACGCGTAAGGCAAAGGTATCGAAGAGATCCTCAAAGTCTTTTGGACGGGAGTAAAAGCCGGGCATAAGGGGCATGATGATGGCTCCAGCATCATGAAGTCTCAACATGTTTTCTAGATGAACTCTATTCAGAGGAGTTTCTCTAAGGCAGAGCACTAGGGGTTTTCTTTCTTTGAGGCATACATCCGCCGCCCGGGAGATAAGGTTGTTGCTTACACCCCAAGCAATTCTTCCTAAAGCTCCTGCCGAACAAGGTGCAATAATCAATCCGTCCTGCCGGTAGGAACCGCTGGCGATATCCGCTCCTACGTTTTGATCTGATCGGAGTGAAACCTTGGAACTAAGAGCTACCAAGTCTTCGGGTCCCAGATGGGTTTCATCGTGCAGACATCGTTTCCCTGTGGCAGAAATCATCAAGGCAATATGAGAAATAGAATCTTTTTCGATCAGTTTCTTTAAAATAGCAACGCCAAAAGCAGCCCCAGAGGCACCACAAATCGCAAGCGAGTATTTTTGAGACATTTATTAATTATGCGCTCAAAAATGTTGCCACAATGCTTTAGGGATTTGGACACTCAGAGAGTTAAAAACTTTGGGCCGATCTGGGTGATGGAGCCCGCCCCAAAGGTGATCAGTAAATCGCCCGATTGGGCGATCTTGTGGAGTTCCTTGGGGAGATCTTGCACCTCTCTCACGAAGTAAACTTCTTGGCCGTGCTTCTCGATAGCCTCAGCTAGAAATTTTCCTTCGATACCCGGGATAGGTTTTTCACCAGCAGGATAGATTTCCGTCAAAAAGACCAGATCAGCATCTTTGAAAGCTGTGATGAATTCATCCATTAAAGCTTGAGTCCGTGTGAATCGATGAGGCTGGAAGGCCGCAATAATACGACGCTCTGGAAAACCCCTCCGGGCAGCTTTTAACGTGGTTTGGATTTCCGTAGGATGGTGACCATAGTCATCCACAACCAAAACACCATCTCGTTCACCTCGAAGGGTGAAGCGACGATCGGCTCCACGAAAAGACGAAAGGATCCCTTGAATCTTATCGCTTGGCAGGCCTAGTTCTAAAGCGATTCCGATAGCTGCCAATGCATTAGCGACCATGTGTGTACCTGGGACACGTAAGGAAAAATCACCCAGGCACTTTTCCTGAACATGAACTTTAAAAAACGTATCGAAGCCCTTTTGACGAATATCAGTAGCATAGATATCCGCAGGAACCTCTGTGCTGTAGGTCCTTACTGGGCGGTTGATTCGGGGGAGAATAGAGGCCAAGTGCGGATCATCTTGGCAAGCAAACAGGCGACCATAAAAGGGCAGGCTGTTTGCAAAAGTAATAAAAGCCTCTTTAATGGACGCTAAGTCAGGATAGTGATCCATGTGCTCTCGATCGATGTTGGTAATCACCGCCAAGTAAGGGCGCAGCATGAGAAAACTGCCATCACTTTCATCCGCTTCGGCAACAAGATAATCACCTTGCCCTAATTTGGCATTTGATCCCAGGGCAGCCAGTTTCCCCCCGATGACAATGGTGGGATCGAGGCCCGCTTCGGAAAGAACCTGAGCTACCATGCTCGTTGTCGACGTCTTTCCGTGGGAACCCGCAATGGCGATCCCCTTTTTAAGGCGCATTAATTCAGCCAACATTTCGCCCCTCGAGATAATGGGTATCCCCAACTGGAGGGCAGCTCGTACTTCAGGATTGTCTCTTTGTACAGCGGTACTAGTAACAAGCAACTCAGCACCTTGAATATTTTCTGGGCCATGGCCTATAGAAAAGGCGACGCCGAGTTGAGTCAGATGGTCGGTTACCGGTGAACTTTTAAGGTCGGATCCCGAAATCTTAAAGCCGAGATTACAGAGAACTTCGGCAATCCCAGACATTCCAATTCCGCCTATACCGACAAAGTGGATGGACTTGACTTTCCCAAACATGAAGCCTCACTGAAGTTAATCATAGCGATGGAAGGCTATAGGGGATACCCAGGAATATAAGCCGGTCTAGCTTTCATAAGGTTGGATAGAAAGGGGGCCACTGCTAAACTGAAACGTAAGGACTGGGGACGAGATGCAGATCCAAAAACTGATTTTGAATTTGCAAGAATTCTGGTCAAAAAATGGCTGTTTGATTGGGCTGCCTTACGATATTGAAAAAGGGGCAGGGACGATGAACCCCTTGACCTTTTTCGGAGCTTTGGGACCGGACTCATGGCGGGTAGCCTATGCGGAGCCTAGTCGTCGTCCGGCCGATGGTCGCTATGGAGATAATCCATTTCGCGTCTACAAGCATCTTCAGTTCCAAGTCCTTCTTAAACCTTCCCCCGCCAATGTCCAAGACCTTTATCTAGAGTCTCTATTGAGCCTAGGTATCGATCTTAAAAATCATGACCTAAGATTCGAAGAAGATAACTGGGAGTCTCCTACTCTCGGCGCCTGGGGTGTCGGATGGCAAGTCGTTCTAGACGGGATGGAGATAAGTCAATTCACGTATTTTCAACAAATGGGGGGCGTAGATTGCAAACCAGTGAGTGCTGAAATTACCTACGGCGTTGAGCGTTTATGTATGTTTCTCGGTGGCACCAGTAACATCTTCGAGACAACCTATGGTTCAATCGAAGATTCTGGAGGATCGACCCCAGTTTCCTACGGAAAGTTGCGGCATCGCGAAGAATTAGAACTCAGCCATTACAGTTTTAATCTGGCTGATATTTCCTTTCATCGTAGCCTTTTTGATTTTCACGAAAAAGAAGGCTTATTCCTCTTAAAAGAGCACGGGCATTTTATTTCTGCTTATGAACAAATGCTCAAAATGAGTCATGCTTTCAATGTACTAGATGCACGAGGGGCGGTAAGCGCCAGTGAGCGCCCAGGCTTGATTAAACGCGTAAGAGACTTGGCGTCTGGATGCGCGCAAGCTTATCTTCTTCACCATTTTCCTCCTGCAGCCCCTTAGCCTATGCCCAAAGATTTCTTGTTAGAGATTCATTGCGAGGAGATCCCAGCTAAATTTTTAGCCCCGCTTCATTTGGATCTTCAAGAAAAACTTATCCATTTATTGGAAGAAAAAGGACTGCTTGATCGTGGGGCCAATCTTCGAAGTCCCGATTGGTATTCTCCCAGAAAACTAGCTGTCTTTTTACCGGGTATCTCGGAAATGCAGTCCGATATTCAATCCATAGAGGTTGGACCCTCGAAGGCTATTTGTCTTGATGCCCAAGGACAACCCACCGATGCAGGGACCCGTTTTGCTGATAAATGGAAGTCCAGTTTTCGCGAAGTTGTTTTTGAAGAAGTGAAAGGCAAAAAAGGGGAGTATGCGGTGCTTCGCAGGACCGTGAAGGGTCTTCCCGCCGTGCAAGTTTTGTCAGAGGCTCTGCCGTCTCTCATTGGTTCATTATCTGTACCTAAAGCGATGAGGTGGGGTCACTCATCTTTTGTTTTCGTTCGTCCAATCAGGAACATTGTATGTCTTTTGGGTTCTATCGTAATCCCATTCAAAGTAGATGAAGTCAAAAGCTCCTCTACAACTTTCGGCCATAGACTGAGTGGGGGTGAAATCAAACTCTCTCAGCCAGGTGACTATGAATCCCAACTGGCCGATCACCAGATAATCGCATCCTGCCAGGAGCGACAGACGCGCTTATTGAAAGAGCTTTCAGCCGCAGCATCCTCCATTCATGGAACCCTCATGCCAGACGAAACCTTACTGAGGGAGGTCTCTGAAATTGTCGAATACCCTTCCGTCGTGCTTGGCCAGTTCCCGTTAGAATTTCTCAACCTTCCTCAATCAATCCTTATTTGTTCCCTACGCGAGCATCAAAAATCTTTTTGTATACAGAGTTCCGACGGAAAACTACTTCCCTATTTTCTTTCTGTGGCTAACCGGGACTTGTCAGTGGACTCAAAAGCGCGAGAAACCATCACAAAGGGCAATGAATGGGTTCTTAACGCTCGACTCTTCGACGCCCAGTTTTTTTATAGGGAAGACACTAAAATCTTACTTGAAGACCAACGACCCCGCCTCGAGCAATTGACTTTCATTCGCGGGGCAGGCAACTATCTCCAAAAAACAGAACGCCTAGTCTTGCTAGCAGATCACTTTGCATCCTTCTTTCATCTAGATGGCTTAGAATCGCGTACGGCAGCGTCTTTATCTAAACTAGATCTCACGACCCAGATGGTGGGTGAGTTTCCAGAGCTACAAGGACAAGTAGGTGCTGAATATTTACGCAGAGAGGGAACGGGTGACGCTATTTGTAGAGCCGTCGAGGAGCACTATGCGCCGATTTCAGCAGACGCTCCGCTTCCCTCGACCTCTCTAGGCGCCCTGCTTGCTGTCGTGGATAAACTCGACACGCTAGTCGCTGCCTTTGCTATGGGACAAACCCCCACAGGTTCCAAGGATCCTCTGGGTCTTCGCCGAGCAGGCTTGGGTCTCGTACGTATTTTGAGGCACCAAAACATCCCCCTTGCTCCCCGAGATGCGATCCTCCAATCACTCAGTATTTTTTCCGAGCAGTTCCCTGTTAAAGACGTCAATCGTGTTGAAGAAGACCTAAGAACTTTCTGGGAAGAACGCATCGCGTTCTCGTTATCGCAAGAGGGCGTGAATGTTCAGCTAGTTCGATCAGTCATGGCAGCCCCATGGCATGATCACTTACAACTCATCATGCGATGCAGTTCCCTCCAGCGGGCTATGAATCAAAATGATTTCACCTCACTGATAGAAAATGCTAAACGTATTAATAACATCCTGGTTGGCCAAGCGATTGAACCAATGCCTTCCGATAATCTTTTAACAGCTTCGTCTGAAATAAAACTTCTTGAAAAGACCCATGCCATTGATGTTTTGATGCATCGCAATGAACTTGATACATTCTGCTTAGCCTTAGCTGAATTAGCTCAACCCCTTGAGGACTTTTTCAATGAGGTAATGGTTCTAGATGAGGATCTCAAGATTAGAAATCAGCGGTTGAACCTGCTCGTCAAGTTGAGATCTCAATTCAGCTACATAGCCGATTTCTCGAAATGGTAATCTTAAATATGTCTGAAAGTCTCCATCACGAACGTATCGCCGTTATTGATTTTGGAAGTCAATATACGCGTCTTATTGCAAGACGACTAAGGGAAGTAGGGGCTTTTGGACTCGTCTATAATTCTTCAGTGACCTTTGAAGAGATTAAAGGCCAGGACCTCAAAGGGATCATCCTTAGTGGGGGGCCAAGTTCCGTCTTTGACGATGGCGCTCCAGTTCTTGACCCCCAAATTCTAGAAGCAGGCCTCCCTATTTTAGGTATCTGTTATGGTCAGCAACTCATCGCCAAGCAATTTGGAGGAAGCGTCCATCGTTCAAAAGCTCGAGAATACGGCAAGGCTTCTATTGAGTTGTTAGCGCATGATTCAGTCTTATTTCAAGGGCTTAAATCCCCTCAACAGGTATGGATGAGCCACGGAGACCATGTCGAATCCATCGGAGAACCTTTTCGCGTGGTTGGGCAAACAACTTCGGTGCCTGTCGCAGCCATGGAATCTCCCAATAAAAAGATATTTGCCATCCAGTTCCACCCAGAGGTGACCCAAACCGAGTCGGGACTCAACATGCTTAAGAATTTTTGTATTTTTGCTGGCATGCGTTGCGATTGGAGCTCCGAAAACTTTATCGAGGAAAAGATCAGTAAAATACGAGCCGAAGTCGGCAAGGATAAGGTGATCTTGGGACTCAGCGGTGGGGTTGACTCGAGTGTGGCAGCCCTCTTGCTTCATCGTGCTATTGGAACTCAACTTCACTGTATGTTTATCGATACCGGTCTTTTGCGGTTGAACGAACGATTACAGGTCCAAGAAAGCTTCAAGCCTTTTGATCTTCAAATTCATTGGATCGATGCGTCCAATGAATTTCTGGATGGCTTATTGAGTGTCAGTGATCCCGAATTAAAACGTAAAAAAATTGGGGCTATTTTTATTCAGGTCTTCGAGCGAGAAGCCAAAAAATTAAATGCTAAATTTTTAGCACAGGGGACAACCTATCCAGATGTCATTGAAAGTCAAGGTATTGGCGGCGCAGTTCTAGTCAAATCACACCATAATGTAGGCGGACTGCCTGAGCGTTTAAAACTAAAGATCGTTGAACCCCTCAGGGAACTCTTTAAAGACGAAGTTCGATCTGTAGGTCGAACGCTTGGGCTTCACCCCCAAATGGTGGCTAGGCACCCTTTTCCTGGCCCCGGTCTTGCGGTCCGAATTCCTGGCCATGTTGATCGCGAGAAGGTTCGGATTCTGCAAGAAGCTGACGCCATATTTATTCATGAATTGGTGATCTCGGGGTGGTATGAGCGTACCGCCCAGGCTTTTGTCGTGTTGCTCCCCGTAAAGACCGTAGGCATTATGGGTGATGAGCGCACATACGAATATATGTGTACTCTACGAGCAGTAACCAGCGAGGATTTTATGACGGCTGATTGGGCTCGATTGCCATATGATCTTTTGGAGAAAGTAGCCCAGCGGATAGTGAACGAGGTGAAAGGCATCAATCGGGTTTCTTTTGATATCACCTCAAAGCCCCCGGCCACGATCGAGTACGAGTAATGATTCAACGATTGATTTACCCTTTAATGATGTCTTATCCCCCGTCCACAAGGAGGTTCCACAATGCGTTTCTTTTTCTATCTCACTCTGAGTTTCCTCTTGTCAGCTGCTGATGCTCCGATGCTTGCTCCAATCAAAGTAACCATTTTTCCGGTCAACTTGGCCCAGCATCAAATTGAGGTCCATCTGACCCTCCCTTCAGACCTCCTCAATGAAGGAGGGACTTTAGCGCTTCCTGCATGGACGCCAGGAAGCTATTTGATTCGAGACTATGCAAAGTTCGTGGACCAGGTCCAAATCCTTAAAGGCGAACCACTGGTTAAGGTGGATAAGCAACAGTGGAAAGTCCCTCCCCATCAGGGTGCCCTGACTATTCGCTACCGAGTCTACGGGAACATCATGAGTGTTCGCGAAAACTATATCGATGAGTCACAAGCGCATCTCATCGGAACCAATACCTTCATGTATGCGCCGAATCACTTAGAGCGTCCTTATGAAATCTCGTTTAAAGGGTTCCCTGCATCTTGGAAGATTGCCTCCGGGCTCCTCGACAAGGAAGGAGTGGTTCGGGCTGCTAATTACGACCTCCTCGTAGATTCACCGATACAAATAGGCACCTTCCGTTCTCATCAATGGGAAAGCCAAGGGGCCCGTTTTGAGTTGGCGATCACGGGAGATCACAACGGTGATGAAAGTCGTCTCGTCCGTGACATAGAAAAGATTGTCAATGAAACAGGGAAAATCTTTGGGAATTTTCCTTTCAAAAAATACGTATTTCTTCTTGGATTTTCTCCTAATACTCGGGGGGGTCTTGAGCATCTACAGAGTACGTCACTGTTGAGTGATCCGTTCAGATTCGACAAAGAAGAGGGTTATTACACCCTCTATCAACTAGTCGCCCATGAGTTCTTCCATGCATGGAACGTCAAACGTATTAAAGACGTTGTGCTGGGACCCTTTGATTACTCCAAAGAAAATTACACCAAACTGCTTTGGTTTCATGAGGGATTTACTTCTTACATGGAACATCAAATCGTCAATCGAGCCGGGGTTGTCCCTTGGAAATATTCCATAAAACAGTATGAGAACCTATGGAACCTGGTTGCGCAACATCCTGGTCGTTTGAATCAAAGTCTCGAAGAATCGAGTTTTGACACGTGGATCCGTTACTACCAACAGAATGAATGGACCGAAGTTTCATCCATTAGTTATTATGATCACGGCGAATTAACGGGTTGGTTGATGGAGGCTGAAATTGTCGATGGAAGCAAGGGCCAATGGGGGCTCAAAGATCTTTTCCGTGAGCTTTGGATTAACCACGGAACTCAAGGAATCACAGATGCAGATATTCAAAAAGTATATGAGAAACTTTCGGGTAAACCATCAGCTCCATTTTGGGATCAATACATTCGTCGATCCAGCGCACCCAACAGTAAAACCTTGGCTTCTGTGTTTGGCTTAAAATTTAAATTCGAAACACTCACCGATCGATTATCAGAGGATGAAAAAAAGAATCTCCAGATTGTCGAGCGCTCGAAAGTCTACGCCGGCATTAGATTTCAGGGCGAATCCTCGGGTGGGACGAATATTATCAGTTCGGTTATTCCGGGAGGCCCCGCTGATCAAGCCGGACTTTCGGTTGGCTATGAAATTCTCTTTGTCAATGGATGGAGAACCCCCAGCGCAAGCGAGGTTAATAAGCGCATTGCCGATGCCAAGTTAGGCGAAACTGTCAAAATTGTCGCCTCTCACCGCGGACGTCAAAAGGTGCTTAATCTCGTTGTCTCTGAAAACCCTTTGAAGAGCCTGAAACTAGAGTTTGCCAAGAGTGCTCCCCCTGGGGCTCAAAAGAATTTCTCTGATTGGTCGGGTCATTCTTTTCTTCCCTAATTCTAAGGCGCTGAATGTCAGATTTAGTTAAATGGGATCTGAGCCACAATTCAGTTTCTGAAACCTGGGCCGGAATTGACGAAGTCGGCCGAGGCTGCCTAGCGGGACCCGTCGTAGCTTGCTGCATTATTCTTAATCATCAAGTCCTTCGAACACACCCGGATATTTTTAACCAGGCTCGGGATAGTAAAAAGATATCCCCCAAGAAACGGGAACACCTAGCTAAAATCTTTGAAAACATCCTCCCTTTTATTGGCTATGGGATTGTAGATTGCATTGGGATTGATCGAGATAATATTCTTCAAGCCTCGCTGAGCGCCATGCGGCAGGCTGCTCAAGAGATCTCATTGCCAGTGAACACATTTTATATCGACGGAACAACCTCGCCCGAACTTGATCAAACCGAAGTCCTAGTTCCGCAGGGAGATGACACCAGTTGCTCGATTGCCGTGGCAAGTATTTTAGCCAAGGTCTACCGAGATAGGCTTATGCAAGAACTGGGACAACAGTATCCGCGATACGGCTTTCATAAGCACAAAGGGTATGGAACCAGAGACCATTTACGAGCGCTGGATCTTTATGGAGCTTCTCCTATTCATCGATTAACTTTTGAACCTGTTCGCAATCGTATCCAAGAAGATTTAAGAATTTTTCAAGCTGTTCGGGACACACTATGTGCTACTCAAAGCGAAAGCGATCTTGCGTCATGGTTCCATGATGTCTTTAGGATTAACTACGGAAAAATTAAGATGGAACGGGTGGAAACTTTAAGAAATATCTATCTTGAGCGCCTCGTATCTTTACACAAGGAATCGTCACGATGACTCAAGCCGAAATTGTAGTCGCCTTAATTGTTAATGCCGAAGGGCGTTTTTTATTCCAAAAGCGTCATGCTCTCAATCCAGTGATGCCCAATCTTTGGGAACTTCCAGGTGGTAAAAAAGAAAGCGATGAAACCTCTCTAGAGGGGCTCAAAAGAGAGGTATTGGAGGAACTTGGGATATCCGGCTTGGATTGGAAACCTGTCCTCCCTTCTTTGAAACCCCAACAAGGAGAAGGGATGTTCCTTGGGCTCTATCGAACACGATTCGAAGGCACTCTCATAACCTCTTTATCTTGGGGTTGGTTCACGGCGCCAGAAGCCCTCCGTCTTCAACTACCAGACCTTACCCGTGAACTCGTCTCTGACCTTCTTCCGGGTACCTAACTTTGCTTAATTAATTGCGAATGAGTAACATAAATCTATGCGTCAAATCCTTTTTCTGATTCTCCTTTCGATCAATTTACTGCTCGATGCTCAGGTACCTACAGAAGTAAGTCTCCAGGCCAGTGCAAGCACTAAGGTTGTTTTGCATGTTGATACCCCACAATTCGTAGGCTCAGGAATAGATCGGGTGGTAGAAGACTTTTCTACGACCCTCAGGAAAGATCTTCAAAATTCTGGAGTATTTCTGCTGTCGACTTCCTCTCTGGCGGATAAAAAGAATATGAAAGAGCGGGGGATCGATTGGTCGCTTACTTATATTATTGGTGAAACCGAAAGCGGCTATGAAATGAAAGCACAAGTTACTGACGCTGGAAGTCTGAATGTTATTCATGAAGTGAAATATCAATTCGGGGTGTTAGCAATTCACAATTACGCCCATATTTTGGCTGACGATATGGTCATGTGGCTCACGGGGGAGCGGGGAAGCGCCTTTTCTAAGATCACGTTTGCTCGTCAGACAAAACCGGGGGTGAAAGAACTATTTCAAATGGACTCAGATGGAGAAAATATATCCCAATTGACCAAGTGGGGCAGTCTCACTATTGCCCCTTCTGTAGCAAAGGATGGACGAATTCTCTATGTAACTTACAAGAGCGGTAGTCCTGAAATTTGGGGTCAGAAATCCGTGGGTGGCCCTCATGAAAAGCTATTTCCCTATGACCTCAAAGATCGGCCTGCCTTCTGTTCCTCCCCGATTTGGGCGCCTGACGGCAGGCGCTTTGCTTTTGTCCTTGGGGATGCTCAGGGAAGAAGTGATATCGCTCTCTATGATCTTAAAACCCTTAAGGTTCGAAAACTCACTTTTAATGAAGGTATTAATACGGAACCTTCTTGGAATCCGAGCGGAACTCAGATTGCCTTCACTTCCAATCGGGGCGGTGGTCCACAGATTTTTCTCATGGAAGATGATGGGACGAATGTCCGCCAATTGACTTTCGACGGTGCCTACAATGCTTCTCCAAGTTGGAGTCCATTAGGGAGCATGATTGCTTTTGTGTCACGCTTCGAAGGGAAATTTGACCTTTTTATTTTTAAGCTCACGGACGGAAAATCCTACCAAATTACTACTGGGGTTAGTTCTAACGAATCTCCCTCTTGGTCTCCTGACGGGAGAAGCCTTGTATTTATTGGTTCGCGGAGCTCTGGTGGGGCTATTTACCGATCAGATCTTTCAGGGGCTTCCGTCTTACCGATTAGTAATTTAGGGCTCTGTCAAAGTCCCGTTTGGTCCATCAAAAATTGAAGATGCTGCACGGCGATTTTCTGCACTTTTGACGGCCCCTTTTAATGCACTTTCGAGTATGATTATTTCAAAGGAGTCTCCTAATGTTTTCAAATCGCCTCGCCTTGAGTGTCATTTCCACTTCACTCCTCCTCCAGCTAGCCTGTAGCAAGCCCACTCCAGTTCCAGTCGTGGAAACTGTGGTTGCTGAAGCACCCGTGGTGGACATGAAGGCTGCTCAGGAAGCTGAAATGAAATTAAAACTAGCGGATGAAGTTCGGCAAAAAGCCGAACAAGACTTTCAAGAGGCCAAAACGAAAGCAATGACAAATATTTATTTCGATTTAGACAGAGCAATCATTAGAGAACAAGATAAATCCTCTCTCCAGACGCTTGCAAACTTCTTGAGAAGCTACCCTCAAATTAAAGTGCAAATTAGCGGTCATGCCGACGAACGAGGAACTAATGAATATAATCTCGCCTTGGGCAACAAGCGCGCTTCGGCCACGGTGACTTACCTAAAGGGCTTGGGGATCGACGAATCCCGCCTTCAGTCCATTAGTTTTGGAAAAGAAAAGCCGCTCTGTAATGAAAGCAATGAATCCTGTTGGTCGCGAAATCGACGGGCTGAATTCACCCCAATTAACTAGACTTGACTGGGTCTAATCCCAAGAGATACCCATGTATAAAATCTCTATCCCGCTCCTGGTTGCTGGAATCCTCACTCTTGGATGTGATTCGTCAGAGCAATTGGCTCGAGTCGAACGTGAGGTCGGCGATCTAAAAATCGAGGTGTTTAAACTACGCCGGCAAATGGAAGATACTCAGGAAGTTAGTAGAAATGAACAGAAATCCGATCAAGACTACCGGACCCAAGGGCGAAGATTTCAAGCTGATCTTCAATCAACACTCTCCGAACTTACGGAAGTAACAAAGGCATTAAATGCCCGGCTCGCAGTACCTTCACGAACCAAGTCTCCCGAAATGTCGGATGATAAGGCCTCCGAAGACTCTATCATTCTCGATGGAGACCGAAAACTTCTTATACTTCCTAATGCATCCGACGCTAATGCCTCCGGAGTCTCCAAGATTGATGAAAGTAGTTTTAATGCCGCAGTCCTTGACTATAACCGAGGAAACTACACAGTGGCATCGACAGCTTTGAAGAATTATCTTGAAGCCTACCCGTCGAGCCCTAATAAACCATCGGCTCTGTTTTTTCTGGGGCTATGCTCCTATAACACTAAGGCCTTCGATAGTGCTCAGATTATCTTTGAACAAATTATTCGTGAAGTACCATCATCTTCGCAATTCTTACCTGCCAAACTCAAGCGAGCTCAATGTTTACTTCGCCAGAATCTTAAGCCAGCCGCCATCAAAGCATTCCGAGAACTCGCTGAGGGTTTTGCGGGAACACAAGAGTCTAAGATTGCACAGCAAGAACTCGATGATTTAGGCGTTTCCTAGAATTATTCTTTTTGTATCGGAATAATGACAATAGGATGCTTAAAAATATCTTTGCTGATTTGTGATTGCAGACTCCTTGATAGCTCCTCTTTGGGCTTAAGGCGGTGCATGCGCTTAAGCATTAACTTGTCCCGATTCCCAAAGGGTAACTGAGACAATTTTTTACGGTTGACCCAGCGATAAGGTGACGATGGGGCTGTATTATTCACGCGAATGACTATTGGGTATACATGTTCGATGAGGTGAGAGTAGCGGTGGACATACGACACACCGGTGCGATCTTTAGGTGAAAGACTGGCAGTGGGAAAGCAGTAAACACCCCCCAGAAGCCCTACCGCTCTAGGTTTCTGAAGCAGAATACGATCTCCACTGAAAACAATAAGAAGACCACGATGTGCTACTTTGGGTACGCTCTTTTTCTTGGGTTGAGGGAAAAAATCAATCTGACCCAGCCTAAAGGCCTGACAATGTATTTTTAGTGGGCAGGATCCGCAATGAGGTTTGCTCTTTTTACATACTAGACTCCCAAACTCCATCAGTGCTTGAGTGAGTCGCGAGGGCCCCAAACTTTGAAGCGCAGGTTGGAGCCATACTTCCATAGCTAATTTCTGCTTTACATTTGTCAGATTCGTTGCATGAAGGCGAGAAAGAAATCGGATGACATTGCCGTCAAGGGCAGGACTCGACCATTGAAAAGCGATGGAACCAATGGCTGCAGAAGTGTAAGATCCGATACCCGGTAAAGATTGCATCTGAGAGCGATCCTTGGGCCAGCCATGTTGCAGTATCCACTGAGAAGTTTTATGAAGATTACGACATCGTCGATAGTAGCCCAGCCCTTCCCAATATTTCATGACCGTCTCAGGGGAGGCGTTGGCTAATTTCTTCAAATTGGGAAAGCGCTTCATCCAGCGTTCAAAATAAGGGATAACAGTATTCACCTGGGTTTGTTGCAGCATAAACTCAGAGACCAAAACAGCATAAGGATCGCCGTGTTTTCTTCTGAGATTTATCGCCCTCCACGGGAGGATACGTTTATTGCGATCGAACCAGCGTGCCAATGGTGCCAAGATTCTTGGGGCACTGCTTCGTTCCAAGATGGATGTCATGACACGTCTCGTTTGGGGCTTAAGAGTGGTGCCCGCGAGCAGACTCGAACTGCTAAGGCTTGTGGCCACCACCACCTCAAGATGGCGTGTCTACCAATTTCACCACGCGGGCTACGTCTTTCAATATTACCGCCTCAAAGTGCGGTGTCAATGTCTGATTAGCGAGAAGGGTTGTTTTCAGGCGTATCCGTCGGGGCCGGGGTAATGATCGCAGGTTTCGTATCTAGAACCGATTGATTAGATCTCACGATCAACAGTTCAATAATAAAAGACGTCGTTAAAAAGCCTGCCGCTAGCCAGTAAGTAGCTTTGGCCAAGAAAGGAGTTGCGCCTTGGGGGCCAAAAGCACCGCTCGACCCTCCTCCATAAGCAGATCCTAAACCCCCACGGCCTTTAGAGCCCGGCTGTAAAAGAATCGCTGACACTAACAGAACGCTGACTAATATATGAAAAGTTAGTATGAGACCTGACATTTATTCTCCAACACCTAGAATAACCTAGGCTGGTGTCCCAAGGAAATGAAATAAGTTCTAGAAGCCCAAGTGAAGCGCTGTTTTGGCTTGAAGAAGTTTATGAATTTCTCTACACTGATCGACGAGGTCCATGTAGTCAGACTGTAAGAGTGCTTGAGGACCGTCACTCAGGGCTTGTTCGGGTTGACAGTGGGTTTCGATCAAAAGGCCATCGGCGCCTACAGCAACTGCAGCTCGTGCGCAGGGCAGGACGCTATCACGCCGACCTACAGCATGACTTGGATCGATAAAAATAGGCAGATGAGTAAGCCTTCGAGCGGCAGGCACTACTGATAAATCAAGAGTGTTACGCGAGTGATCAGACCATGTACGAATCCCGCGCTCACATAAGATTACTCGAGAATTACCCTCACTCAGAATGTACTCCGCGGCCAAGAGCCACTCGTCTAGCGAAGCCGAGTTGCCCCGTTTGAGGAGGATCGGCTTACTGGAATGCCCAGCTCGTTTTAGCAGACTAAAGTTCTGCATATTCCGAGCTCCAATTTGAACAATGTCAGCCACCTCCTCGACTTCATCGAAGGTCATGTTGTCCAAGCATTCGGTTACGATTCCGAGGGAAAATTCTTTCTTGACCTCGGCGAGTAGAGCCAGGCCTTCAATCCCGAGTCCCTGAAAAGCGTAAGGGCTAGTTCGAGGTTTATAGGCTCCAGCCCGAAATAATTTAACACCAGATTCTGCCACATAGCGGGCGATTCCAAAAAGTTGATCGCGAGACTCCACTGCGCAGGGTCCCCCCACCAAACACAAGGAGCCATCGCCTATTCTGATACCAGCAACATCAATCACCGTGGGAGTGTTGACCCCCTGAATAGACGCATATTTGTAGGGACTGGTAATGGGAACCGCTCGAACGACGTCCTCGAAAGCCTCTAATTGGCGGACCGTAAGTTTCTTGGAAGCATTCGGCGCAATAATTGTTTGTGAGTGCTGGTCAGAATGCGCTTGGCTTTCAATACCGTGATCTTTGAGGAAGGATTGCACTCGCTGGATGGATTCGATAGGAGCTTTGACGTCTAAAACGATCAGCATGGAGATCCCAAAATGAATTTTGATCTTGTCTTATAGGTTAGCGTCGATGAAGAGTTCGATCAAAGCAATAAAATGATCCAAATCTAGACTTGCAGACCCCACAAGTGCCCCATTGATATTCTCGAGATCAAGAATGGGAGAGAGGTTCTTGGCGTTCACGCTCCCGCCATATAGAAGCGGGATATTCAACGCTTGTTCTTGGCCATAAAGATTGACTAAATGTTGGCGGATATAGGTTGATACTCTGCGAATATGTTGAGGCTCAGCCTCACGACCGGTACCAATAGCCCATTTGGGCTCGTAGGCTATGATTAAGTGCGTTGAAGGGAAGTCCTTTAGGATCCCTACTTGTTCTTTTAGAAGCTGGTCTAGATTTTGATCTGGCAAGTCGGTCGTCTCTTCTCCTAGGCAATAGATAGCCCGCATCTTAAATTGTTTTAAGGCCTCCATCTTCTGGACTAAGATCTCAGGAGTCTCATGATGCAAACTTCGTCTTTCACTGTGCCCAATGATAGATCCCTGAGCACCACAATCGTGCATTTGTTGCGCGCTAACTTCTCCTGTGTGAGCTCCCTGAGTAGCCTGCGATATGTTTTGAGCGTATAAATCAAGTGAGGATGAAGTCTCGGAGAGTTGAGCTTGGCAGCTGAGGAGATATGGGGAAGAAGGGGCAAGTCCTATCTTCAGGTGCACAGGCCTCGGCTTTTTCAGGACATCGGATTGACTGAGTTGAGAGACATAATTACGAATCTCTGAATCTAAAAGATTCATTTTGAAATTGGCGATGAGATGCTGATGAACCATATGCTTTCAGTCTATCTAAAAGTCTTACCGTTTAATTAGGTTAGCGAGGCCCGGAAGTTCAGCCCCACTCAGATATTCGAGGCTAGCGCCCCCTCCGGTACTCATATGAGAAATCTTCTTTGTTACACCGGCAAGATTGACAGCTGCGAGGCTATCGCCGCCTCCTACCGCTGCGTAAGCACCATTTTGACACTGCAGGGCAATCTGCTCCGCAATGGCTAGTGTTCCCGTTGAATAAGCAGGTTCCTCGAACCAACCCATGGGGCCATTCCAAAGTATGGTCGCAGCCTTCCGAATCTCTTCATTGTAAGAGGCAATGGTTTCAGGGCCAATATCTAAAGCTTTTTGATTGCCTGGGACTTCTACATCCTCTGTGATGCTAGCTAGCACCTCACTCCCCTCGGGAGGAGATGTGATGTGATCAATCGGAAGATGCAGTTGCGTAGAACTAGATTTAAGAAGACTCAGAATTTCTTCAGCTTGCTCCATACTCCCCTCGTGGATTAAGCTGGATCCTATGGGGACTCCTTGAGCTTTTAAAAAGGCATAAGCCATGGCTCCACCGATGAGAATATGGTCAGCTCGATTGATAAAGTGTTTGATCAATGAAATCTTGTCCCCAATCTTTGAGCCACCAAAGATACAAACCAGAGGTTTTTGGGGATGAAGAATATGATTGAGTCCTTTGATTTCCTTTTCCATCAAAAAACCCGCAGCAATGTGACCTGGTTTGAAATACTGTAGAGCAGAAACAACGGAAGCATGGGCCCGATGAGCTGCACCGAAAGCATCGTTAATGTAGAAGGGGGCTAAGGAGCCATAAAATTGACCCAGCGATTCGTCATTTTTGGTCTCCCCGGAATAGAAGCGCACATTTTCCAAGAGAAGAATTTGACCTTGATTTAATTGTTCTGATCTTACACGTGTCGCCTCTTGGTCTTGAAAATCATCAAGCTGGACATTGTAGCCCCTACTTCTGAGATCACTTCCGATGGGTTCTAGTGAAAGCGAGGATTCGAATCCCGACTTGGGTCGACCAAGATGAGAAGCCAAAACGATGGAACATTCTTGTTTAAGAAGAAAGTCAATCGTGGGTAGGGCTGCCTGGATTCTACTGAAATCCTGTATAACTCCATTTTTAAGGGGGACATTAAAATCGCATCTTAAAAATACACGCTGATGGGCTAAAGGTAAATCCTGGGGGAGTCTTAGATCCATTGAGGCCTCAATTTGAGTTTAAGAACGTTGATAGATGCCTATCCACCTAGGCGCTAGAGGGTGAAAGCTAGTGCCATCATAGCCCCCCAAAGTTAATTTTAATCTTAGATCGTTGGCTTCCATTAAGTTGTTCATCTCATCGGGCTGGTACAGACGAATGCGCTCTTGGACGCGCCTTTTAGCCCCTGTCGACTTTCGAGTTATTAATATATCTTTGGTTAGTAGTGAGCCCTCCAAACGTCGTTGATTTAAGAAGAGATAATGTTCTGTCTCTTGGGTATCTTCGGTGACCAAGGATTGCCGAATAAGTTTTTCATTAAATAGGTCCACTAGAAAAAATCCCTTAGGTTTCAGGGTATTACTAATATTTTTGATGAGGGATCGATTATCAGAGTCATCGAAGTAGCCGAAAGAAGTGAACCACATAAATACAGCAGAAAGCGAAGATGTCTTCAGTGGGAGGTTGAGCATATTTGCACAGAACACCTGAGATCGAAGGGTAGGTGTAGTCTTTTTTAGTAATGTTAAGGATAGGTCCATCCCGAATGCCTCAGGATACCGGTCTGATAAGCAAATGAGGTGACGCCCTAGTCCGCAAGCTAGGTCAAGCATGGGTCCTTGCGGCATAGAAGACATCAAGGGGAGGATAGATCGGATCGCTTGGCTTGCTTCTGCCTGACTGCGATGCGGATAGAGTTCGAGATAGACTTCGTCGAACCAATTTTCATACCATTCGGCCATGTATAATTCTAACGCGATACAATTAGGGCATTATGAATCGCCCTGAGCGCCTTGAAGACCAAATACAGTTTCTCATCTCTAATTTAATTCAGAGGGAAGTTCGAGATCCAGATTTGGGCTTTTTGACTGTTACCGCGGTCCGCCTTTCTCCTGATAAGAGCCAAGCGAAAATTTACTTCACAGTTCTTGCAATGAATGGTCAGTCTCAAGAACAACAGGTGGCTACAACGCTTTCCATTCTAAATAAATCTAAGGGCTTTTTGAGAACCCGAGTGGCTGCACGTCTGACCATACGGAGAGTTCCAGAGCTGTATTTTATCTTTGATGAAAGCATTAATGAGGGCAATAAAATTGAAAGCCTCTTTACTGAGATCGAGAAAGAGCGAAGTGAGCGACCTTCAAATGAGGGCGAATGAAATCAGGTCTATATCTCGTCCATAAGCCTGTTGGACCCAGTAGTGCTTCTTTAGTTCGAACTTTTCAAAGTAGGATCAAAGACGCGGGGCTCGATCTTGCAGTCGGGCATGGAGGAACCCTAGATCCTTTTGCCAGCGGGCTATTAGTGATTATGGTGGGTCAAGCAACGCGCCTGATGGAACTTTTTCACGCTTTACCCAAAGGATATAACGCGGAAATTTCTTGGGGAACCGAAACGGATACCGGGGATCACCAAGGGGCGATTATACGAACTTCAGATTTTATTCCCTCTGTACAGGAAGTACAAACGAGCCTTCGATCTTCGCTTGGGTGGATAGATCAAATTCCTCCCGCAACCAGCGCAAAAAAAATTAAAGGGATTTCCGCTTACAAGCTAGCCCACCGAGGAGAAAAGGTTGATTTACCAGCCTCTTCGGTCTACCTCCACGAAGCGAAATTAAATCAGCCCCGGTCTATCAACCAACTCTCCCTGATCTGTAAGGGTGGTTTTTATGTGCGGAGTTATATACGCGATCTTGGAGCCGGGCTCGGGTCTGCAGCTCACCTGTCCGGACTTCACCGGACCTTCATAGGACCTTGGGAATGTCCTGCCGAGGGCAAGGAAGTCTACTTAGAGGGCGCTCAGTTGATCCCTTGGTGCCCAAGAGTTGAGTTAACAGAAGCAGAATTTAAGGCTCTATCCTTTGGACAAATGATTACCAGCAGAATCTGTATTTCTCCAGAGTATTCTCTCCCTAATGATTTTCCAGCTGTCCCGCAAGTGATCCGGGGGATGTTCCAAGATCGCTTGGTTACCCTCCTACGCCATGAAGGAGATCAGTTTAAAACGTTTGCGAACTTGAGGGGCGGTCTCTAGCGCGAAGCCCAGTTTAATTTATCTCTCAGTAGGGAGAAATAATTCTGATCGGGTTCATGAAGGAGAGTTACCTTATGTTCGCTTTTCTCTACGAGAACACAATCAGAGGTAAGGAGTGGATAGCCCACCTGACCATCCAGGGTCAAAAAGGCCTCATCTGAAGATCGGAGGCCAACCTTAATCACCGTTTCACCCTTTAGCACTATGGGTCGCCAAGAGGGCGAATGAGGGCAAATAGGGGCGAGGAGACAGGCATCCAGTTCGGGTTGGACAATAGGCCCACCGGTTGAAAAAGAATAAGCGGTGGAGCCCGTAGGCGTCGAGATGACAAGACCGTCGGCTCGCAAGGTTCCAATCTCTGATCCTTGAACGCTTAGATCCATTTCAATCATTCGAGCGAGGGAGCCTTTGGATATGACGACATCATTTAGAACGATACCTTCGGTAATAAGGTTTCCAGATCGTAAGAGTTTGACCGCTAGCGTATGTCGGTGATCAGAGATTAGTCGTTGTTGAAAATAATGCTCGATCAGCGACTTGGCTTGAGGCGCTGCATTCGAAGCGATAAAACCTAGTGAACCTAAATTGATACTGACAATAGGAACGTCTCGAGATCCGAATTCTCTTGCAGCGGATAATAAGGTGCCATCCCCTCCTAAGCACAAACACAAAGAAGGCGTTTCTTCCTGAGTAGAGTTATTTTCTAAGCCACTAGAAATCCCAGACTTCTGCCATGCTTCGAGAAGGGCAGAATCTCCGGAAAACCTCCAACCTTTTGACTCGAACAGCGGGATGACCTGAGACAAAACCTGAGGTAAAAGGTCCGATTTAGTTTTGGCAACGATAGCCAGCAGAGGCTTTGACATAACTTCTAGTTTAGCAAGAGCATATATGCCCATGAGGTATCATAAAAAGATCGCTTAATCACAAAGGAAAAAGATTGAAATGCGAGTCAAACGTTACCTTGTTCCCGTTTTATTGCTCTGCTCGTTTGGCTTGACCCCTCCCGTAAATCTCGGTCTCTCAGGTACCGACGATACGCAAGAATTCTTGAAACTATTTGCTCTTCGGACTCCCAAGACGATTACGAAGGTTCTAGATCGGACGGGAAATACTCTTGGGATCTTCTCGGAAGAGAATCGAATCATCATTCCTTATGGAGATATCCCCAAGGGATTCGTCGATGCTCTTGTTGCGACGGAAGATGCAGGTTTTTGGACCCACAACGGTGTTTCCGTCAAAGGTCTTTTTCGAGCGGGTAAAAACTTTATTTTGTCTCTCGGTACCAAAAAGCAAGGAGGGTCCACCCTCACGATGCAGTTGGTGAGGAATGTGACTCGAAAGCGGCAAAAGAAAATAACTCGCAAGATCCAAGAGATCAATCTTGCCCTTGCCCTTGAAAAGAAGTACACGAAGCAGCAAATACTAGAACAATATGCCAACGAAGTGTATTTCGGCGGCGGTCGCTATGGCGTTGAATCAGCAGCTCAATTCTATTTTGCAAAAAGCGCCTCTCAATTGAGTATCGAGCAATGCGCACTCTTGGTTGGACTCGTTCAGTCTCCTGAACGGTATTCCAAGATGCTATTGGGTAAAAGCACAAAAGATCGTCAATTTGTCACAGATCGAAGAAACTATGTGCTCGATCGCATGGTCATAGAGGGCTACCTCAAGGAACCTCAGGCCAACATCTTAAAAAAACGTCCCGTTCTTACAGCTCGAGAGAATCTCTCAGGAGAGACCATTGGGGCCTATGCCATTGAAGAAGTCCGTAAATACCTCTATACAAAATACGGTAAAGATATGGTGATGAATGGGGGTCTGGAAGTTACAACAACCATCGATTCACTTTGGCAGTTAGCCGCTCAGGATGCTCTACAAAATGGAGTTCGCTCTGTCGATCGTCGCTTAGGCTATCGGGGAGAAAACCTAAAACAAGTTAAAAATATTATGCAAAGCCACTTTATGAGTTGGGATCAATATATATCCAAGGGTGCCCAAGTTGATGGAGTTATTTTGGGATGGGAAGGGGACCAATTGAAGGTCAGAATCGATAAGACTGAAGTTACTCTGAGTCGTGAATCCTTGGAATGGGCAGGTGCCAAAGCAGAAAAAGTCTTAACCCGAGGAACGGTAGCTAAGTTTTTGGTCACCGCAGCCGATGGCGGCATCCCAACTCAAGTCGAATTGCACCAAGACCCCTCCATTCAAGGGGCTCTTTTGGCCGTAGATCCGTTTACGGGAGAAATTCGAGCCATGGTAGGAGGCTATGATTTTAATCGATCTAAATTTAACAGAACCACTCAAGCCAAGAGACAAGCTGGATCAACACTAAAGCCATTTATTTATGGTGCAGCTTTCGAACATGGTTTTGCCCCTAATTCACTTGTTTCCGATATACCTACACGTTTTGTCAGTACGCAAGAGTTTTCGATTGGACCAACTCAGCCCGATGGAACTTTCGATTTCAAGCCCCTCTACGGAATATCAAAAGTTTATGAACCCAAAAATTACAAATTTGACTACGCGGGTCCAATGACCATATGGGAAGCTCTCGCTGAATCAAGGAACATACCGGCGATGCGAACTTACACTCAAGTGGGTCCCCAAAAAGTCATTGATTTCGCAAAACGCTGCGGCATCGACAGCAATTTACCTTTGCTGCCTAGCGTGGCCTTGGGAAGCCCCGAAGTATCGCTGGCAGAATTAGTACGCGGTTACGCTACGATTTCCAATCGCGGTATTCGCTCCCCTAAGCCTTTCCTTATTCTTAGAGTCAAGGACCGTGAAGGAAAAATTCTCGAAGAAGCGCAGCCACCAGTTCCAGAAACTGTTGTGGATCCCCAAACGGCATTTCAAGTTATCCAAAGCATGCAAGGAGTGGCTCGACGCGGAACGGCTGCTAAAACTAATGAGCTAGGTTGGCCCGTAGCGGGTAAAACGGGCACGACGGATAATTACACAGATGGTTGGTTCGTAGGTTTTTCAACCAAAGTAGCCTTTGGAACCTGGGTCGGTTTTGATGAAAAGAAAACCATATTTTCTGGAGCGGATGGGGCCACCGTAGCTCTCCCTATTTGGATTGAGTTTGCTAAGTCAATTCTCCCTACCACCCTCCGAGAGGACTTCCTGCCCCCTGAGGGAATGGTGACGGTCGATATCGACCAAATAACTGGCAATCTAGCCTCGGGACAAAGCGAAAAAACCATTAACGGCCTTGCCTTTAAACCAGGCCAGCAACCCACCGTAAAAGCTGATACTGCTTCCATTCAAAATATGAAGCGAATCATTGCAAAATCGGCATCTCAAAAGCCAGAAACCATGCTCTGGACGCCCAATAAGTGATCGGAACTATGACGCGTTGAACTTCTTCTTGAAGCGCGATGGCTTGCCGCCAAATTTCTTTTTTCGATCGAATTTTTTATCGTGAGGACGAAAGGGACGCTTTCGGTCTGACTTGTAGTCAGTCTCAGAGGGTCTTTCGATCGCAGGGAGGGCTGAGACCCCATTCATTTCCGTCATCCCTAGGAGTCCAGCAATAAGATTTTCAGGTGTATCAGATTCAAGCAGCGTGCGCGCACTTTCGAGCATGGAAGGGGTTATTTTTGCTTGAATTCTCTCAAGGAGACCAATAGATTTCGATTTCATTACTGCAATAGGATCGGGTACGTCTCTCCACTGAAGCTGAAAGCCTAATCGCTTTGACCAGGATCGTAAGAGCTGCGACTCTTTCCGATTCACTAATGCAACGCTAACCCCTTTAGCCCCAGCGCGACCTGTTCGCCCACTGCGGTGGATATAATTTTCCATTTGATTGGGAACACCTACGTGAATCACCATCGGTAAACCACTAATGTCTAACCCTCTTGCGGCAACATCGGTAGCCACTAGGTATTTCAATTTACGATGTTTAAACTTATCCAAGACACGGGTTCGAGAATTCTGTTTTAAATCTCCGTGAAGAAAGGCCGCACTAAGCCCTAATGCATTTAATTCATCAGAGACTTGTTCGCATTTATGTTTTGTTTTGCAAAAAATTAGCGCAGCATGAGGTTGATCATGGGCCACCAAGTTTACGATGGCATGGACTTGTTGCCTATCTTCTACTTGTATGGGCGTATGTTCAATGTCTATGTGGCTTCCAGTGCTCGCTTCAGTGGCCTGATTGAAGAGAAAAGGGTCTTTTAGGAATCGGTTTGATAGTTTTTTGATGGGAAGAGGCAGAGTTGCTGAAAAGAGAAGAATTTGCGGTTTGCCTTTGATTTTAGTTAGGATTTTCTCCACATCGCCTAAAAAACCGACGTTGAGCATCTCATCGCACTCGTCTAAGACAATATGTTTGATGTCAGCCAGTTTGAGTGTTCCTCTTTCAACATGGTCGAGAACACGCCCAGGTGTCCCCACGATAAAAGAAGCGCCTGTTGAAAGCGCCTTTAGTTGAGGAACATACGAAACTCCTCCAACCAGAAGAGCAATCGGGATATTCGGTTGGAGTATTTTGACCTCAGCATGAACTTGCTGGGCTAATTCTCGAGTAGGCGTTAATACAATTGTTTGGGGCTTAGAAGCAGGATGCCCACGATGCAGAAGAGGAAGGGCGTACGCTAAAGTTTTACCTGAGCCCGTCTGACTTTGGACAAGAACATCTCGGCCCAAGAGCGCCATTTCGAAGGTTGACGCCTGAACAGGTAAGGGATTAGTAAACCCGCGCCGATTTAAAATTGATAGAAAAGGCTCCTTGCAACCTAATTCGATAAACGTAATAGTGCTCAATTCAACTCCAACCCATCCAAGTTCACCCTGTACATTAGTGTCAGGCGTTAGGCTTGGCTGCTTAGTACTAGTCTCTCATGTATTCTCAATTATTGAGTTAAAGTCTCGTGCTTACCTCTGCTGAGTCATTGTTAAAACTCGTTATGCTCTGCAACAATAATCTTTATATTCCTTCGGTGCTGCGTGGCCTTCCCCTTCGATTCGTTCAAGATCGCGACAACTTCTCTGTCTCCCCAGCTCGTGATGGCACCCCTTCACGAAATAACAGACCAGCCCTTTCGGCGTTTCATACGAGAGATCGGCGGGCCAAGTTTAGTCGTGAGTGAGATGATCAGTTCAGAAGCCTTGATCCGAAAAGCCCGAAAAGCTGAACGGATGATGGCTGGTTCGGAAGATCGACCACTCTCGATGCAAATTGCAGGTAGTTCGCCCGAGGTCCTAGAAACTGCAGCTCAAATATGCGAATCCTCTGGCGCGAATTTTGTGGACTTGAACATGGGGTGTCCTGCTAGTAATGTGACCAGTGGAGGAGCCGGGTCGGCGCTTCTTAAAGATATTAAATTAGCCGAGAGATGCTTAACGGCTATGGCTCGATCGGTTTCAGTACCCGTCACAGTGAAGATGCGTGCCGGGTGGGACCAGTCCCAAAAAGATCGCTCTGAGTTTCTTGATTTCCTAAAGATGTTTGAAGCTGTCGGCGTTCAAGCTGTAGCTATTCACCCTAGAACAAAAGCCCAACAATATGCGGGTTCAGCCGATTGGACCATTATTCGTACTGCAGTTGAATCACAAATGGCTTTCCCAATCATTGGCAACGGAGACGTAATTACTCCCGAGGATGCGTATCGAATGCACCGAGAAACAGGATGTCAGGCTGTCATGATTGGTCGCGGAGCTCTTTATAACCCATTTATTTTTCAACAGATCCTCGATCCAACACTCAGGGTCACTTCGGAAATGAGAATCCAAGCCATGACTCGGTTTCTCAACATTCTTATGGAACTTTTGGAGCCTCGCGAGGCTCTCCATAAGATTAAAAAGATCGGCTCATGGTTCACAAAGGGTTTGCCTGGGGGGGTCAAGTTTAGGCAAAAACTCAATAGTTGTCATGATGCGAGTCAATTAATCCAAGACATTGAGGAGTTGAAGCACGCTCCTGCGCTTCAAGAATGATTATTTCTTTAGTCCCAAAATAGGTCTGGTGGATCTAGGCAGTACATCAGAAGTTAGCCACACATTTTGAAGATCCTGTGTCGATTGGCGGGCAGATTCAAATCCATTCATGCCTTCGAGTCGATAGGCTAACCAGGAGGAAGATAAGTAGCATCCTGTGCCCCTTGGTTTAATCTGACTTCGCCCATGCGAGGCTATCAAATGACACTCGCTACTAGTAATCCAATAGTCCCTAATCTGGTCGTCTGTTCCGTGCCCCCCCTTCAGCCATAGACTCGAAAAGCCATAATCTAGAATCGATTTTGATGCATGGATTAACTCCTCTGCTTGCATTGAAGTCGTGGCCGAAGTGAGAGCCATAAATTCATCCCAATTGGGACTAATCACCCAATCGTAGCCTTGAGGTCGGGCTGAGCCGATCTGTTTAGCCATATCGCGAAGGCTCTCCCCTGTATGAAGGCCCACGCCTTGCGTGGGACCTGAGATTGGATCCCAGATCAAATATTGAGGCGTCGATTGCTTAAGTTCTTTCATTAATCGGGATAACTCATCCACCGAAATAGCCATAAGCCCTAATTTGGCTCCCCAGGTTGTTGGCAACGTAGGGGCTAGGCTCGAGAAGATAGATGAAGGGGCACACGTAGGGCTTTGGATTTCAAAACATTCGTCACTACTTTGAACAGTTTCAGATGTCAGAATTGCCATGACGTAGATTTGATGGCTATAAAGAACAGAGAGGTCCCTGAGCAGCCCAGCACCTCCCGAGGGGTCTAGGCCGCTAAAGCAGACGGCAGTGGGTTTCTGAGCAACCATAGATATATAGTATTGTGACTGCTTCTTTGTAAACTTCTTAAATGACCTCTTCCTATCTAGCCTCTGTATCTTATGTCGGAACTCATTACTCTGGCTTTCAAGTCCAATCGGCTCTTCCGACCATTCAGGGAATGTTGTGGAGCTCTCTTAAAAACCTAGAATCTACTATTGGGCTTCCTTCGGGAGCAAGTCGAACAGACGCGGGTGTGCATGCTGAGGACCAAAAAATATTTTTCAAGACCGAAAAATATTGGGATACAACGATATTAAAAAAAGCCATCCAGGCCTATCTCCCCGAGGATATTCAAATCAATACCGTGCACTGCGCGGCAGAAGGCTTCGCTTTTCGTAAAGCCATTGTCGCCAAGCGCTACTGCTATCGACTTTCACTCGGAGGGTCGAGGAACCCCATGGAAAACTTTCGACGCTGGCATATCCCCGGTTCATTTCAAGTAGATCTTCCCCGAACAAATGAAGCACTCAAGTGTTTTCTGGGAACACACGACTTCAGTTCTTTCCGAGCCTCTGAATGTGTCGCTCCATCAGCAGTTAAAACACTCTACCGGTTTGAGGTTATAGAAGATGAACGGGGATTGAGTGTCGTCTTCGATGGAAACCAATTCTTGATGCATCAAGTTAGGATTTTGACAGGCACCCTCATCGAATTTATGAAAAATAAACTGAGCACTGAAGATCTCCAATCTATTCTTGCGGTCAAGGATCGAACCCAGTCAGGACCCACTGCGCCAGCTCATGGTCTAACCCTCGAAAAAATATGGCTTGATCCAGGCACAGGGTTTAACGAACCCTTTGGAATTCCTAAAGTTTAGTGCGTCCTTGAATCGACTGACCCAAGGTTAATTCATCGGCATATTCAATGTCACTTCCAAAAGGAAGTCCAAGAGCGATGCGGCTAACTGTAATGCCCGACGATTTAAGATTTTTGACGAGCCAAGAAGCGGTAGCTTCACCGTCTACAGTAGGATTGGTTGCAACGATAATTTCTTGGTAGGGATGACCAAGGAGACGGGCTTCTAGTTCTTTGATTCGCAGGTGTTGTGGTCCCACCCCCTTCAGCGGCGAGATGAGTCCTCCAAGAGCGTGATAGTGGCCTTTGTATTTTTCAGACTTCTCAATCGTTAATATGTTGGACGCTTCAGCCACTATGAGAAGTAGAGAGGCGTCCCGTTTTTCATCGGAACAGAGCGCACAGATCTTTTGGTCTGCAAAACCTCCACAAAGACTACAAAAACATAATTTTTGAGAAGCATCGCTGAGCACCGATCCAAGACGGCTCATTGACGTAGCCCCATCTTTCAGGAGGGAAATCACCATTCGTTGGGCTGATTTTCGACCTACTCCCGGAAGGGATTGAAGGGCTTCAACAACGGATTCAAGGGCTTGGGGTAATTTCATAAAGGGTAGAAGCCTTCAATGGGCGGTGAGCCTGTTTCAAAGTTTATAGCGGATGAATCATTTTTGAAAATGGTTAAAGGTATAGTTTTCAACCTTTGCCCCCAATGAATCGACCAAAAAAGAGCCATGAAATGCCTCTACTTGTGCAATTTGTTGAAAAGGAAAAGGGAAACGTTGGTTCAATTCTTCTAACGATAGCGATGAGGCAAATAATCGTAGATAATCCTCTCCTCCGTGAAGTTCTGAATCGCTAAAGGATCGAACGAGACGGATCGTCTTTTGGTTCATTTCAGCTAGAATCCCTAAGTCCTTGGATAGTCCGTCAGATACATCCATACATACGTGCACCTGTGGGATCTTTGCCAAGGCCACGCCGAGCCCGATGTTGACTTTAGGATCCAGGTGCTGCAAAAGGGCAGAGCTGGTGGATTCTAAATCCCAGCGTTCACCCGCTCGTAAGGCACTTAATCCTTGGTCACTGAGTCCCGGGGGGCCATCGACATAAATATTGTCACCGACTTCTATCCCCAGCCGGGTCAAATGCCGATCAGCATATCCAAAAACCGTAGCAGTCAAATGGAGGCCTCGAGGACTTCCAAAGGTATCACCCCCGATCACCTTAACCGAATGTTCGCGAGCGCAATCACCCAAACTTCTTAGAAAAGTATCGATCCACGTCTCTTCAAGATGAGGAGGTAAGCCAAAGTTGAAAGTAAATGCATAGGGGGTACCCCCGGAGGCATCAATGTCAGAGAGGTTAATTTTTAAAAGTTTTCTAGCGAGAAGGTGAGGGGGATGCCAATCAAGGCTGAAATGCGTCTCTTCTTGCATTGAGTCCGTTGAGACCACGATTTTTTGTCTAGATTCCACCGGAAGGACACCGCAATCATCGTTTAATAATTCCCCGCCAGGCAGAAGACCTCTCATCTTCTGAATAATAGAGTTTTCTGTCCACTGCGCCATGATGTTATCTTGACTCCATCTGGAAAAAACTAATGAGAAAAAAATCTAAATTTTCGATAAAATGATATTGTCCTAGGAGCAGACATGGCAATTACCTCAGTTTGGATCGAAGAAGGTTGTATTGTTTGCAATGCATGCGAAGCAGAATGTCCTGATGTTTTTCATGTGACGGATACTACTTGTACCATCCGTGATGGCGTCCGCCAAGATGGCGTAGAATCAGAAAATCGCGATGAAAAAGCTGAACTCAATTCAGACCTTCAAACTTCTCTTGAAGACAGCATTATTGCTGCGGCGGCAGGATGCCCCGTTGAAGTGATTAAATACAATAAAATCTGAGTTCCTTGGGTAATTTGGAAACTTATTAAGGTCCTTGGGATAACCTAAAGAGAGCGTGACCGTGGGTTACGCGAAGGGACTTTATGCTAAATCAAATCCAAGCCGACTTAAAAAAAGCCATGCTCGAAAAAAATACTATGTATGTCCAAGTGCTTCGCATGGTGGTATCAGCCCTCAGAAACGAAAGTATTGCTAAGGGATTAGGGCCCCAGGGAGAGCTCCCCCCTCTAGAGTCCTTGGCTGTGATTAAAAGACTTGTTAAGTCTCGACAAGACAGCATCGATCAATTTAAGTCTGTTGGACAACACGAGCGAGCCGCAGTAGAACAAGAGGAAATCGATATACTTCAAATCTATTTACCTAAGCAAATGAGCGAAGGGGAGTTACGTCAAGCTATTCAGTTAGCCATCAAAGCCACCCAAGCCCAAAATGCTAAGGATCTTGGGAAAGTCATGAAATATTTGCAGTCTGAATATGCAGGAAACTACGATGGCAAATTAGCAAGCTCTCTTGTTGCACAACTTCTGGCTTCATAAAATCTATGCGCCAATCTAAATTCTTATTCCAAACCCACCGCGAAGTTCCTAAAGATGCCGAGGTCGTCAGTCATCAACTGATGATGCGATCAGGCATGCTCTTAAAACTTTCTTCGGGGGTCTATAGCTATTTCCCCTTGCTTTTTAGGGCGATTCAGAAATTTGAATCAATCGTTAGGGAGGAATTGGAGAAATCAGGTTGCCAAGAACTGCTGATGCCTTTTGTCCAACCTTCTGATCTTTGGGTAGAAAGTGGACGTTGGGGTGCCTACGGGAAGGAGCTCTTGCGGTTCAAGGACCGAAAGGAGAATGATTTCTGCCTAGGACCCACCCACGAAGAGGTTGTTACGGATATGGTTCGCAAGACCATCAAGAGCTACAAACAGCTTCCGATCAACGTCTTTCAGATTCAGACCAAGTTTAGAGATGAGATTCGACCCCGTTTTGGTCTTCTGCGTGGTCGAGAATTCATCATGAAGGACGGCTACTCCTTCCATGTTGATGACACGGATTGCGATAAAGAATACTGGAATATGTTTGAGACTTATAAACGTATTTTTACTCGAGTGGGTTTGGCGTTCCGACCCGTGGAAGCAGACAGCGGAGCTATCGGAGGGTCCTTCACGCATGAGTTCCACGTTTTAGCCGAAAGCGGGGAAGATGCCATTCTCAGTTGTAGTCATTGTGACTATACGTCTAATTTAGAAAAAACAGAATGTCGACTACTTCCGGTAACTAACGAAAACCCTACGCCCTTAAAACCCTCTTATTTCTCTACGCCAGGCATCTTGGGCCAAGTTGAGCAAGCTCGCCATATGGTCGACGGCGACCATCCCCAAGGGATGCCCTTGGAGCAAACTACTAAGCTTTACCTCATGAAAGTGGTTGATCATTCAGATTCTGAATCGGTTTGGGGAGCGGTGATTGCCGGATCTCACGAGCTCAATCTGGTCAAAATGAAAAACGCCATTAGAGCCCAATCCATTGAGCCCCTAGAGTTAAAAGCTGCCGAAGCTATGACTCAATGTAAGTCGGGCTTTATGGGCCCTGTTGGTTTAGATCAAGTCAACTTCATTGTGGATCACCAATTAAAAGGTCAAACGGGTTTAACTTGTGGTGCTAATAAAACGGATTTCCATCATTTTGGCTTTACTCCTGAACGCGACATCAAGAATCTTCATTGGGGCGATATACGCAATGCAGAGGCTAAAGATCGATGCACTCGATGCGACGAGGGAACGTATCTGGCGTTTAGGGGCATTGAAGTGGGCCAAGTGTTTAAGTTAGGTCTCAAATATTCTCTTCCTATGAAATGTAATTTCTTGGACATGAACGGAAAAGATAAACCAATGGTGATGGGTTGCTATGGCATTGGTATCACCCGAACAGTTGCAGCAGCCATCGAACAAAACCATGACGCAGATGGAATCATCTGGCCAGCATCGATTGCTCCCTATCACTTCCATATACTCAATCTAGACTCAGATAATACCGAAACTTCCTCAGTGGTCGAAGATCTTGAAGTTTTTCTAAAAAAAGAAGGCATCGAGTTTTTGATTGATGATCGATCGGCCCTGAGCCCTGGAGCAAAATTCAAAGATGCGGATCTTCTAGGACTTCCTTATCGAATTACCGTTGGTTCCAAGGGGTTGAAAGAAGGAATCGTAGAAATTCGTAATCGCAAAACGAAAGAAGTTCACAAATTATCCATAGATGGACTTCAAGCCAAGATTCTCGAGCTCAACAAGAGTTTATTTTAATTCAGCTCGAAGGAATTGAAGAAATAAGAAACTTCGAAGGCTGCGCTAGTAGGTGAATCCGATCCATGTGTCGCATTGCGTCCAATGGAAGTCCCAAATCGCTTTCTGAGGGATCCTTCGCTAGCATTCGATGGATTTGTGGGGCCCATCAAATCTCTCCATCTCTTGATGGCATCATCTCCCGAGAGGCACATTAAAACGACAGGTCCTTCTGTCATGAATGCTTCCAGCTCAGCATAAAAGCCTTTGCTTGTATGTTCGTGATAAAAGCCCTGGCAGATCGTTGTCGTTAGACGCATTCTTTTGAGACCGATAATCTTAAGACCCGAATCCTCGATGGCTTGAATAATCTGTCCGGAGACACCTGCGGCCACAGCATCGGGCTTAATGATCGCGAACGTTCTTTCTTGAGCCATTTTGGTTCTCCCGTTGATTCAATTTAATTTTCGCAGATTTCGATCAGCATGGGAAGTTGCTCTAGCGAAAGAGGCTAAGTCTAGAGGCCATTAAGTCACTTTCGATCGAGCCGCAAGATCGATTTAGCGATACACTTAAAGATCCTAATATTCCGTGAAAGTTCACTAGACAATGCTTGATAACTTAATCAAAAAAATTGTTGGGTCAAAAAATGACCGAGAATTGAAAAGACTTTGGAAAATTGTCCAATTAGTCAATCAATTTGAGCCGACTATTCAGTCCTTGTCAGATCAAGATCTTCGGGCTAAAACACCTTATTTTAAGGAATTACTAAGCCAAGGAAAAAAACTAGATGACATCCTCCCCGAGGCTTTTGCTGTTGTGCGAGAAGCTTCTAGGCGAGTTTTGCGTATGCGACACTTTGACGTTCAGCTCATTGGCGGAATCGTTCTTCATGAAGGCAAAATATCAGAGATGCGAACGGGAGAGGGTAAGACTCTTACTGCGACGCTACCTCTTTATTTGAATGCGCTCGCAGGGAAAGGCGCCCAATTAGTCACCGTTAATGATTACCTTGCTCGTCGAGATGCTGAATGGATGGGCCGTCTCTATACTTGGCTCGGATTGTCGGTTGGGGTTATCCAACATGGCCTCAGTGACGAAGAGCGGCGGGAGGCTTATGGCAAGGATATTACCTATGCCACGAATAATGAAATAGGGTTTGACTACCTTCGGGACAACATGAAATGGGATCTTTCGGATTTTTGCCAACGTGGATTTCATTTTGCGATTGTGGACGAAGTGGACAGTATTCTGATCGACGAAGCAAGAACCCCCCTGATTATTGCAGGCTCTAGCGAAGAAGACACCTCTAAATACTATAAAATTGACGCTATTGTTCCCCAATTGAATCTCGATGCAGATTTCAAAATCGAAGAGAAAGATCGCCAAGTTGTCCTAACGGATAGCGGTATTGGACGAGCGGAGAACCTACTTGGGGTTGGCAATCTTTACGACCCGACAAATATTGAGCATCTTCACGGACTTAGTCAGGCATTGCTTGCTCATCATATGTATCACCGAGATAAAGAATATATGGTGGCGAATAAAGCAGATGGAAAAGGCAAGGAAGTGGTCATTGTTGACGAGTTCACTGGACGGCTTATGCCCGGACGTCGTTGGTCTAACGGCCTCCACCAAGCGATTGAAGCCAAAGAAGGTGTCGAGGTTAATGCCGAAAACCAAACCTTAGCGACTGTGACCTTCCAAAACTTTTTCAGAATGTATGAACGCCTATCGGGAATGACGGGAACCGCAGAAACTGAAGCCAAAGAATTTTACCAAATTTATAAACTTGAAGTGATCGTCATCCCTACTAATCAGCCTATGATCCGAGGTGATTATTCCGATATGGTTTTTGCTACAGCCACTTCTAAAATCAAGGCTATTGTGTCAGAAGTCCAGAAACTCAACGAGATTGGACAACCCATCTTGATTGGTACTGCAAGTATCGAAAGCAGCGAAATGCTCTCGAAAGAATTGAAAAAAGCGAACATTCGTCATGTCGTTCTCAATGCCAAGCACCATGAAAAAGAGGCTGAGATTATCGCCCAGGCTGGCCGAAAAGGGGCGGTAACCATTGCGACCAATATGGCTGGCCGAGGAACCGATATACTCCTCGGAGGTAACCCTGAAGCTTTAGCCAAAACGGAACACCTTCAGTCCCAAAAAGATGTTTACGATCAAGACAATCAGGAAACCCTCGAGTATCGACAAACTCTTGCCCGACTTCAGGCAGAGACGGAAAAAGAGAAACAGGAAGTTATTGGGTTAGGAGGCCTCCATATTTTAGGTACCGAAAGACACGAGAGCCGACGTATCGATAACCAGCTCCGAGGCCGTGCAGGTCGACAAGGAGATCCCGGATCATCCCGATTCTTCTTGAGCCTAGAAGATGACTTAATGCGCATCTTTGGCGGAGAGAGAATCAAAACCCTGATGGCTGCTTTTGGCCTGAATGATGATGAGCCTATTGAAAGCCGTATGGTTAGTTCCTCCATTGAAAAGAGTCAAAAGAGGGTAGAGACACATCATTTCGAAATTCGAAAACACTTACTCGAATATGATGACGTGATGAATAAACAGCGAATCTATTTTTATAACCTAAGAAATGAAATCCTTAAGGGAAATACTAAGGACTACATTCAACAGATATCTTTTGAGATTATCGAGGGCCTTCATCATCAATTCTGCACTACGGTCGCTACGCGTAATCTCGAACATTTCTCTGAGCGATTAACGCAACTCTTTGGGCCTCATGACGTTGATTTATCTCACCTCCCACCAGATCCCTCTTCAGCAGTGACTCAGATTAGTCATGCCATAAAAACCAAATACGATGAAAAAGAAAATCGCTTCCCCAGGATGGAAGTCTTGCGGTGGCACGAGAAGGTATCCATCATCCAGATCATTGATGCAGCTTGGAAACGACATCTATTGGTCATGGATCATCTGAAAGAAGCTATCGGATTCCGGGGGTATGGTCAAAAAGATCCCTTGGTTGAGTACAAAAGGGAGAGTTTCGAATATTTCCAAGAAATGCGTTATGGCTTTGAGGATGAAATCATAACTTATCTCTACCGAGTCGAACCTCAAGAAGAATCGCCCCAAGAAACACTTCCCAAACTAATACTGCCGAAGCGTCGAACGAATGAACTCTCGTCTGATCAGTTACAGAGCGAGGTAAAACGCATTCTGAGATTTAATGCGGGTGGTCTTGATAACGAAAACTAGGCTCGTTGTTCTTTAGGCCTTAGAAGGTAGATCGGGATACCCATCAATACGATCAGTAATCCGGGCCAGGTATAACTAGGCCTGAAGATCAATAGAGCAATCATGATTGATCCCGATAATAAAAGGTATAGAAGTGGCGTTAAGGGGTAGCCAATTACCTTGATCGGCCGCTCTAATTCCGGTTTGCGGATGCGCAAAATTATCACTCCCGCGACAGTGATAAAGAAAAATAGTATTGCCGCAAACATTACAAAATCAAGGAGTTGGCCGTAGGTCCCTGTGAGCGTCAAGATGCAACTCCAGATTGCTTGATAGGCCAAGCCGTACGCCGGGACACCATTACTGTTCAAAGCCTTAACACTTTTGAAGAAAACCCCATCTTCGGCCATCGATTGGTAGACTCTGGCACCGGATAAGACGATTCCATTCACACAGCCAAACATGCTTATTAAAATGCCACCTGCCATTAGGTAGGCTCCCGAAGATCCGATCATGGTTTGCAGGGCTAAACTTCCGACCCGATCGTTTGGAGCAGTTGCAATACCGACTGGTCCAAGGAATTTAAGATAGATCAAATTGACTATGAAATAGATCCCGCAGACGAGAGTTGTCCCGATGAAAAGAGCGAGCGGGATCACGCGTTTCGGGTCTTTAACTTCAGAAGAGACAAACGTGATTGATTCCCAAGCTGTAGCACTAAAAAGACTGCCGGTTTGCATAATAAGCAAGCTGATCAAAAAGCCGTGATAGATCGAGTCTTGGGTGAACGGAAGTGGGCTTGAGTCCGGAGGGACTTGAGGTTGCGAATAAAGCCCCCAAAAAATAAGAACCGCTAAACTTGCAATTTTGATGACAGTCAAAATATTTTGGATTCTGGAGCCAGCTTTAACCCCTAAAAGATTAATCCCACTCAAGAAAGCAATGATAACGACACCCGAGAGCCTAGAGGGGGTAAGACCCATATCGTAAGGTCCAAGGGTAATAAAATTAAAAAAGTTTATTTGGTCAATGTGGATATGCGCGCCCAACCATACTGTGTCCGATATACCCGGGAAGAAAGTACCTAGATATTTACCAAAACCTACGGCGACCGCTGCGATCGTACCGCATTCGATGACTGTAAAAAGGGTCCATCCATAAGTGAAAGCCGTCATGGGTCCATAAATTTCTTTGATGTAGAAATATTGACCTCCAGCCTTTGGAAACATACCCGCGAGTTCGCCAAAAGATAAAGCACATAGAACCGTGATAACACCCGTCAGTAGCCACCCTAATAGAAGCGAGGAACCCGTGTGTCCAATACGGATCATATCGGCGGCAACAATGAAGACTCCAGAGCCAATCATGGATCCAGCAATCAACATGATGGAAGAGAAAAGCCCCATGTGTCTTTGATACGTATGCTCAGCCATTGAATACCTCGAGTCAATCGTTCTTTGGGTCTATCTAAGGGATAATAAATCATTATGTCCTTAAATGCCTCTAAATTAATAAAAGTCTCTCTCTGTTTACTCGCTATTGCCATAGCCGTCGGCGCAATGCTGTTGCGGCAGAGAAATCAATTAATGGAAACTCAAGTTGTCTTAGTTAAGAAAGGAATGTCCGCTTCTCAGGTTATTCGCCATCTCAAGTCATCGAGTATTATCGAATCCGATCTGCCTATTCGAATTTGGGCCAAGGTAGATTTTAGGAAGATCCAAGAAGGCGAATATCTAATTCCTCCTAGGGCAACTCTATTCGAAATCATCAGCATCATTTGGGGTGGTCATAGCACTTTTGTCGAGCTCGTTATCCCTGAGGGCACAAATAGCTGGCAGATAGAGAAACTCCTCAAAGATTATGTACCGAAAGATCAATTTTGGTCCCTCTGGACAGACCCCGAACTCATTCTTTTGACGAACGAGCCTTTGGCCAGGAATCTGGAGGGCTTATTGGCGCCTAATACTTACTATATTAATCACGCCATGGAGCCGGTCGACATTATCAAAATGCTCGTGGCAGGCTCCAAGAAATATTATCCTCCACGGCAGATAAAGAACGGCCTTTCACCTTATGAAACACTTATTCTCGCCAGTCTAATCGAGTCGGAAGCGACGATGAACTCTGAACGCGAGCGCATCGCAAGCGTATTTCTCAACCGCCTCAAGAAGGGAATCCCACTCCAATGCGATCCCACGGTTCAATATAGTAAATTCAAGTTAGGATTGCCCAACCCGTTACGCATTGGGGGAACAGACCTAAGGCGATCTCATCCCTATAATACCTATCGCATTTCAGGACTTCCTCCTGGGCCGATATGCTCACCAGGCCTACCTTCGATGCAAGCAGCTGCCAAACCCTCGACGACTGAAGAACTCTATTTTGTAGCTGATGGTAATGGAACTCATGTTTTTTCTGCCACACTCGAGGATCACCTCAAGGCTGTTCAGGCCTATCGGAAGATTCAAGCGGAAAAGAAATTGAACAATCAGGAAAAGCCATGACATCCATGAGGCTCGATCAATCCGTGCTTTCCCTCGGATTAGCAAAAGATATCAGCCATGCACACGGCCTTATTCTGGCTGGAGAAATCTTGGTAAATAACCAAATCCAGGACAAAGTGGGAGTCTCCGTCTCGATAGATGCTGAGATTCGCCTTAAGCAAGAGAAAATACCTTTTGTCAGTCGCGGAGGCTTCAAATTGGATAGCGCCCTTAGGCATTGGAACCTTTCGGTACATGAACAGATTTGCTTGGACTTAGGCTCGAGCACAGGCGGTTTTACAGATTGCCTCATACAGCGGGGTGCTCGAAAAGTTTACGCAGTCGATGTGGGTACAAATCAGCTCGATTGGAAACTCAGAAGCCACCCCAAAGTGGTCTCCATGGAAAATACAAATGCCCGCTCATGGGACCCCACCTGTATACCAGATCGAATTGATTTCCTTTGTGCTGATTTGAGCTTCATTTCACTCAAAAAAGTTATCCCCTCGGTCCAAGGCTCTCTTAAAGAAAAATCCAAGGCTGTCTTACTGATTAAACCTCAGTTCGAAGCTAAAAGAGAAGAGGTCGGTGCCGGTGGGATCGTTACAGACTCTCTTACCCATCAAAGAATTTGTGATGACCTTTTTTTATTCTTTAGTACAACCGATCTCAAGCCACGAGAGGTGATTTCATCGCCTATTTTAGGCCAAAAAGGCAATCAAGAATTTCTGATGCTTCTTCAGTATGATTAAATCTAACGATGCGTAAATATGATCTTATTGTGGTCGGTGCCGGAATTAGTTCTGGATCCCTCATCTACAACCTCCTAAAACTAGGCTTCAAAGGAAGCATTCTTGTTGTGGACCGTGGGGATAAGATTGCCAGTGGTCCGACAGCTTTTAGCGCCGGGGGTTTTCGGAATCTTTGGACCACCGATATCAATCAAAAACTCTGCTCTTACTCGATTGAACTCTTAAAAAACTTTACCCAAGAGATGGGCGTAGGGTGCGCCTATCAAGGATCTGGATACCTCTTTACCTACTATCAAAAAGCCTGGGATAAAATGCCTGCTGCTTTTGAGCAGTGGAAGGCCAATGGTGTTAATTTCGAAGTTCTCGAGCCGCGCGACATAGAAAATAAAATCCCCGGTCTTCTTTGCGGTATCGATCATATGGACCCAGAAATTGTCCAAGCACTTGGGTTCGAGCCTATTGTAGGGGGAGTCTTTGGTAACGACTGTGGGAGCTTTGATCCTAGCCAAGCAGCGGTAGGCTATTTTGAGCGTGCCCTAACTGATTATGCAAATCCTCCAGTCATCGAGCTAAATACGGAAGTCCTAAGTGTGCGGATTGAGAACGGGGTGGCGACAGGCGTGATCTTAAAGACCCCTGAGGGACTCGAGGAATCGGTTAGCGGGGGGATGGTAGCTTTGTGTACGGGTCCATGGATCAATCAGCTCCTGAAGCGGTCAGGCATGAGCCAAGAAGATCTGACACCAGTCATTGCCCAAAAAAGGATGATGTTTATCACCGAATTCCCTGGATCCCCCAACGTGGATCCTCGCTGGAAAGAAATTCCCCTGACCATTATTGATCAAGGTATTTATTTTAAATACGAAAGCGGCAATTTGATGATCGGTAAGGCCAGACAGGATGAACCGGATAGTTTTGATACCACTCTTGAACAGGACTACTACATCAACGAAGTGAATCTTCCGATGCAGGAAAGAATCCCCTCGGCATCCTCCTGTAAGTTGAAGTCAGGATGGGGCGGCCTCTACGATACTAATTCCCTCGACCACAATGCGATTGTGGGGTGGCACGATAATTATAAAAATCTCTTGCTTCAGGTGGGTTACAGCGGTCACGGAGCGATGGAGTCCCCAGCGGTTGGGCTATGTCTAGCAGAACTCATTTTCTTTGGCGCTTATCGAACGATTGATTGCTCTCCTCTCCGATGGAGCCGATTCAGAGAAGGTAAACTAGTTAAGGAGACCATCGTCATCTAATGTTTGATAATTTTTCACTTCCCGCCATCCTGATTTCATATGTAGCACTCCTCTTTTCTTTGAGTGTTCACGAAGCTAGCCATGCGACCGCTGCTTTTCTTCTCGAAGATCGGACAGCGCAAAGGATGGGTCGTATGACTCTCAATCCTATAGCCCACATGGACCCTATTGGAACCTTCCTTTTTCCTCTCATTGGAATGTCCACGGGTATTCCTTTCATCGGTTGGGCGAAACCTGTTCCCGTGAACCCCGTCAATTTAACTCGCCGATTAAGAATGAAGACTTCATATGCCATGGTGGCTTTTGCGGGTCCTGCATCTAATCTCGTTTTAAGCCTAGTCTTTTTCTTTATTACTGTTTTTCTAATTAAGGCATCCGTGGTCGACATCGATCAGCGGAATATGCTCTTTGAATCTTCTCTATCGGGCTATGCCGGGATCGAACGATTGGGAACGATCTCAAGTCAGACAGTTCTTATCGCACTCTCTGGGCAATGCATCCTCATCAATATGGGGCTAGCTATTTTCAACATGCTCCCTTTAGGACCCCTGGACGGTTCTTCCGTCTTGAGAGCGTTTATTCCCGATTCATGGTTACCACTTTATGATCGCCTGCAACCCTTCATGCAGATTGTTCTTTTGATTCTGGTGTTTACCGGTTTATTTCGAATTATTCTCTACCCTATTTTTATGTTTCTGATTGGTATACTCGGTCTATTGCAAACCGTTTTCTTGGGGTAGGGGTTATGTCGGTCGTTCTATCAGGAATCCAACCGAGTGGGTCCTTGCACATCGGCCACCTCGTGGGAGCCCTAGAGAATTTTTCGGCTCTCCAAAAAGACAACAAAGTCTTTTACATGATTGCCGACTGGCATGCACTTACTTCCAAATACAATCAGGTAGAAGTCATTCGGCCTTCCGTTTACGAGCTGGCTGCAACCTTTTTAGCCGTAGGCATCAATCCAGTTTCAGCTTCCATTTTCGTCCAGAGTGCTGTCAAAGAGCATTCGGAACTCCAATTGCTGTTAAGTATGACTACACCCCTGTCTTGGCTCGAGCGGGTCCCGACGTATAAAGAAAAGCAAGCAAATTCCAACGCTGATCTCAATAGCTTTGGGTTCCTTGGGTATCCCCTTCTGCAAGCAGCCGATATTTTGATGTATCAAGCTGATAAGGTTCCCGTCGGTGAAGATCAACTATTTCATCTCGAACTCACAAGGGAAGTTGCTCGAAGATTCAACCATATCTACAGCACAGACTTTTTTAAAGAACCCCAAGCGGTCTTAACTCCCACAGCGAAAGTGTTGGGTCTCGATGGACGTAAAATGTCCAAGACATACAATAACTGTATTTATCTTTCGGATGAAGACAGTGCAATTAAAGAAAAATGCACACGCCAAATGATTTCAGATCCCAAAAGAGTCAAAAAAACTGATCCCGGTAATCCCGATCAATGTCCCGTCTTTGGCTACCACAAAATCTTTTCATCCCAAGATGACCAAGAAGAGATCAATCGAGGCTGCCGTGCCGCATCGATCGGCTGTTTTGATTGCAAGATGAAGGTTGCTGAAAACCTCATTGTTAAGATCGCTCCCGTCCGAGAGCGCGTGCAAACTAGCCTGAAGAACCCTAAGTCCTTAGACGATGTTCTGAGAGACGGAAATGCCCAAGCTCGAAAAGTCGCCCAAGAGACCATGGAAAAAGTTAGGGAAATCGTAAAACTACCAAAATTCTAACCCTTCTTCTTTTTCTCTTGAGAATTGATCGAAAACTGAGAAACTAATAGGGCTTCCGTAGCTCAGTTGGTTAGAGCAGCTGACTCTTAATCAGCGGGTCACCGGTTCGAGTCCGGTCGGGAGCACCAGTCCATTAGATTTAGGGCCTTAGTCTTCGAAGTCGACAGGCCCTAGTCCCAATTTTTAGCCGATCTACCCTTTTTAATTTCTGATCGCAACTTTTTTGATTGAATGCGACGATGGGAGGCGTTGGCTGAGGCCGAAGTGGGAATTCTCATCTTAGAAGAAGCGATGGATTTAGCGATCAGCGCCATAGCCTTTTCCTTTGCATCCTCAAGATTCTTCAATTGACTCCGTGTTCGCTGACTTACAACGAGTACTTCCCCTTTGAGGGAGATTTTCCCCGCTAGTCGTTTATATAATCGTACCGATTCCTCTGTTGTCAGGCCTTGAATCAAGGCGAGATGGATGTACATTTTGACCTTCGTGGACAGCTTGTTGACATTCTGTCCTCCCGGCCCCGAGGAGCGAGTTGTCTCGATGCGAATCGCCTGTGCAGGGACGAGTACCCTAGTGTTGATTCGGAATGTATGTTGCATAGGTCCTCATGAGAACTTGTAGATAGAATAGACCAATGCTAATTTTACGCTCAATGACACCCAAAGACGCCCCATTGGTCGTCTCTTATATTAAAGAACTGGCTGAATACGAACGGGATCCTGATGCTGCGGTGGCTACGGTTGACGATATTTTGCATTTCGCTTTTAGCGATCATCCTTTAATCCATGTCGTGATGGCTGAATGGGAGGGAAAGCCGGCCGGGTTTGCCCTGTGGTTCTACAACTTTAGTACCTGGGAAGGTAAAGCAGGCATCTACCTTGAGGATCTCTACATACGCCCTGAATACCGGCGTAATGGAATTGGTAAAGCGCTTTTGATCCATTTAGCTCGCGTAGCGGTCCAAAATAATTGCACCCGATTCGTCTGGCAGGTTCTTGACTGGAACGAGCCCAGCATTAATTTTTATCGTCAAATGGGAGCCAAAACCATGGATGCATGGTTAACCTGTCGTGTTGAGAAGGAATCCCTTGTGGAATTAGCAAACCAACAAAGCGAGCTTTTATCTTGAATACCCTCGACCTTTTTTTGAAAAAACTTCCTGCTTCTCTCCGAGACCAACTTTATGGCGTCGGAGGTGCTATTCGAGACCATATCTTGAGCAAACAGGGTCAGATCAGGCCTCTTGGAGATATCGATTTAGCTTGTTCGCTGCCTCCCCATGCGATGTTGAGCGCCTTTGAACAATTGGGAATGAAAGTCATCCCCACGGGCTTGAAACACGGGACCATTACGGTACTCTGCGGCGACTCAAAATATGAAATCACTAGCTTTCGATCCGAGAAGGGCTATAGCGACTTTCGACACCCCGATGAAGTTGTCTTCAATGTGACCCTAGAAGAGGATTTATCTCGTAGAGATTTTACGATGAATGCCCTCGCGATCCCACTTGCTCATATGCTGCATGAATCTTGGAATCCTTTCCTGATTGATCCCTTTGGGGGCAGGGAAGATATTCATCAAAAGGTGATTCGATGCGTGGGTGAACCTAACGAACGATTTACTGAGGATCCCCTAAGGATGCTGCGTGCTTGTCGCTTCGCATCACAATTGGATTTCGAGATCCATTCGCTCACGCTTGAAGCCGTTGCTATTAAAGCTGACCTTATCAGACATGTATCGCGTGAACGTATCGTCGATGAATTCAATAAGCTCTTAGTCACCAATAGCGCTAGAGGCCTTGAGGCTGCCATTCAGACGGGGCTTCTTGATGAGATATTCGAAAGCAAGAGTTCCTGTCGGTCTTACTTCAAGGAACGACCGTTCATAATGAAGGCATCTTGCAGCATAGGAGAGCGCTGGTATTTACTCATAGATTGGGCCATGAAAGCTCACGATCGAGGTTCACTAGAATCGAACCTCAATGAAGTTTTGACAAAATTTCCTTTAGCTAATCGTGAACGCGATCTCATATGTTCTCTATTTGATTCACAAAAGATGGTTACGGCTATCAGCCAGGATATCTCACCCCTGACTGAAGAAAAAATGTACACCCTAAGACTCAACTTATCCCAAATTAAACAACAAGGTCTAGATCCTATGTGCTTTTTGAGAGTCCACAGCGTAGCAAACCCATCTTTGAGTGATTTGGAATTCATCTGGGTCAAAGTTTTATCAACGAACCCGCCCCTTTTGATTAAAGATCTCGTTCTAAAACCGTCTGAGATCATCGAGTTTTATAAACTTACCCCCGGAAGTTGGATCCGATCAGTTCAGGAGTATCTTTTAGACCACGTTCTACGAAATCCTCCAGAGAATACTCAGTCTGCCCTGAGAAACCATCTTAGTAAGTACGATATTAAGGTTTAATTTTGATAACGGATAAATTGTTAGCCGAGCACATCGATGAATCATTTATAAAGGAACATAATTTATCCATTTTCTATGACCCTCATTTCCTCAGCCCTGAGAATGCCGATCTCTCTTTTGGCCTTCTCGAAAATGATCCTCAACTCAAACAAGATCAAATCCGTATGATGGGTAAATGGATTAATGAACCCCGATTAACCGCCTGGTATGGCGATCCAGATAAATCTTATAAGTATTCAGGGAAAATAATGGTGCCTAAGCCTTGGTCGCCAATTTTGTTAGACCTAAAGGAGAAGATTGAGCATAGAGTTAAAAATCTTGGTTTAAATATTGAATTCAATAGCGTTTTGATCAATAAATATCGCAATGGTCTCGATTCCCAAGGATGGCATAGCGATGACGAGAAGGAACTCGGGCTTGATCCCGTGATTGCATCTCTGAGCTTAGGGGCTGAACGAATTTTTCAGGCCCGCCTCAAGGAAGAGCATACTAAAAAGATATCGCTCTCACTCATCCATGGATCTCTATTGGTTATGAGCGGTCGAACTCAGTCTCTTTCTCAGCATCGAGTCCCCAAAATCAAACCTAATGAAGCTTTACTAACACCCTGTCGAATTAATCTGACCTTCCGTACTATTCGCTAGATAGCGTTGCGACGGCTTGAGCGGCTAAACCTTCGCCTCTTCCTGTAAACCCCATGTTATCCGTAGTAGTGGCCTTAATATTAATTCGATCGGTTGAGATTTTGAGGACGGCCGAGGCTGAAGACTTCATCTCCGCTATGCGAGAGCTGATTTTGGGACTTTCACCAATTAGACAAACATCCACATTATGAACCTTAAATCCCTTTTCAGCCAAGAGGTCAACGACTTTGGCTAAAAGAGCCATGGAGTTGGACCCTTTATATTCAGCGGCATTACTAGGGAAATAATGGCCGATATCGCCAAGTCCCGCCGCACCCAAAAGGGCATCCATCAGAGCATGACACATGACGTCTGCATCACTGTGACCCGCTAATCTGGGTGAGTCAGGGAAACTGATCCCCATCAATACAAGAGGCTCACGACTTGCCCCTTCGGAAGCATAATGGGCGTTGAAGCCTAGATGACTCTCTGTAAAACGATGTGCATCGAACCCTATACCTACTCGAAGCATGTTCGTCTCCTTAGGCGACCCCTCTGGGAAGTCCTTACACCAAGATTAACGCGAGTTAAACTAGAAAGACATCCTTCTTGGCTTATTCATTTATGACTACTTCCCGACATCCCGATTTAAACCCCAATAATATTGAGACGGATGCCGTCGAATTTAGCCTAAGACCTCAAAAGCTTGATGAGTATATTGGTCAAACTAAAACCAAAGCCAAGATTGATATCGCTCTTGATGCTGCAAGAAAGCGATCGGAAGTCCTTGAGCATGTTCTTTTATTTGGTCCTCCCGGACTAGGTAAAACAACCCTTGCTAATGTGTTGGCCAACGAGATGGGAGCGCATTGCCGAGTCATTCAGGCGCCCGCCTTAGAGAAGAAAGGCGATCTGGCTGCCATTTTGACAAATCTGGAAGAGGGAGATTTTTTATTCATTGATGAAATTCATCGCTTAGCGCCGCCTATCGAAGAGATGCTTTATTCAGCGATGGAAGATCGTCATCTCAATATTTTGATTGGGCAAGGCCCCAGTGCCCAGACCCTTCAGGTCGATCTTAAGCCTTTCACTTTAGTGGGAGCCACGACAAGGGCAGGGTTAATCAGCAAGCCACTTCGCGATCGTTTTGGCATGACGTTTCGACTCGATTTCTATTCTGTAGACGACCTCGGTCATATCTTGATACGTAATGCGCAACTGCTTAAACTTCCCATGGATGCTGAAGCCTGCTCAGCGATTGCAAAGCGTAGCCGAGGAACCCCTCGGATCTGTAACCGACTGCTCCGCCGTTGTCGTGACTTTGCCCAAGTGAAGGGGTCAGGAAACCTAACTTCATCCCTTGCCGAAGACTGTCTGTCGCTTCATGAAGTTGATGAGCGAGGTTTAGATGCTCTGGATCGACTCTATTTAGAAACGCTCGTTTCCAAATTCAATGGGGGGCCCGTGGGACTCAAAACTCTATCTTCAGCCCTTGGGGAAGACGAAGGGGCCCTGGAAGATCTCGTAGAGCCCTATTTAATGCAGGTGGGGCTCCTGGACCGAACCCAGCAAGGCCGAAGAGCGACTGAGGAAACTTATCGGTTTCTCGGGCTTCGGTAGTCGGCCAGTGATTGAGCCCAACCAAGATTTTAATGGGTAGATACAATCCTTAAATGTTGAAATAAATAGAGGTAGGATCTTTGTCATTATTCTTTGACAATAACGCTACACCTTTAAGGAAAATGTGCCTAACATTAGGGGCATAACTCGTCCCTTAAGGAGGGCCCATGCAATTACTCGATACGATCTCCGATGTCATTAAAAGATTCACCGGTTTTATCTGGGTGCTTTTAACCATCGCCATCTTGCTTGAAGTTTTAGGTCTGCCGATGGCGGGCCTTACCCCAGTCAAAAATTTATTGACCCTATCTCAAGGCTTTAATACTGGCGTTGTCGGTATTCTTGCGGCTTTCATTGCTTGGAATATGGCTACACGCAATAGCTAATAGAAATTTTGTAGCTCCGTAAAAACCCCCAAACAATCGTCATGTTTGGGGGTTTTTCCTATTCAAACACTTTTATATATTTACTTAAACTCAATAAAGACAGTATTTACATAAAATGTAATTATTTTGTGACCTTTTGCTTTATTTTGTGGGCAGTCGGGGGTATCTTATGCACATAACTATCCCTGAGGAGGGAACCATGCAAATACTCGATATGATCGTGGATGCCGTCAAGAGAATCACTTCTCTTGTTTGGGTACTCTTGACCATCTCAGTACTTCTTCAAGTTTTAGGCTCCAGCATGAATGGCTGGGCACCTATTACGAATCTGTCAAACATTGCCAGCAGCTTGTCTGCCCAAGGTCTTGCCGGACTCGTCACCGCCTTCATTGCTTGGCATATCGCCAACCGATAAGCGTTACTTTTATGAAAAAAAGCCAAGACTTTCGGGTCTTGGCTTTTTTATTTACAGGAAGAGGTAGGGGTAAGAAAGGCTAAGGAAATAAATAGGTCCGACCCAGGCATTGAGTTGGAAGAAGGCCTCATCGAGTCGTGATAGATCTCCGGTTCGCATAATCCATTGCTCGCGAGCCAAGATGCTCCCAATTAAGATCATCCCGGCCCAGGCAAGAGGTTGGAGCCCTGAAGACAGAGCTACTGCTGATGCCCATAAGAACCAGGCTAGTAAGTGAAACAGCCTAGAACAATAGAGGGCTCGTTGCATCCCCCATTTGGCTGGGATGGAGTGGAGCCCTTGCAGGCGATCAAAATCTTGGTCCTGGAGAGCATAGAGGATATCGAAGCCCGCTGTCCAAAAGCAGACTCCCCCGGCAATCAAGATAGGCAAGACATCCAATGCTCCGGTAACAGCCACCCAGGCCCCCATAGGCGCACAACCTAGAGAGAGTCCCAGAATCAAATGGCAAAAGGCCGTGAACCGCTTGGTGTAGGAATAGCCCAGTAAAATTACCAGTACCCATGGAGCCATTTTTAAACATAAAGGATTAAGGGACCGTGCCGCAAGGAAGAAGGCGGCAATCGAAAGTAAGACCATGATCCATGCCGCCCTTCGGGTGAGTCTTTGAGCTGGCAGGGAACGTATTTGAGTTCGTGGATTAATAGCATCAATCTCTTGATCGATAAGACGATTGAATCCCATGGCTGCTGTCCGGGCCCCTACGGCAGCGAGAACCACCCAGGCGAAGACCGGAAGGCTAGGCCAGCCTTTCGACGCTAGTATTAATCCCACCAGAGCGAAGGGGAGGGCAAAAATCGTATGCTCGAATTTGATCATTCGACCAAACTCTAGAACCTTCTTCCAAAGAGAACCCATGGGATCAACGGTAAAGGTCATCGATCTGCTTCTGGTATTTCTCATTAATGATGCGACGTTTAACCTTCATGGTGGGGGTCAATTCCCCAGATTCTTGGGTCATTTCCTGACTGAGAAGAGCTATTTTTTTAACCTGTTCATAATTGGAAAATTGAGTATTAACCTTATGGACCCGTCTCATAACTTTCTCTACGACAAGCCGGTTAGTAATCAGATCTTCTCGAGAGACAAAAGATATTTTATGGCGTTTAGCCCAGCGTTCCAGGACTTCAAAGTCCGGAACAATGAGGGCCCCAATGAAATGCTGCGCATCGCCAAGAATGACCGCTTGTGAAATGTACTGGTCACTCTTGAGGGCATTTTCAATGGGCTGAGGGGCTACATTCTTGCCTCCGGAAGTGATGATAAGATCCTTTTTGCGATCCGTAATGTAAAGGTTTCCATCTTTAAAATAGCCAATATCACCCGTATGAAAATAACCATCCGACGAAATAGCTTCGCGGCTGCCCGTTTCATTTTTCCAATACCCCTTCATGATGTTAGGGCCTTGGCATAAGATCTCCCCATCCTCGGCAATTTTGACAAAGGGTCGACCCGCCCAAGTATCATAGAGCGGTTTGCCCACAGATCCTGGGGCAATGCTGCCAAACCGGTTGAAGGAGATCACCGGGCTTGTTTCGCTGAGCCCATAGCCTTCAAGAATATCGAGACCAATTGACCAAAAGAATTCGAGGATCTTAGGCGATAACGGGGCTCCCCCTGAAGCAGCCATACGAAGGTTGCCGCCGAGTCGTGATAGAACCTTTTGGTAGACCAATTTACTAGCCACTTGGTGGGGGTATTTCAGATAGAAGGGTAAGGGGCGACGGGCATAGCGATAGGGTAGTGACCACCGACCAATACGCATTGCGAGACTAAAGATAAATCGTTGAAGTGGGGGTGCTTGGGCTGCCATGAAGAAGGTGCGGTTGAATATTTTTTCATAAATCCTAGGGACGGCGAGAAGGATGGTGGGTTTAACTTCTAAGAGATTATCGGGAACTTTCGCAACCCCCTCCGAGTAGTAAATGGATACGCCCACATGCATCATCGTGAAGTGCCCTACCATGCGTTCAAAAATATGGTTAAGGGGCAAAAAACTCAGCGATCGGTCACCTTTACGAAACTCTAGAAATTCAGCACAATCCACAATATTTGTTATCAAGTTGTGGTGCGTTAGCATAGCCCCCTTGGGCTCCCCCGTTGTTCCGCTGGTGTAGATAATCGTTAATAAGTCCTCAGGTTTTACCGCCGTAGCCCATTGCCTTACTTCATTTTGCTCGGAGGAGAGGGCTCGACCCCAGCCGACCATTTGGTCCCAGGTATAGATATTTTTATGGGGAACAACCGGCACTTCGCCTTCCATTAGGACTATGGTATGGAGATCGGGTAATTGATCCCAAGATTCTATAATTTTATTTAATTGATTTGAATCGGAACAAATCGCCCAAGAGACTTCGCTGTGCTGAAGGATAAAAGCAGACTGATTAGCTACCAGAGTAGGGTAGAGCACTACGGTGGGCAAACCCAAAATAGCACAAGCAAAATCAGCAACTGCCCATTCAGGCCGATTCTCTGAAATGATAGCCACACGTTCTTGAGATTTAAGGCCCTTTTCGCGAAGAGCCAAGGCTATCCACTCAACAAGGTCCTTGTATTCGCGATGCGAGATCGGTTGGTATTTACCATTCTGCTTATAGGCCAAAGCGTCCGGCAAATCTTTCTCGATGGCTTTATAAAATAAATCGGGGATAGTCTTTATTTCACTCGACACAAAAATCCCTCATAATGATGGATACCTTGGGGCTAATTTCATGAAAAAAGGGTTACTTAAGACTTTAACTCTTTTTGCCTCTGAGCAGAAGAGCCGAGGCCTATCCCCGCATACTCTTAGGGCCCAAGAACTCGATTTAAAAAAAGTACTACAATACGCCCATGAGGGCAATTGGGAATCCTGGGACGTCTCAGTTAGGCAAATTAGAGGCTTTGTAGCCTCTCTTGCTCAGATGGGACTAGACCCTACGAGCCAATCTAGAATTCTTTCGACGACCCGTACTTTTTTTCATTGGATGTGGGACCAAGGCTACATTTCACGAAATCCAACCACAGGGATCAGGAATCCCAAAGAATCAAAAAAACTACCCCATTTTTTGTCGGAAAAGGATGTCCACACACTTTTAGATGCCCCAGTCCCCATTAACTTTCAGGAAGCGCGAACCCTTTGCCTCGTTGAAACTCTTTACGCAACCGGATTGCGTGTCAGTGAACTGGCTAGTTTAAACCTCCAAGACATTCACAAGCGAGACCAAGTGCTTTTGGTGGTTGGTAAGGGCGGCAAGGAGCGCATGGTGCCCTTTCATAACCAAGCTTTGCGATCTCTAACGATTTATCTTTCATTTAGAGCGGACGTTCTGAAAAAGGCCAAGGGAGGACCGACCAATGCGGTCTTCGTGAATACGAAAGGAAGCCGATTGAGCACGACTTCTATTCGTAATTTATTGTCTAAATTAATTATTTCTAAGGGTGTTGAGAATAAAATATCCCCACACGGACTCAGACATAGCTTTGCCACCCACCTCTTGAATAAAGGGATGGATCTCCGGATCATTCAAGAATTATTGGGTCATGCCAGTCTTAGTACAACTCAGAGGTATACTCATTTAGGGATTGAAGATTTGTCTAAAACTTACCTTAAGTCCCACCCTCGTGCTCGAAAAAAAATCTAAACCAGGAGTATCGTTATGTCATTTAAACCCCTATTCTCCATACTTTTAGCAGGAGTCACGCTGATGGCAACTGAAGAGCCTAAATACAAAGTAGTTGAAAAAGTGGGTCGAATTGAAATTCGGCAGTACGAGCCTTATATGGTTGCACAAACTAAAGTGAACGCGTCTTTCGACCAAGCAGGCAATCAGGCCTTTAGAATCCTATTCCAGTACATTTCAGGCGCTAATAAAACCCAAACCTCCATCGCCATGACGGCTCCAGTGGCGCAGACTAAAAGCACAGGCACTTCCATCGCCATGACGGCTCCTGTCGCACAGACAAAGGATTCGGATGGGAGTTGGACTGTTTCCTTTATGGTTCCTTCAGAATTTACGCCTGAGACGGTTCCTCAGCCGACCGATTCAAGGGTGTCCATTGTGGCGATTCCTGGATCCTTGGTCGCAGCCATTAATACCTCGGGTTTTTGGTCTGAAAACAAGGTTAAAGAATCCGAAGTTGAGCTTGATCGCTTTATTCAGTCCTCTGCCTATACTCGCCAAGGACCCTTCACCTATGGTCGGTACAACGCTCCCTTCGTTCCTTTTTTTATGCGACGAAACGAATTGATGTGTACGGTCGTTAGAAAATAACCCCCCTATTTTAGGTGGGTCAATATTTCGTGAACTGCTCTAGAAAAACCTACGTAGAGCGATCTAGCGACGATAGCATGCCCTATATTGAGCTCGTCTATGATAGGAATTTTTGAAATGGCTTGGACGTTGTGGCGATTTAAGCCGTGACCGGCCAAGACTCTAACTCCATGATCGTGAATGAGTTGAGCGCATTCTTTTATTTTTTCTAAAGCCTCGATAAAGCTCGGAGATCCTACCGTTTGAAGAGAGTAATGGTTGGTATTGATTTCGATGGCATCAGGTTTCAGCGAAAGGGCTTGATGAATGACCGACGGATCTGGATCGATGAAGAGACTACTGTGAACCCCCCTTTCTTTGAGGGTCGCTAGCGCGAGGTTTAGAGTGGAAGGATTGAGGTCTACTTGGAGCCCCCCTTCCGTAGTGACTTCGTTGGGACTTTCAGGGACCAGGGTAATCGTAGAGGGAACCACACGTCCCAACAAAGCATCTAGATTGGCGTGTACAGCAAGTTCTATGTTTAAAGGCGTTTTGAAGTTCACGTGAATCATTTCAAGATCTTCCATCTGTATATGACGTAAGTCTTGCCTTAAGTGAACTGTAATTCCATCTGCGCCGGCTTTCAAGACTTCAATAACGGCTTCTTTTAAATTGGGCTCACCACCCCTTCGAACTTGTCGCAGGGTAGCCACGTGGTCAATATTAACGCTGAGTTTCAAGGGAAGGTCCTAATTAAGGTCGTGGAGGGCAGCGTGTCGAAGGCGCTCTAGGGCTATGTTAACCGAGTGGAGGTCGGGGGCTTCGGCCATAAGGCGTAATTTATTTTCAGTACCCGACCAACGAATAACGGTTCGAAGGCTTGGAAATTCTTTTGAAAGATTATCGAGTACTCCGTTAAGCGATGGGCACATATCGATAGGTTTTTTTAAACGAGTGGTAAAGCTGACTAACTGGTGAGGGAAGGGCTTAAACCGTGATTCAAAGACTTCCCGAATACCCACATCCTTAAGGATCCTGCAGACAGATAAAGCGGTGGCTAAGCCATCTCCTGTGGGACCTAGGGATTTCTGAATGACATGACCGGAGGCTTCTGCGCCGATGGGGTAATTGCAGGTGGCCATTGCTCGAAGGATGAATTTATCACCCACGGGAGTTCGAAGGAAGGGGATGTCGGCGTCAAGAATTAAGTGCTCTAAAGCCCCGTTGGTCATCACGGTTCCTACAACACCCTCTGGAGGATGTCCCGCGCGAATACCCTCTTTGACCAAGAGCCACAGGATTTGATCGCCATCAAAAACATCACCCTTAGAGTCTACAAATAGGCATCGATCAGCATCACCATCAAAAGCGAATCCAAAATCAAGATTACTTTCAAGAATAACTTTCTGGAGAGTCTCGAGATGAGTACATCCCACAAAATGATTGATTCGAGTCCCATCAGATGGAGTTCCAATCCAGTGGATATTCTGGCCCAAGAAAATATTCTGAGCTAAAGTGCTGGCGGCGCCGTGAGCACAATCTATGGCGATACGCCAGGGAACAGGCACAGGAAAAGGTTCGTGAACGTTGAGATATTGATGGGGTTGGATGGCTGGGAGGTTGGGATTGACTATTTTGTCCGCGACCGGGGTCGAATCGAAAATAGTCTCGATTTCCATTTCAACAGCCTCTTCAAGTTTTTCACCCGAGGAAGAGAAGCCCTTGATTCCATTATCCAGAGGCGGATTATGACTTGCGGAGAACATAACCCCCCAAGCTCCCGACATCCTGGAGGTTTCATAGGCTAGAACAGGAGTAGGGACCATCCCTAAGTAGGTGAGGCTCATCGAAGGGTCCATAGCCGAGACGAAAGCTTTAAGGAGGGGCTCTGAACTTAGCCGGGGATCATGTCCAAGAACAAGAGTTTGCACTCTATGGTTGAGAGCGGCCTGACTCCAGGATTTACCCCATCGGGCTACTTCTGAGGTGGTTAGAGGGGAGTCGAAAGCTTTTCCCCTAATTCCATCAGTCCCAAAATATCTAAGCGACATGGTGTTCCTTTAATCTAAGGATATCTTGGCACGGCATGGACTCTGAAGAATCGGTAGCCTGCGCTAAGGAGAATGGATATTGCCTCCCAGGTCAGAGCGTCCCTTTGCTCAGGAGGAAGGTCGGGCTGTTCAGATCTCCAAGCCAACAAGCGCTTCCGAGATATGCCAATGCAGAAGCGGCTATGGGGCCAGGCCAGTTCTGTTTTGTGATAAATCAGTTGATCCCATAGAGCAGCATCTTCACGATAGGTCGTCCCAAATCCAAAACCTATATCCATGAGACATTGCTGAGGATTGACCGAAGCCGCTTGGAGCCTAGCACTTAAGCTAAACAGCTCATCAAACTTACCAGAGATATCAGATCTTGGATCTGCATATGGGGGCATTGAAAAGGTGTTATTTACGACAGTGCTTCGCATCGCGATTGCACCAATCGATTTGTCACGGAGAAGGTGAAGCATTTTAGAGCCAGAAAAGCCCGTGACATCATTCAAGATTGCCACACCTAGGTCGAGAGCGCGCCGAGCAGTCGATTCATGTCGTGTGTCGATACTTAGAAGAGTCTCCGCTGGAAGTTCATGACGCAGGATGGGTAGAATTTTTTCTATCCTCGACCATTCTTCGGCCTCGCTGATGGGAGGAGCCCCTGGACGTGTACTTTCCGCGCCCACATCAATAACCTTTGCGCCGTCTTCAACAAGGCGAAGGGCTTGATGAAGCGCGGCAGTGGGTTCGACAAATTGTCCCCCATCACTGAAACTGTCTGGCGTGCAGTTGAGAATCCCAATGTAACAAGGACCCGATTTTAGAAGAGAAGCCCAATCAAACAAATTAGACAGGTTTCAAAGCCTGGCCCAGATTGCCCTCACCGAGAGCAAGATTGTCAGGTTGAGTGGGATCTACGGGTGGAATATCAGTTGTTATTTTTCTTGGAGGCAACGTTCCCCCCATCATTAATAGTTTGATGTCTTCACCCGTGAGCGTTTCGTGAGTCAAGAGAGATTCAGCAATTGCTATTAACTGCGTTTTCTTTTCAAGAATAATATTTTTAGCTTTTTCATAATTGCGATGAACAATATCTCTTACCTCAGCGTCAATTAAGCGGGCAGTATCTTCAGAGACATCTCGTCGTTGACCAAAGTCGCGGCCAATAAATACTTCTCCTTGGTCGCCTGCATAATTGAGAGGGCCAAGGCGTTCGCTCATGCCGTATTTAGTAACCATGGATTTGGCTAGAGAGGTGGCTTGTTGGATATCGTTGGATGCTCCGGTAGAGAATTGATTAAAGAAGACTTCTTCAGCAATGCGACCACCCATAGCAATGGCAATACGGGCTTCCATATAGGATTTTGTAGTATTGAAGCGATCCCGCTCAGGTAACTGCCACGTTACACCCAGGGCCTGGCCACGGGGGATAATGGTGACTTTATGGAGAGGGTCTGTTTCTTCTATGACGGCAGCAAGAACGGTATGGCCTGCTTCGTGATAAGCGGTAATTTTTTTATCCTCGTCTGTCATTACTAAACTTCTACGTTCAGCCCCCATATAGACTTTGTCTTTCGCATTTTCAAAATCAATCATTTCTACCCAAGCTTTGTTGGAGCGCGCAGCATTGAGAGCAGCTTCATTACAAAGATTGGCAAGGTCCGCACCGGCAAAGCCAGGAGTGCCCCGCGCTAAAGTTTCGAGATCGACATCGGGAGCCAATGGAATCTTATTGACGGTATGTACCTTGAGGATGGCAACACGACCCCTAATGTCAGGTCGATCGACTACTACTCGACGATCGAAACGGCCCGGTCTCAGAAGTGCAGGGTCAAGGACATCGGGTCGATTAGTCGCCGCAATGAGAATGACTCCTTCGGTACCTTCGAATCCATCCATTTCAACCAATAGTTGATTCAAAGTTTGTTCACGTTCGTCATGACCACCCCCAAGACCTGCACCTCGGTGGCGACCTACTGCATCGATTTCATCGATGAAAATAATACAAGGGGCACTTTTCTTTCCTTGTTCAAAGAGGTCTCGGACTCGACTAGCTCCAACTCCCACGAACATTTCAACAAAGTCTGAACCCGAGATACTAAAAAATTGAACTTTGGCCTCACCCGCTACTGCGCGAGCAAGCAACGTCTTTCCTGTTCCTGGAGGTCCTACGAGAAGTACGCCCTTGGGAATACGGCCTCCTAATTTTACAAATTTAGAGGGCTCTTTGAGGAACTCAACAATTTCTTTCAGATCATCCTTGGCTTCGTCGCAACCGGCGACATCGTTGAAGGTAATTTTCTTGGCGTTGCTCGACAAACCCTTGGCTTGAGCTTTTCCGAAACTCATGGCTTTATTGCCACCGTTTTGAGCCTGGCGCATAAAGACAAACCAGAGCACTACGAAGACGATCAACGGGCCCCAAAACAGGAGGTACATAGACCAACTGTTGTTGTCATTAGGCTTTGAGGCTTTGAATTCTTCGAGTTGACCATCTTGCTTCCAAGCCATAATCTTGGCACCCAAATCCACCATGGGGGGCGTAACCGTTTTAAAGCGCTCAATGGTCTCGCCTTTATTATTTTTAAACGAAGTCTTGTAAGTTCCTTCGACTTCAAAACCCGACAGTGAAACAGATCGATATTTACCTGTCTGGCCCTCCACGTAGAAAGTAGAGAAAGGAATTTCTTGTGTGCGTGCTCCGGATGGAACATTTTGCACTACGAGAAGGAGCAAGAGGACGATACCCACCCACACCAAAACACTTTTCATCATTGAATTCAAAAAATACTCCTTTGAGGACTACCGCATTCATCGGTAGCGGCGAGGCGCTAAGCCTCCGACTTATATAATCTCATGCCTTGCGACTCGGGTAGTAGGTGCAAAATATACCCACCATTGGAGGCTTCAGATTGATGGTGTAGTCCTTGGCAAACCCATCGGCTAAGGTTTTGCAGATGTCTAGATTCTCTTAGATCCCCCCATTCCTTGAAAGCAAGGTTCATAATCATGGCCACCTCGGTTTCGTTCCATTCACGCAGCTTAAACAGAATAGATTTTGTCGAAAGATCCATGTCCCACGCCTTGGGTCTTAACGCCAGAACAAATTGCTCAGCTAACGCGAGGGTAGATTCACTCTGTCGATGAGTATCCCAAAGGTGTTCATCGAATGTCGGACATTCATCTCGGATAGATTCGAGTATGGTTCTCCAACGATTGCGAGGAGTAATGGGCAATACATTGGTGGGGTCCTCACGCCAAGGGATCCTATTTTCTGAAAGATAAGATCTCAGGGTAGGGCGTGTCATTTGAATTAAAGGAGACCAGCGAGGGCTTTGGCATGCAGGGAGTGGAGTGAGCGCTCTCATCCCCGAACCACGAGCCAACCGCATGAGTACGGTCTCGGTGTGATCATCTAAAGTATGTCCCGTGGCGATCCATCGAACTCCTTGATTTTTAGCAATTTCGTTCAGACATGACCACCGTGCCTCGCGGGCTTGCATTTCGAGCCCCCCCTTGTAGTCATTGGCAAGGGAAAGTTCTTCGAAATAGAATGAAAGATCTAACCGAAATGCCTCTTCTTCAACAAACTTTCTGTCTTCGGCGCTTTCTGGCCGAAGGCGATGATCAACATGCGCTACTTTTAGTTCTAAATCGAGACTCGCACGAAGAGCGACAAGGAGATGGAGCAAAGCCATGGAATCACCGCCACCGCTGCAGGCAACGAGAACTTTAGTTCCCTTAATTTGATCCCCTCGGTCTTTGATTTGACCCAGTAGGAGTGATTCAAGGCGCTTCACCTGAGTGAATCCAAAAAACTAATCAAAACAGGTTGCATAGGCTTATCAAACCAGAAGGCCTCACCATGATCTGATTGAATTAGGGACCCCCAATGCATGGAGCGACCCTCAATACCCCTCATGAAGGAGGGGTGTGAAATTCGAGTTTGGCTCACATCAAAATCAGGATCAAACTGGCTTCGGTAAGATTGGATAGCTTTTATTTTATGCGACCATACCGATGAAATATCGACGACGACCTCGGGGACAGAAGGATTTTCGCCACCAACCCAAAGGGTTGCCTCGGGTCTCCAGGGTTTTTCATTACAGGGGTAACGGGAAAGGCCAGATAAAAAGACAGCCCTTTGGAGAAGCGAGTGCGCATTTCGATGGTCGGGATGGCGATCGAAAGGGGAGGGCAAGACGCAGATTTTCGGGCGTTGCAAGCGGATGAAAGTTACCACTTGATCTACGAGCACTGGAGTATCCAGAATTCCGCCGTCAGGAAGTTGAAGATTGAAGCGCTCGCAGCCTAAAATTTGCGCAGCTTTATGTGATTCTTGTTTGCGGAGATTGCGATCACCTCGACTACCCAGTTCCCCTTCGCTCAAATCGAGGATGGCCGTCTTCATGTGCTTAGACGAGGCTAAGGCAATAAGCCCCCCTGAATGAATTTCAGCATCATCAGGGTGAGCTCCAATAACTAGTAGATCAAAGGAATGGCTCATAGTTCTTTCATTATGACAACAGGGGAAGCCTTCGATAGCGATTCCGTTAGACGGGTCAACATTGAAGGGTCTAGCAGCCAAGGGGCTCCCGATAAAATACGCTCTTGATCTCTGCCTAAAGGGAAAAGATATTGCTGAAGGATTTCTGGGTCTTCGCCTAGTGCCTTATGTAGCAAGACGCGTTGAATTTTTCGATCGATCTTTTCTAAACGCTCTTTGGCTCTTTGTAATTCTTGATCAATTCTTGAACGGGTATCTGGATCCCAATTTGGATTCGAGGTGAGCGTCAAAGATTCAGAGGGTAGAGGCGCCCCTGTCGGTAATAAGGCTTGCCAATTCCCTTGGCGAAGAAGAGGAATTTGATCAGCCTCCACGGAACAATGGGAGGGAATACTCCATAACGAAGGCCTCAGTTTGAGAATGGGCTTTTTAATTTGAAGTAGTTCCCATAGGGGATCAACAAGTTGCCAGTAAGAAAGTTCCGATGGGCCTACGACGACGGTGTGTACATTTAGCAAGTGAGATTGCAGAAGAGGACGCAGGGCGGCCCCAGGACTGAGCCAAAGCTCGGCCCCTAGAGGATTTGCAGGGTCTAGGCGAAGGCGCTGTCCGCTAATGGGGTTTAGAGAAAACCAAGTGGACTGCTTAGACGGGTCAATCGAACATTCGATTCCTTGACGAGATAAATCTTGGTAAGTCTGATTCAGTTTCGATTCTAAATTCAGTTCTCTCCAATCCCGAAGGATAGCGTTTAGTTTGAAACGATCGATATCGCGCGTGGGAGAAAAGAAAGAAAGCCCTAATTTCTTAAGGGGCTGACCAAGGGCTTCAAAGTGTCCTCTCAAGGTAGGCTCTTGTGGGGTTGGGATTGAAGATCCCCACAGATCTATGGCCTGCCCTTGGTGCTTGTCGTCAAATGGAAACCACGCGGCTGAAGTTTGTGGGTTTTGATCAAATTCGAATTGTACTTTGAGGATTCTTCCGTCTTTTCGAAGAGCGGTTCTCGATACCTCAACAGCATCATGATCTTCGTCGGCCATCCAAAAAATAGCTTCACCACCCAATCGCTTAGCCTCATCAAGAGCCACGAGAGCTTTGATGACACTGAGGGCGGGAGACCAGCCAACGCCAATCTGCTGTCCCGTTAGAACTAAAGGAATGTTTTTTTCCATCTTTTAAGTTTACCCTTCAAAGAAGGTAGTAAGAGCAGCATCCTCTTCTTGGTGCACATTCCTTACTGAGGCCTAATTTTAGGGAGTTAATTTGTTTTTTGACCAAGAACTTGAGCCCTGGATTGTCCCCTCGGCCCCCTCGCTTGAACGTCTCGCGATGGAATTAGCGGACTTGACGGGCTTAACGGTTACGCCACTGCCTTCTGCGGCTAAGGGAGGAATAGTTTTAGGAAATCTTCCGCCCTTTTTAATTTGGAAACATGTCGATTTAGAAAAGAAATTACATTTACTTTTTTTTCAACCTAGAGAAATCGGTTCTCTAGTTGATGGCGCTTCGATCATGAATATAGATCCTTGGATTGTTCCATTCCCTCTGTTTCAAATGAGCCAACTTTTGGCCCTGCATCCAGACATCGGTAGACCGCTAGAGGTAACCCTCATCAAAGTGGAGCAGGGGCCACGGGCTTACGTTAGATCAACTGCCTCTCAAACCCCATTTTTAGCGGTGTTAAGGGTTCTGAACCGTATTAGTGCTCAGCCTCTCTGGACCGAAGGCCTTATTAAGGCCCTTTAGGTCTTAATTGTGGCTATGGGCGCCCATTCGATTGATGGTGGGTTGCTGACGCATCTTCGATTGGGTGGCAACCAGCTTCTTTGAAAGGGTATTCCGGTGTATACCTAACTCGCGAGCTGCAGCGCTTTGATTTCCATCATTAGCAGCCAAGACTTCTTCTAGATAAAGTTTTTCGAATTCTTTCTTGGCCAAATCGAGAGAAATACCACCCCTCATCATTTCTGCAATCAGTTCACGAAGTTGTTCTCTCATGGCTTAACTCCTAAAGACTTTGGAATAGAAAAATTACCACCACGCTAATAAAAATCAAATAAGTTTTTCCTTCTGAAGACCCGGCTAATTGTGGAAAAGTCTGTGGATAAGTCGGCGTAAAAAAAAGAAACGTTGCGTGTAATCCTAGAAGGATAGAGACTTTAGGCTTACAGCCAATATAAGGACTCTTATGGGTTTTTTCACGTATCCTGACCTTCAAAAACTATCTACATACCACCGCAACTATCTCCAGCTATTGGATCCCGAGATACCCCTTTTGACTACCCTCGAGGAGCAAAGGCTTCAACTAGACCTGCTCTGTCGGGAAATCTATAAAAATAAAGGCAACTTTAGCTACGAGAAAGACAAATGGTCTCTCTTCGAAATCCTGGTCCATATAATCGATTGGGAACGCATTATGCTTTTTCGCATCATGTCCATCTCACGAGATTTAGGTAATCCTCTTCCGTCCTTGGATCAGGACCACGTTATGTCAACATCACGAGCAGACGAAAGAACCCTAGATGATTTAGTAGCTGATTGGCATTCTTCGAGAACCTCAACTATCTGCTTTCTTACAAACCTCAACTTCCAGGATATTTCGAGAAAAGGTGAAGTTTCCTCATATCAGATATCTGCAAATGATCTAACTTACGTTCATGTCGGTCACGTGGCTCACCATATGAAAATCCTAGATGAGCGATACTTTCCCGGTTAAATTGATGAGTGAGAACCGTCACAAAGCACACCATTCTTCGAGTGTTTACAGCCACAAAACTGAACTGTTTTGGTTTCTGTAGCCTTGTAAGGCGTAGGCCTAAACTCAGTTCCCTGATGTCCGCCATCGCAAAAAGGTTGTTTTTTGCTAAGCCCACAGGAGCACCAATAATAAGTCTGTCCTTCGGTCACTTCGACAGCAAAAGGACACTTTTGAACGATTTCTGGTTTCATAGCAACTCCCCGAAGGATTAACTTTGAGTTTAGGATTGGAAAGGGATTTTGAATAAAATATTATTTAGACTCTTGTAGACCCGCAAGTAAGCCCCGGAGAGCCTCCATTTGATTTTCATGAGTCAGGTGTACTTTGGCAATCAACTTCCAACCCTCATGCACTTTTTGATAACGATGAACCCAAAGAAGAGACGTGCTCCAAGACGCTTCGGGATCTTTTCTTGTACGAATCACAAAAAAGGCCGTACACCATCCTCCTGAATAGACAAAATCGCGTCCTAGTTCTTCGATGAACCCCTCACCATCATCCCCAATGATCAGATCATCAAGACTCGGGATAATCATACAGCCCCCTTTCTGCTGTAGGATAAACTCAATTTATGAAAGCCATTGAATTTATTGCTATTGGATCTGAACTTCTTAATCATCGTCGTCAAGATTCAAATTCAACCTGGGTTGCAGAGAAACTGAAGACATTGGGTTTATTCTTCAAACGAAAAAGCATTGTGGGCGACGTCCGAGAAGAAATTGTCAAGATATTAAAAGAAAGTTTCGATCGGAGTGATCTTGTTATTGTATGTGGCGGCTTAGGCCCAACCTTTGATGATTTAACCCGGGAAGCTATTGCTGACGCCTTTGATGTCCCTCTCGAGTATCACGAATCTATCGCTCTTGAAATTACTCAGTTCTTTAAATCAAGAGGAAGAGAAATCGCCCCGAGCAACTTGAAGCAAGCTTATTTACCGAAAGGTGCTGTTTCCCTTACTAATGAGCTAGGAACGGCACCCGGGATTAAGCTCACGCTGCAAGCGAACAATAAAGAGAAGGTTTTTTTCTTTTTACCGGGGGTTCCCCGAGAACTCCAGGTGATTTGGAACACCTTCATTCACCCCCAAATAGAGGCCTCCCTTCTGGGCCTTGGGAAAGTACAGACCCGAAGATTCGTGACTGCAGGTGTCCCGGAAAGTACCCTGAATGATCGTACAGAACCATTCAGGGCGAAATACGCAGAGGCAGAATGGACTATTCTTGCCAACCTATCCCAAGTTGAATTCCTGGTATCTCACACTTCTATCGAGTATCTAGAAGCCATCTCAAGCGAGTTTGTAACCTTTCTGGCTGATGATCTGGTTGGCCTCGGTGATACAACACTTGAATCAGCGCTTCTGGAACTTTTAAAGGATCGTTCGGAAACTCTCTCTCTTGCAGAGAGTATGACCGGAGGTTTAATCGCTTCGCGCCTATGCGCAATCCCTGGTGCCTCAACGGTCTTGGTAGGAGGAGCAGTTGTTTATTCATCTAAACTCAAAAAAGAACTCTTAGGCATTTCCGAAAAAACGCTTCAATTAAATGGACCCACCAGCGAGGCTGTCGCCATGGAGATGGCGTCCTCCCTCCAAATAAAATCTGAGAGCACGTACAGTATTGCCATTACAGGAAATGCAGGTCCTGAATTAGACAGTCATTCGAGGGAATTGCTTGGCGAAGGCCACATTGCCATTGCAGGGAAGGCGTGGGGTACTTCAAAGAAATTTCATCTTCACGGGAGTCGTTTGGATATACAAACACGTTCATCCGCCTTGGCCCTGGACTTATTGCGTAGAGAAATCTTGAATCGAAACCCTTAAGATCACATAGCAAGTAAACTAGTTAAATGCTTTCTTTCTCCTTATGGTCATGGATGGTCTTTGCTTTCTTGCTAGGGTCCATTCCCTTTGGGTATCTTTTTGTCTCAATGAAGGGTAAGGGGGATATTCGCAATTTCGGAAGCGGTAATACCGGGGCGACAAACGTGGCTCGCGCAGGTGGATCTTCGCTAGGCGTCCTAACACTGTTATGCGATCTGGCTAAAGGGTCGCTGGCCGTCGCCCTCGTTAAAACCTGGGGACAATCTGACTGGGTTTTTTGGGTAGCACTCAGTTCCGTTTTGGGTCATATCTTCACCCCTTGGCTCAAATTCAAAGGAGGTAAGGGCGTCGCCACTCTTTGTGGGGCATTATTGATGGCCTCTCCAAAACTTTTATTGTTGGTTCTTCTCGTGTTCATCATTTGTTTTGTATTCACGCGCATTGTCAGCCTCTCGAGTATTACAGCAGTACTGGCTCTCCCTCTATTTGCTTTCTATCTCTTTGAGTCCTTGGATATAAATTTCTTGTTGATTGTTATACTCAGCCTAATCATTATCGTAAAACATAGAAGTAATATTGATAGGCTATTAAAGAAAGAAGAGCCAACTTTTCATTTTTGATTCTCGCGGGATAAGCCTATGAACTTTCAAAAAATTGGTGTCATTGGCTCAGGTAACTGGGGAATCGCTCTCGGGGTCGCTTTTGCGCGCAATGGCCACCGGGTGACTGTTTGGACACGCTCAGAAGAAAAAGCTCAACTCTTAAATCATTCTCGGTCGCATCCCGTTATTGCTCCACAGGTCTTTCCTGAAGGGCTGACCTTCACAACTTCTCCTATCGAGGTTATGGCTGCTTCGGTGATTGTGTCCGCCCTCCCTTCGCAGGTCACACTTCCAGTTTGGAAAGAGAGTTTCGTTAGTCTTTTATTAAATCAAACCCTCATCCACTCCACCAAAGGTCTGCTTCCTGACGGAACGCCCTACATCTCAGAGCGATTAAGCGACCTGACTCGAAGTCCATGGTCTTTTTTGACAGGCCCAACCTTTGCTGACGAAGTGGCTCACCAGTTACCTTCCGCGATGGTTTTGGCGGTACCCCGATTGACAGATGAATATTCGAGCCTTCGAGGGATGTTGAGCTCCGATTATCTTCGCATCTATCTTTCTGATGATTTAATCGGAACCCAGATCTGTTCCGCCGTTAAGAATATTCTTGCCATTGCCTCAGGGGCTCTTGATGAGCTTGGGTTGGGACATAACGCACGTGCTGCCCTCATGACCCGAGGTCTTGCTGAGATGACTCGCCTAGTCAGGTCTGCTGGCGGAAAGCAAGAAACTGCCTATGGCTTAGCCGGAATGGGTGATTTGCTTTTGACGTCGACGGGCCCGCAGAGCCGTAATCGTAGGTTAGGAAGGGAACTTGTAAGGACGGGTAGTTTAGAGAAGGCCCAGATGACTTTAAATGGGGAGGTAGCGGAAGGGCAATTCGCCACAGAAATCGCATTAAAGTTAGCGCTAACCCACGATCTTCAAATGCCCATTACGGAAGCCGTTCAGCAACTTCTATCTGGGTGCAAACCCGAAGAAGTTATAAAGACACTTTTGGCTCGACCTGCAGGCTTGGAGTCATAAAACATGAATCGAAGCGCTTGGGTGATCAGAGAGCACGGAGTCATTGGTTCACCTCGTCTTGAAAACTTGCCCCTTGGATCCCTACCGAATGGCTTTGTTCGCATTACTTTGAAAAGCTTTAGCTTAAATCACTTGGATTTATGGACGACTCTTGGTTTACCCGGGATTCAGTTACCTCTTCCTGTGATTCTTGGTTCCGATGGATCCGGGGTGATTGAAGAAATATGTTCTAGTGAGTCACTTCCTTTCGGATTAACCGTTGGCTCTAGCGTCATGATCGCTCCAGGCCTAAGTTGCGGCTCTTGTTTTGACTGTCTATCTGGTAATGACATGCTCTGTAGATCTTACAAAGTAATGGGGCATCTCACGAATGGCACAGCCTCCACGATCTTGGACGTTCCGATTCATAATCTGTTGCCCATTCCCTCGGGTTGGACTTTTGAAGAAGCAGCGGCCTTTCCTCTTGTTTTCTTAACTGCGTGGGAAATGCTGGTCGAAAAAGCCCGATTGGGCTTTGGCGAAACAGTCCTCATTTGGGGAGGGGGCAGTGGTGTTGGAACGGCAGCGATCCAACTTACTAGAATGTTAGGCGCCAAGTCGATTGTGGTCGTCGGCGATGATCAAAAAGCTGTTAAGTGTTGGGATCTTGGGGCGACTCATGTCCTTAACCGTAATCGTGAAAATATTGCAGAAAGAATTAAAGAACTTACCCAAAAAAAGGGAGTGGATGTTGTTTTTGAGCACACGGGACCCGCCACTTGGACTACAAGCATGATGGCTTGTCGCCGAGGGGGTCGCATTGTTACCTGTGGAAGCACAACGGGGACTGATGTTGCCCTAAACTTGAGATCCTTGTTTGCCCGCCAAATCGTCATTCATGGGTCCTACATGGGTAAACGCTCCAATTTCTTCAAGCTATTGGCGTGCTTAGAATCGGGGATCTCGAATCCCCCTTTTAGGCCAATCATTGACAAAGTTTTTGATTTTAAGGATTATCCGGCGGCGCAACTGTATCTTGAATCAGGTCAACACTTTGGAAAGGTTATTTGTAGGGTAACTAATTCCTCTGTGATTAACTAATAGAAGTTAATATCTTCAGGGTGACTATGAAAATTCTTATTTTAGGGGTCAATGGTTTTATCGGATCTCATATAACTCATCGAATTCTCAATACGACCGATTGGGAAGTTTATGGCATGGATTTAGGGACAAGCAAAGTAACGGAGTATCTTAACCACCCGCGGTTTCACTTCTCTCAGGGCGATATTACGATTTCGAGAGAATGGATCGAACTGCACGTCAAGAAGTGCGACGTTGTACTCCCCTTAGTGGCAATCGCAACACCCGCGACGTATGTAAAAAATCCGCTTCGCGTATTTGAGCTGGATTTTGAGGAAAACCTTAAGGTCATTCGTCATTGTGTGAAATATAAAAAAAGGATCGTTTTTCCATCGACGAGCGAAGTCTATGGAATGTGTCCAGACGCTGAATTCGATGAGGACAAGAGTCCTCTAGTAACCGGTCCCATTGCGATGGATCGTTGGATCTACAGCACCTCCAAGCAACTCCTTGATCGCATCATATGGGCTTACGGTTGGCAACAAAATCTCAGGTTTACTCTTTTTCGCCCCTTTAATTTTATGGGACCTAAACTCGATAGTCTTCATGCAGCCAAAGAAGGAAGTTCCAGGCTTGTCACTCAGTTTATTTGGAACCTGATTAACGGTGAGCCCCTCAAGTTAGTCGATGGGGGCTCTCAACGTCGATGCTTTATTGATGTCGATGATGCCATGGATGGCTTAATGATGATCCTTGAAAATAAGGACAACAAGGCTGACGGACAGATATTTAATATCGGAAATCCGAAGAATGACTATAGCGTAAAAGAAATTGCTGAAAAGCTCAGAAATATATGGGCAGATCATCCTAAGCGTAAAGAGCTCAATGTCATCCTCAGCGAGATTGAGGTTTCGAGTAGCAGTGACTTCTACGGGAAGGGGTATCAGGACGTGCTGACTCGCACCCCAAGTATCGCTAAAATCCATCAAACCTTTGGATTCAAACCTACTATTGGAATTGACGAGAGCCTCAGAAAGAGCCTCGAACATTTTCTCTTGGAATATGACACCATGGGGCGTGACGTTGATAACTAAGAAACTGAATTCAGGTTCATTCCAGTTCTTAGATCTTTTTCTTTGGGCGTGTACTTCGGTTCTGGCTCTCAGCGTCCGGCCTCTCTGGGAACCTGACGAGGCCCGGTATGCCGAGATTGCTAGAGAGATGGTATCTACGGGAGATTGGCTTGCCCCTCACCTCAATGGGGTTCTCTACTTTGAAAAACCACCTCTTCAATATTGGATCTCAGCACTCTCGATTGAATGCTTTGGTCCCAATGATTGGGCGCCGAGAATCCCCTTGGTGATCGCTATTGGTCTTTGTATTTGGTCAAGCCGAAAGATCACTCAATTGATTAATCCTTCTTCTGGGAGCTGGCCTTCACTGGCGCTCTTGAGTTCGCTGATGGGATTCACTATGAGCCAGATCCTCACTTTGGATGCTCTCTTTACTTCTTTCCTCATGATGTCACTTGCGTTCTTCCTTGAATCTGAAGCTGGAGGGAAAGCAGGATCACGACTACCCCTTATGGCGGTTTGGGCTTTCTTGGGCTTAGCTTTTCTGACTAAAGGGCCGGTAGCCTTGGTCTTATTCGCTGGGCTACTCTTTTGCTATGGCTTGATTTACATCGGAGGCCTCAGCTCTCTTCAATTTGTAAGAAAAGTTGTCAAATGGGAAGGGGTCCTTCTTTTTATCGTCATAGTCTTTCCTTGGTTTTGGAAAATTAACCAAGTCTATCCCGGTCATTCATACTTCTTTTTCATTTATGAAAACTTCATTCGATATACCACTCATGAGCATGCCCGGCAAGGAAGCGATATTTGGATCATCGATAAATCTTATTTTCTTCTCTTCCTTTTGGCAGGCCTCATCCCATGGACCCGTTTCACCCTCGTAGGATTATGGGAAATGAAACCCACTCTAATGTCAAGAAAACCCCTATCTGCTGATGACCCTGACCACTTAAGGCGGCTACTTTTTGTTTTCTCGCTCTGGGTTCTTGTCTTCTTCTCGCTGAGCGGTTCCAAGCTGCCGCCCTATATTTACCCTGTATTATTGCCCCTCTTATTGCTCGTCACCTCTCATGAATCATCTGAATCGGCCCCACTTAAGCAAACCTATATAGGCTCAGAACTCATTCTCATTGGAATAGTATTGTTGGGCTACCTAAGCCTAAAGTTCTCAGACGCCCCATCTTTTTATCTAGCCTTTTTGCTCCTTCTGGTATTTGTCGTGGCAGGCCTCTTTCTCCGTTTTGCTTATCGACCACCCACAAAGATCTTAGCGACGGCATTGTTTTTACCCATGGTCGGGCTCTTGCTATCTTTTCATGTCCTTTCAGACTACATTGCACCTCAGTCGGTTAAAAAATGGGTCGTTCAATCTCCGCTCGATACAGAATGGCTATCTTTTGGTACTTATTTTCAAGGTATTACCTATTATTCCCAAAAGCCTTGTCGAGTTATCGCAGGAACAGGTGAATTGCGTTTTGGGAAAGATCGCCTGTCTCCTGAAAAAGCAGCTCTTCAATTCTATGAAAAGCCAAGCCAGATAGACCAGGCCTTGGCCGATACCCAACGCCTGGCTCCCGGAGCCCCCATTCGGATGATTGCAAAAGCCAAAATCTGGAAACTCGTGCCCAAAACACTCCAAGATCAGTGGATTATCATAGACCAAAACCAAGATATCAACTTACTCCTCGCCCCACGAAATCTCTCGGGGGCCGCTTTAAGGCCACGATAAAATCCTATGAATCTCAGTATAAAAAAACAACCATTCGACACTAATCGCTTTAAGCACCTGAATACGCTTATCCATGTTTATGTCGTCATTCTGATGGTTTCGAATTTAGTCGGCCAAAAGATTACGAATTTTGGTTCCTTTTACTTCATGGGCCACACTTTTGATATCCAATTTAGCGGTGCCCAACTGCTTTTCCCCATCACGTATATATTTGGGGACATCTTTACCGAAGTTTATGGATACGGCGCATCTCGAAGGGCAATTTGGATTGCCTTCTTCGCCTCAGCGCTTATGGCAGTAATGTGTGCCTTCATGGTTTGGTTACCTTTCGATCCCGCATGGAAGAACCAGCTTGCTTTCGAGGCGGTCTTAGGGCAGGTTCCCCGCATGGTAATTTTTAGTCTTATTGCCTTCTGGGCAGGCGAATTCGTCAATTCTTATGTTCTCGCCAAAATGAAAATCATGACGAGAGGTCAAATGCTATGGACCCGTACTATTGGAAGTACCATAGCCGGACAACTTGTAGACTCGCTGATCATTAATTTTGGTTTCCATGCGGGTCAACTCCCTGTTGGCATCATTATTAACTTAGTAGTTTCAGGCTACTTTGCCAAAGTTATCTATGAGACTTTAATGACACCGATCACATATGCAACGGTTAGCTACCTCAAAAAGACTGAGGAAGTGGATGTCTACGATCATGAAACAGATTTCAATCCTTTCCCCGTAGGACAAAAAAATGGACGCTCCTAAGCCGATTCCGGGTGAAAAATTTGGGCAGTGGTTGAGGACCTATCGTTGGCCAATATTCTTCTCTATCTTGTACCTGACCCTAATTCCTATTCGAGACTTCTGGTCCCCTGACGAGCCTGACTTCGCCCAGGCGGTCCGCGAGATGATTGAAAGAAAAGAATGGGTATTCCCTTATTTCAATGGACTCATTTATACCGAGAAGCCTATTTTCTTTTATTGGTTGATGAAAATATTCAACGGGCTAGTTTCAATTTTGGGCGGGACTCCTAATGACATCAATCATTTAATTCCCTGGGCTCTTCGACTCCCATCAGTTCTTAGCAGCATCCTTTTCTTTTTCTTTCTCAAGCAATGGGTACATCGTTTTTTAAGTGATACGTTGTCTCATCGATCGGTCATGATTTTAGGGGTTCTCCCGCTATGGTTTTGGCAAGCTCAGTACATTCAGATCGACATGTTATTTGCGGTATTTCTAGCTTCAAGCTGGATGTATTGGATTGGTGGTTATCTTCTTGAAAATGGCTTGGCGCCCTATCGAGAGGATAATGAAGCTCCCCGTTTCTATCGACGATCCATCGTCCTTTTGGGTCTTGCGACGTTGACAAAAGGGCCTCTGGCTCTCGTAATGACGATCGTCATACTATCTGCTTTCCTGGTTATCCAGAGAAAGAGTTATCGGTTGAAAGAGTTTCGCTTTTTAAGCCTACTTGGTCTCTTCTCGCTTATCGTACTTCCTTGGTATGCGATCGCCATCTACCGCGCTGGTTGGTCTTACGGCTATTACTTAATCATTTACCAAAATATAGAGCGAGCGCTCCGGGCTTGGGATCATATTCAACCATGGTGGAAGTATTTTGAATATACCCTCGGTGACCTTTTCCCTTGGTCGCTTCTATTAATTCCTAGTTTAATTAGTGTTTATAAAAATAAAGAAAACCGAAGCCCATTAATGGTTTTTATTTCTTTGTGCATCTTGATTCCCTTTGTCTTACTCTCCCTTTCTGAGAGCAAACAAGGAAAGTATCTCCTCATGAGTTTCCCCTTCGTGAGCATTATGGTTGGGGGTTTCTTGAATGAAACCCTATCGAGTACCCGTAAACTCATAAAGGGCTTAACGTATTTTACTTTGATGATTACGCCCTTAGTGCTGTGCTTAGCCTTCCTCATCTTGGTCCTTGGTATTCATCAACTTATTCCGATACCTCATTTGATTTCTATCTTTTACGAGCCCGCTTCAAGAAAGCTCCTCCATGCCCTCCTCTTTGTAGCCTCATTGGGTACGATCGCCGTGGCCTATCGACTTCTCAGTAAGGATCTAATCACCGCCACCAAAGAATTGTGCGTGACTCTGGCTTTGGTTTTTGGTGTTGCAGGACACTTAGGTTTTCCCATCATGGAACCTCTCAAAAGCTTTAAAAGATGGGGGGCTGAAATAAGGCCCATTATTGAAGACCATTCGGTCTTCTTTTGGAGAACCATACGAGGCGGGGCTCTACTCTACACCCATCAAGTCATGCCTGAAATTCATGAACCTGACCGTGCCTTACAGATTAAACCCGGTCATTTTCTTGTTGCTATGGCGAGCGATTGGGATGAGGCCACTAGTCAACCGTCAGGATCGAATCTGCTGTCCGCTTTTGTAACCGTCAAAGAAGTACCAACGGGATCCGATAACCTTCTTTTGCTTCAGCGAAAATAGAAATTCGCTCGAGTTAAGGGTAGTCTCATTCTAGGAGTGGTTTTATGGACTCACTAAGAGCGCTACCTTGGATCATTGCTTCGGTGACCCTGAATGCCTTGGCACAAGTGTTCTTAAAGCGGGGTCTAGGACATATTTCAATTGATAGTCTGTCATCTTTTCTGCCTCTCCTTGGCATCCCTTGGTTTTGGGCGGGCTTGACTTGCTATGGTGTAAGCCTTCTTGTTTGGCTCAAGGCCCTGTCTCTTGTCCCAGTCAGTTTCGCTTATCCATTTTTAGCCCTTGGATTTATTCTGAACGGCCTCCTTGCTTATTTTTTCTTGTCTGAATCAATCCCAATGCTTCGCTGGGTAGCTCTGATTCTCATCAGTGTCGGGATTATATTGCAAGGAATGTCCTATTAATCTTGAATATACAAACCTCGAACATTGTTCTCTTTAAGTTAAACTTAAATATTCATAGTTTCGAGGAGTTCGTATCATGAAAGCACCAGTACGGGTTGCCATTACGGGCGCAGCAGGACAGATTGGCTATAGTCTCTTGTTTCGTATTGCTTCTGGATCTATGCTTGGCCCCGACCAACCGGTGATCCTTCAGTTACTTGAGATAACACCCGCTTTAAAAGCCCTCCAGGGTGTTGTTATGGAACTACAGGATGGGGCTTTTCCTCTATTAGCTGGTATTGAGATCACCGATAACCCACTCGAGGCTTTCCAAGACACTCACTACGCTCTCTTGGTGGGGGCGATGCCTCGCAAGGCCGGGATGGAGCGTGGCGATCTCTTGAGTGCCAATGGCGGTATTTTTAAACCGCAAGGATTTGCCCTCAATGAAGTCGCGGATCGAAACGTCAAGGTCTTGGTCGTGGGTAATCCCGCTAATACGAATGCCCTTATTGCTCTAAAAAATGCGCCTAATCTGAGACCGGATCAATTTCATGCCATGATGCGTTTGGACCATAATCGTGCCGTAGCTCAGTTGGCCGATCATTTAAATGTCGGTGTATCGCAGGTGACACAAATGACGGTTTGGGGAAATCATAGTTCCACTCAGTTTCCTGATTTGTTCAATTGCAGGGTGGATGGCAAACCTGCAATTGAACAAATTCAGGATCCCTCATGGTATGAGCACTATTTTTTACCAACTGTCGCCAAGAGAGGGGCAGCCATCATCGAGGCCAGGGGGCTTTCAAGCGCTGCTTCAGCCGCTAATGCTGCCATTGACCATATGCGTGATTGGGCTCTAGGCACACCCCAGGGAAGTGTTTCGATGGCCCTTTGCTCCGATGGCAGTTATGGCATTCCCTCTGATTTAATGTTTGGATTTCCTTGCGTTTCAAAAGACTCAAAGGTCATGATTGTCCGAGGATTTGAGTTCAACGAATTTGCAGCTAGTCGAATCAAGGTGACCACAGACGAACTTCTCGAAGAACGCGATACCATTCTTGCCCTAGGGCTTCTTTAAAAACAAGGCCTAATGTCAAAAAAAGCCCCAAAGGGGCTTTTTTTGTTCGACACAAGGTTGACGCGAAGGTTAACTGCAGCCTGTTGTAGCGCCACAGGTCTGACACTTCATGCAAGCGCCATTTCGGACTAGGGTTAAATGACCGCATTCAGGACATGGATCCCCGGTGTAACCCTTCTCTTTAGCGAGTTGTGAGGGTGAAGCCTGTTGCTTAGCTGAATGAGCAGAAGAAACTGTAACGAGCTGGGGCTGGACTACTCGCGTGACGGGGGAGGCTGCCGCAGGCGGCTCTGCGTTACCCCTATCAAAGGGCAGCGGGGTTCCATGGACTGATTCTTTGGTAGCCATCGAGAACGGTGCTAAGTTCTCGGGTTTTTTATGAACTTCAGAATCCAAAGCTTCTTCGTCGACGTGAGCCAAGTCGTGTCGACCTAAATAAGTAATGGCAAGCTCTCTGAAGATGAAATCAATTAGCGACGTGGTGATTTTTATTTTTTCACTTCCCATGACCATGCCATTGGGTTCAAAGCGTGTGAAGAGGAAGGCCTCACAGAATTCCTCTAGGGGGACTCCATGCTGGAGGCCCATGCTGACCGAGATGGCAAAACAATTTAACAAACTCCTGAATGCTGCCCCTTCCTTATGGATATCTAAAAAGATTTCCCCAAGAGCGCCATCCTCATATTCACCTGTTCGGAGATACAATTTGGTCCCGCCGATGGTTACCCCTTGGGTATAGCCTCCTCGACGACTGGGCAGTCTTCGTTGGTAGGTTCGGACCATCTGCTGAACGAGGGCTTGGGCCAAAATCGGTGTTTTTTCAGCATTTGTCATTTGGGGCTCAGCCATCGACTCAAGACCGTCGAGTAGATCCAGATTAGTTGCCATAGCTTGGCTCATCTTTGATCCATCGCGATAAAGGGCGACAGCTTTTAACATTAATTTCCATGAGGTCTCATAAATTCGGGCTACATCTTCGACCGTCGATTCGGCAGGAAGATTGATGGTCTTACTAATGGCGCCACTTAAGAATGGTTGAGCCGCACCCATCATACGAAGATGGCCTTCGGGAGCAATATAGCGCCTGCCTGTTCGGCCACAGCGATTTGCACAATCAAAAATCGCAAGATGCTCATCGCGTAGGTAAGGAGATCCTTCTACAGTCATCGTTCCCGTGAGAGCTTGGATAAACGTATCAATACGATCTTGGGCAAAGTGCTTTTTGAGGCGATCGAGATCAACAACAAAAGAAGGGTCAAAGGCTGACTTTAACTGAAGTTCAAGATGCGAAATTTCTTCTTGTGACCAACCATTTTCGAGCATGTTGGCCCTTGAAATACCGGGTGTTTCATTGGTGATATCCAGCCAACCCACCACATAGCGCTCGATTTCTTTGATCTCAGAAGGGGAGTACCCTAACCGAGCTAAGGCTTCGGGAATGGCCGTATTAACTAGCTTGAAATATCCTCCACCCGCTAGTTTTTTAAATTTGACTAATGCGAAGTCAGGTTCAACCCCTGTCGTATCGCAATCCATCAAGAGACCGATGGTCCCGGTAGGTGCTAGAACGGTGACTTGTGCATTGCGATAACCGTACTTTTCTCCAAGTTCTAGGGCTTTATCCCAACTTTCACGGGAGGCCTCGAGCATGCGCTTGGGAACACCTTTGCCATGGAGTCCTTGGGGAGGGACACTGAGGGATTCGTATTCCTTCTCTGGGGCGTTGTAGGCTGCACGACGATGATTACGGATAACTCGAAGCATATTTTCGGAGTTTTGTGAATACTTAGGGAAAGGTCCTAATTCTGAAGCCATTGCGGCTGATGTTGCATAGGAATCACCCGTTAGAATGGCCGTCAGTGAAGCGCACCATTGTGTACCTTCCGGAGAATCGTAAGGAATACCCATACGCATTAACATAGCCCCTAGATTTGCGTATCCAAGACCTAGTGTTCGGAATTCATAAGAAAGTTGTGCAATGGGGTCACTGGGAAATTGAGCCATCAAAACCGAAATCTCGAGAACAATGGTCCATATTTTTACGCCATGACGGTAGCCCTCTAAATCAAAACCACCATCGGCCGTCAGGAATGTACAAAGATTCAGTGACGCTAGATTACAAGCCGTATCATCCAAGAACATGTATTCAGAGCAGGGATTACTTGCATTGATGCGGCCATCCTGAGGGCAGGTGTGCCAATCATTAATGGTTGTATCGAACTGGATGCCAGGGTCAGCGCACGCCCAAGCAGCCCGATTAACTTTTTTCCATAAATCCTTGGCTCTAAGGCTTTTATGTACTTTTCCGTCTACTCGGCGTTTGAGATCCCAATCTCCGTCGACCTCGAGAGCTCTCATAAAGGAGTCTGGAATACGAATGGAGTTATTTGAGTTCATTCCTGTGACACTCATATAGCCTTCGCCATCCCAACTTGTATCGTACTGATTAATGTTGCGGTCGAAGTCCTTTAGATCGAGGCGACCTAGACACTGAGAAAGAAAAGCGGCAGGCACCCCTTCTTTTTTTGCAGTAGCTAGCGCTTTTCGAAGTGCCTCATTGGTTTTAGGGTTTGAGTCTTGGGTGGTCGACGTCTCCACTGTGGCGCAGAGATGGTCCCACGCTTTTTTGCATAAGTGGCTTCCTGCTGCCAACATAGCTACCTTTTGTTCTTCGATTACTTTCCAATCAATGAATGTTTCGATATCGGGATGGTCTAAATCCAAGCAGACCATTTTGGCCGCTCTTCGAGTCGTCCCCCCACTTTTAATGGCTCCAGCTGCCCGATCACCCACCGCTAGAAAACTCATAAGACCCGATGATTTTCCACCTCCACTGAGGGGTTCTTCAGATCCACGGACCTTGGAAAAGTTTGACCCAGTACCCGACCCGTATTTGAAAATGCGAGCTTCTCGAGTCCAAAGATCCATGATGCCTCCCGGATTAACGAGGTCATCTGAAACACTTTGGATGAAACATGCATGAGGTTGAGGACGCTCATAGGCGTTAAGAGACTTTTTGAGCTTACCCGTTTTGGAATCTACATAAGAATGACCCTGTGCTGGGCCTTCGATGCCGTAGGCAAAATGAAGACCGGTATTAAACCATTGAGGCGAATTGGGAGCACACATTTGCTTTGCCAACATATACACCAATTCATCATAAAAGGCTTGTCCATCCTGGGCAGAATCAAAATAGCCATGGGTCTCTCCCCAGTGTCTCCAGCATCCTGCAAGCCTGTGAAAAACTTGTCTGGAATCAGTCTCTCCACCATTTTGTGCGTTGATACCTTTTCGGCGGAAATATTTTTGAGCCAAAATATCTACAGCGACTTGAGACCAAAAATCAGGAACCAAAACATCTTTCGCTTCGAAAACAATTGTTCCGTCAAGTTTCGATATACGGCTCACACGAGGAACAAAATTAATACCTTTGAGAGCGTCTTGACCTTCGATCGTAAAGTGTCTTGTGATCTTCATGTGGCTAGTTCCTTGATGAGTGAAAGAAGTGGATATTCCGTTAAGATATGTGTTTAATTTTTAGCTAAATAAAAGATTAGTATTTCTGGCACACCTGAGACCCGTACCGCAAGGGGTGGGGTCGGCTTAGTAGAATCACCCCTATGCGTTGTGCCGTCAAGGGGGTATCTTTAGGTTTTTTATGACTTTTTTGCTTATTTTTGTGTACCTTTAACCTGCTGTCAAAAAGGTGCATTTATAGGGGCTAAATATTCGTTATATCGATACCTAGGCGTTTTCTGTTCTTTTATGTGGGGAACCCTTCGGGCGAAGGCAAACTTCGTATAAAGGGCATATCGTACAAATTTCACGATTCAAATTAAGGGGACAATTTCCCTCTATACCCATATGGGCAAGGGGGTAGTCGAAGCGTAAAGGATCCCTTCGGTCAACTGTTTTTAGGGCCTCAGTAATGCAGACTGCCAAAGAGTTGTTAATTTCCTTCTGATTGTGGATGCCTAAGTATCGAGTGATGCGTGCTATATGGACATCTACGGGTATGACGAGATCCGCCGCTGGGTATTCCTTCCAAATTCCGAGGTCGGGCCACCCCGAGCGTACAAACCATCGCATCATCATCCTCCAGCGCTTAGCCGCCGAGCCCTCCGCTGGGTTCGGCAGATTGAACCGAAGCCCATAAGTCATGGGTAACTCTTTTCGTAGGTTCTCGATTAATAAACCTAATTGATCTTCTGCGTTTAATTTCTTTGTTGGCATCAGTCGTTTTTCTAGACCTCCTGAGTTATGAATCTTGACCCAAGCTTTTATCCAATACATCATGTCATCCGGTTTGTGGAACCTCCATTTCCAATCATCAATAGAAGCCCGATACTCAGTGACCCAATAGCCATTTGAAGCATCCAAG